>Ga0265297_10009402_pt1 | contig 12609 bp, 10 predicted proteins | sample Munlanlwell13791_FD_192502 | JGI IMG/M metagenome (GOLD analysis project Ga0265297, IMG submission 192502) | Leachate microbial communities from a municipal landfill in Southern Ontario, Canada - Leachate well 137-91 | ecosystem: Engineered > Solid waste > Landfill > Unclassified | place...
ATCAGTATCATGGACTTCTCGATCCTCACCCAGCTCAATGTTCTGTTGCAGCTCATGTGCGTCATCATTGTGGCTGCCTACCTCCTGACAAGAAGCCGGATCTTCCCGGAGATCCTGGACGGCCACGCGACTATCAAGACCCAGATCATTCTCGTCCTGCTCTTTGGCGCCCTCTCCGTGTATGGCACGGTCAGCGGGATCGATTTTTTGGGTTCGGTCGTGAACGTCCGCGACCTCGGGCCCATGCTTGCCGGCCTGCTCGCCGGCCCCTGGGTCGGGATCGGTGCGGGTCTGATCGGGGCCGCGTACCGGTTCAGCATGGGGGGGCTCACCGTCTACTCCTGCTCCATCACCGCAGTCTTTGCCGGTCTCTTTGGCGGGCTCATCTGGCTGTACTACAAGAAGAAGTTTGCCGGCTGGAAGATTGCCGTGCTCTTTGCCATCCTGATGGAAGTATTCCACATGGTGCTCACGCTCCTCATTGCCCGGCCATTCGATCAGGCGCTTGCGGTGGTTGAACGCGTCTATATTCCCATGATCATCGCCAATGCCATTGGCATGTACGTCTTCTGCGTGATGGTTGAGAATATCCGGCATGAGCGGACGCTGCAGGCCGAGCGCGATGCGCTCGTCAACGAAAAAGAGAACTACTGATCACAGATTTTTTTTTAAAAAAACGGCGAATGACCGACGGGATGCCGGTTCCACGGAAGAGACCGGATTAACCGGTGAAGGGGTGATCCGATCAACCCGAATAACCGGGACTATGGGAGAGATACTCTTTTTCCACCGTACTTCTCCGTCGGAGACTCGTTCTCAGGAACCGTAGTATCGTCCCCAGTGAAGCGGTAATTCTTAAAAATGCCACGGTAATTCCCCCCAATTCACTGGTTTTCACGTCGGAGACTGACAACGGTATTTAGCGGTATTTGGATGGCCGATCGCTCCCTGAAACGGGTTTCAGCCAGTCCATCCCCACGATCCCGAAGCCGGCGGGGTGCCCTGCCCGTTTTGGAGGGGTGGGGCAGTTTTACGTCGTAAGAACCACGTCACATTTCATGCAGATCCCCATCTCCCCCATCCTCTGCCCATCAGACAGTCCGGAACAGTATACCCCGCGAATCCTCATCAATCCGACGAGCAGGGGAGAATCGTGAACATCTGCCGGGCACCCTGTTCATGCAAAAACGCCAAAGCACGAGACGTGATCAGGCTTTAAAAAAATAAAAAAATTCCGGATTTGGTTTAGAATTTTTCAAAAAAAATTTCAGCGCAAAAAAAAATTAAAAAAAAATCTCCCGGTCTTACACCGGCTTGTAGTGCCCCCACTTCCCGAGGGCCTCTCTGAGTTCCTTTGCCTTCTTCGCCTTCTCTTCGAGCGTCACGTGCTCCTGCCATGCCTCGATCGCCTGCATGGTCGCCTGTGCACCGGCCCGGGTACCTTTCGGGTGCCCGTGGATACCGCCCGAGACCAAAAGGATCATCTCCTCGCCATAAATATCCATCACGTCCGGCACCAGGCCCGGGTGCAGGCCTCCGGACGAAACCGGGAACGCCGTCTTGATCTTCCCCCAGTCCTGTTCGAGCAGCATGCCCGGCACAGCCTTTGTCTTCTTCTCCCGCAGGAGATCGGCAAGGGCCACCGATTCGCGCCGGGAGCCGGTCAGCTTCCCGACCGCGGTACCGGTATGGATCTGCGAGACGCCGATGAGTCTCATCAGTTTTGCCAGGAACTGCATCGTGATGCCGTGCTTCTTGTTCCGCGTAAAGGTCGCGTGCATGGCCCGGTGGGCGTGGATCGCAATGCCGAGGTCCGAGCAGTGGTCCCGCATCGTCATGACGCTCGCGGTTCCCGCAACAACAACATCGATCATGCAATAGTTCCAGCCGTTTGCTGCAAGCAGGTCGGCCCGTTTCTTCATCGTCTCGACATCGGCCGTGATGTTGAGGAACGCGGACTTCACGTCACCGGTCTCTTTCTCCGCCTTGTCGCGGAGCTTCGTCATGTATTTCACCCGGTCATCGAAGCGGTTGAAGGAGACGGAGGTGAGGTTCTCATCGTCTTTCACGAAATCGAAGCCGCCCATCCAGGTCTCATACCCGACTTCCGCGTGCTCCTTTGCGGTAAAACCGATCTTGGGTTTCGGGACCGCGCCGGTGAGGGGCCTTTTTGCCACCTTCATCATCTTCCGGATCCCGGCAGTGCCGAAATGCGGGCCCTTGAAATTTTTAATATACGCGGCCGGCAGGGCGGCATCGATCAGCCGCAGGTTCTTCACCGCTTTCATGCCGAATATATTGCCCGCGATCCCGGAGAGCAGCTGGACGGCATTGCCCTCCTCCCAGAGTTCAAGAGGATACGCGATCTTTGCCACGTGGCCCTCGATCTCGAACGCGGTGGCCTGTAGTTTCTTCATCCGCGGCGGCATCGTAAAGAGTGTGGTCCACGTGCCGGTCGAACTCTCCGATGCAATGCGTCCGACCGCTTCCTTCCCACTGATCCCGGCAGCCGGTTCGAAATAGTAAAGGCAGACGATGTCGTCCTTTGCCGGCTCGTAGTTCAGGTTGACAAATTCCTTGTACCAGTCGATTGCCATAGTGATCCTGTACCTTACAAGGTCATGCAGGATAAAAAAGGTGCACACCGTTACACAGGCCGGGATTACCCCTCCTGGTATAACGGCCCGCCAGCCCGGTACAGGTTTTAACCGCACGCCATGTTTATGCTGGTCATTCACCCATATATGCAGGAAGAACCGGGCCGGCCGGACCGCCGCCCCACGAATAATGTACTGCCATGACCGCACAAGACGAGCCTGAACGGAACCCGGTGGTCCTTGTCCACGGGTGGAATCACCACCCCGGCATCTGGAACAGACTCAGTCCCCTGCTGGAAAAAGAGGGTGTGCCGGTCTGGCGATTTGATTTTTCGGCATTGGAGCGTCCGTCCATCCGCTCCATTGCAATAGCATTCGGGAGATACGTGGATGCGATGCGGGAAGAGACCGGATACACAGGGGAGATCGATATCGTCTGCCACTCCCTTGGGACGTGTGCAGCCCGGTACTACCTGGAGGTGATTGACGGGGAGGTGCCGGTGCGGCAGCTGATAGGTCTAGGCGCCCCTAACACCGGCTCGGCCCTTGCGGAACTCTTCTTCGACCATGAGAAAGGTCCTGAGATCAAAAGGAAACTCGCCGGCATTTTTGTGCCGGACGGGTTCAATCCCGCAGCTGATCCGCTGGTTTGCGATGTGCGTTTTGAGAGTAAGGTGATGCAGGATCTCACGCGGGCCGGCCTGAGAACCGATATCACGTACCGCGTCATTGTAACGGAAAATGCCGGCCGGGATCCGGCCTTCTTCCCGTGGTTTTCCGGCCAGACCTGGGAGCGCGATGACAAGGGTATCTTCCGGGCAACATTCTCCGGGGACGGGATCGTCTCGAACCGTGAATCCGCCCTGCCCGGCATTCCATCGGACTGTATCCCCTGCACCGGCACGGATACCGTCCTGCCCCTGCAGTACTGCCACATCCATATGCCACGCAACCCGCTCGTCATGGATCACGTGCTCCGGCTCCTCCGCCAGTGATCAGATCATCACGGCGATCCTGGCTCTCGGGCCCGGTAACACAAGAGAGAATCCCGTGCGATCACGATACGATTACTTTTTTTTCGAGAAGATGCCCTTGATGGCTGCAAGGATCCGGGCAAAGAACCCCCGGGGCGCTGCCTCAGACAGGGGTGCAGAAGGTTTGTGCATGAGCGGGACCTCGTCATGCCGGTGTTCCGATGAGGGTACCGAGACGACCACGGGTTTTGGAATGCGTCTTCCCAGGGGTTTGACGGCAACATCCGGCCCGGGCCGCTGGTCGCTGCCGGGTGCATAATCCCGGGCCGTTGGGTCGGCGTGGGACGGGATGGGGATCCACGCAACCGGTCCGGGTTCGGCAGGTGCAGCAGGGGCTGGTGGGGCAATGGCCGGTTCCGGTGCACTGCCCGGTCCGGCAAAATCCGGGATCGTGTCGCGGCGTACCGGCGCTTCGGGTGCAGGTGTCGATCCCGATGCCGGAACAGGTGTTGTTACCGGAACGTTCGGAACCGGTGATGGCGTATCATGCACTGGAGCGGGTGACGGGATTGTCCGGACCGGTCCGGCACTCTCGTTTGCGGGCAGCGGGGGCGGGGATTCCACGCGAGAGAGATTTTCGGTAGTGGGGGGGTCTACAGGGACCGGCAGAGGATTGGTTCCACCCGCAACAGGGATAGCGCCGGATCCTGACTGAAGGTGCGCCGGCAGATTGTTCAGAAATTCAACCGTGAGACCGGTCCCCTGTAAGAGTTCATCGAGCACGGCCCGGCCGGAGCGGATCCGGTCCTCCAGCACGGTGACCGGTATCGCCGGACTATGGGGGAGATTTCTCTGCAGGGTATGAAGCAGGCTCCGGTCAACTTCGAGGTTTGCAGACCGGGTGACATAGGCATCGATCGTGACTCGTGGGATACCGGCCTGTTCAAGGTACTGAACGATCGCCAAGTTCCTGCGTTCGCGGTCCAGGAGCGTCTCTATTGCCGTGATCAGTTCCTTCGGGCTCACGGGTTTGATGAGAACCCCGCCAATCTGGGTCCGGTGTGCCTCGGCTTCCTCGGGGGTGATCTTCTTTGCGGTGAACATCAGGACCGGGATGGTGCGCGTGGCGGGATTCTCCTTGATCCGGGAGAGCGTCTCCCATCCATCCATGGGCTCCATCATGATGTCGAGGACGATGACATCGGGCTTCTCGGTTTTTAAGGTGGCAAGGCATTCCTCACCGCCGAACGAGGGAATGGCCCGGAAATGCCGTTGCAGGATTGCAACTAATCCTTCAACAATGAAGGTGCTGTCGTCCACGATGAGAATAGTTGCTGTCACGGATACTCCAACCCACGTCCGGTGGTTACCTGATGGTGGAGAACATCAAAGGAACACTCCTTGCGATCCCCTCCGTTCTCCTTCCGGTATATCGTTTATGCAGTAAACAGGGATTAAAGGATACACTCCGTGCCGGAAAATCCCGGACATTATTAACTGAACAGTATTAACCGTTTCCCTGCCGCGCATTATCCGGATGCGCCGGATTTGTATTATGACGCCCGGGCGGGCTGTTTTCACAATCTTCAAATATGATGATACCGTCTTATGATTTGTAACAGTGGGGGAGATGATGACCGGAGATCGTTTTGAACTCAGGAAGTTTGTTGCCCCGGAGTTCGTCATTGGGGCAGATGCCCGGCTCCTGGCCGGGCGGTATGCAAAAAATTTTGGCGCACGACACGTGTTGGTTGCAACCGGGCCCCACGTCATCCAGGCCGGCTGGGTGAAGGATGTGACCGCGAGTCTCGAAGACGAGGGAATTAATTACACGATCTTTTCTGCCATCACCCCCAACCCGCGGGACCACGAGGTCATGGCGGGGGCGAAGGTCTATATTGATGCGGGATGCGATGCGATTGTCGCGGTCGGGGGTGGCAGCCCGATGGACTGCGCAAAGGGAATCGGGATCGTCTCCTCAAGCGGGAACAACATCCTGGAATTCGAAGGCGTGGACAGGATCGTGGAGCCCCCGCCGCCCATGATCTGCATTCCCACCACCGCGGGAACCGGGGCAGATGTCTCGCAGTTTGCCATCATCAACGATACCACCCGAAAGGTGAAGATCGCCATCATCAGCAAGAAGATCGTGCCGGACATTGCCCTCATCGATCCCCTGCCACTCACCACCCTGTCACCGGAACTGACCGCCCATACCGGCATGGACGCGATCACCCACAGCGTGGAGGCCTATGTCTCCAATGCCAGTTCGCCGGTGACGGATATCCATGCCCTCGAATCGATCCGGCTGATGCTGGCCCACCTCCCCCCGGCCTGCCAGAGCCTGAAAGATACCGGGCACCGGTACCAGACCATGCTCGGGAGCCTCTGTGCCGGGCTCGCCTTCTCCAATGCGAGCCTGGGTGCGGTCCATGCCATGGCCCACAGCCTGGGCGGGTTGTCTGACCTCCCGCACGGGGAGTGTAATGCCCTGCTGCTCGAACATGTCATGGCCTATAATTACCCGGCCTGCCCGAAACGGTACGAAACGATCGGCGCTGCCATGGGCATGGATCTCTCTGCCACCAGCCATGCAGACCGGAGAGAGACGATCATTGCCAAAATTTCACACCTGCGGGAAACACTCCACGTGACCGACACCCTCGGCGATCTGGGCGTATCGAAAGCGGATATTCCGGCCCTTGCAAGGAACGCGCTGAACGATCCCTGCATGGCAACGAACCCCCGTCACCCCACACTCAAGGATATCGAACGAATCTATGAAGAAGCACTCTGAGGAGAAGCCCGACTGGCAGGAACAGCGGAACCGGATCATCGGTCTGGGCGAGTCCTCGCTCCGGAAGAATTACTACCCCGAACTCCGGGAAAAGGTCGCGGAGCTCCAGAAGAAGAACGAAGAACTCTATGCGGCCTACGAACAGCTGGCGTCGAGTGAAGAAGAGTTGCGGGAGAACTACGAAGAACTCAGCGCAAAAGAGCAGGAACTGCGGGAGAGCGAGGAGAAATACCGGAACCTGATCGAGAACTCCTTTGACGGTATCATGATCCACCGGGACACGAACATTGTGTTCCTGAACCGGACCGCGCTCCAGCTGTTCGGGATTGATGATATCGGTGAATACCTGGGCTGCTCGATCTTTACCTTCATTCATCCGGATTATCAGCCGGTTGTTGCACAGCGGGCAGATAATGGCCTGTTCGCCATCCAGCAGCCCCTTGCAGAAAAGTTCGTGCGGGCGAGCGGGGAGGTATTCGATGTCGAAGCCGTGGCAGTCCCGGTAACATGGGAGGGTGAAAGGGCCGTGCAGCTGGCCTTCCGCGACATCACGGCCCAGAAAAAAGCCGAGGCCGCGTTGCGGGAGAGCGAGCAGTTTTACCGTACCATCTTCGATACCACCGGTTCGGCCTCGATCATTATCGGGAATGACACCTCCATCATCCGTGCCAACGAGGGTTTTGCCCGGTTGTCGGGATATCCAATCCAGGAACTCGAAACTGGTCACTGCTGGACCGAGTTTGTTGTACCGGATGACCTGCCCCGCATGCTGAAATATCATGCTGATCGTCGTACATCCTCCGGAAGTGCACCCCTGGTCTATGAATTCCGGTTTTTTGACCGGCACGGCAGGGTCAGGTACTGTATCAGTAATGTTGCCATAATTCCCGGCACAACACGGAGCATCGCATCCATCGTCGATATTTCGGACCGTGTTGTTGCCGAACACGCGCTTGAAGAGAAGAACCGTGAACTTGACGCCGCGTACCAGGACCTGTCGCAGAAGGAGGAGGAACTGCGCCAGAATTACGAGGAACTCATCACCCGTGAGCGGGAGCTCCGGGAGAGCGAGCACCGGAATGTAACGCTGCTCCACGCCATACCGGACATGATGTTTGTCATCTCAAAAGACGGCGTATACCGTGATTTCAGCGTACCGGATCCCGGGGTCCTTGCCATGCCCGCTGATACGATGCTGGGGCGAAACATCCGTGACAGTGGCTTTGGAAACGCGGCTACCGAAATTCTGCTGCGCCATATCGGGCAGGCACTGGAAACCGGAGTACTCCAGCAGTTCGAATATGAACTCGCTCTTCCTGAGGGTAAACGCCACTTCGAGACCCGGATGGTTGCCTTAAGTGAGGATGAAGCCCTGGGAATTGTTAGGGATATCACCGGGAAGAAGCGGGCAGAACAGGATCTCAGGAGCGCGAAAACCCATCTTGAAGCGATCTACGAGGGGTCCCCGGACCTGATCTATGTCCATGATGCCGATGGCCGCATCATCGATGTGAATGTAAATGTCCTTACCGTATCCGGCTTCTCCCGCGAGGAGATCCTCACCTCAAAGCCCCATGAGATGAGCGGGGAGGGATATACTTCTGAGATGGCGATGGGGTACATCCAGACTGCACTCAAGGAAGGGAAAGCGGATTTTGAGTGGGTCAGCAGGAAGAAGACGGGCGAGGAGTTCCCCGTGGAGATGCGCCTGCGCAGGCTTGAGATCGTACAGGAAGGCGGGACCATCGAACCCCGGGTTCTTGCCATTGGCCGGGACATGACCGAGCGGCGCATGGCGGAGCAGGCGCTGGCACAGGGCCGCAAAAAACTCGGGCTCCTGAACACGATCATCTTCCAGGATATCCAGAGCACCATCTTTGCCCTCTCGGCATATCTCCAGCTCGCGAACAGTACCCCGGATATTGAGAAGATACAAACCTATACAGGAAAACAGAATGTTCTCATCCAGAAGATCGTCAGCTCACTGGAGTTTGCAAAGAACTACCAGGACATGGGGATTCACCCGCCACGCTGGCAGAATGTGACCCGGGTCTTCCTGTATGCCCTCTCGCATGTCGATTCCTTGAAAGTGTCCCGGACGGTGGATCTCGGCACGCTTGAAGTGTATGCCGATATGCTTCTTGAAAAGGCGATCTTCAACCTGCTTGAGAATTCACTCACGCACGGGGAACGGGTAACCGAAATCTCCCTGACATATGAGGATCAAAACGGGAACCTGGTCCTTGTGTTACAGGACAATGGTGTGGGGATTCCGGAGTCCGAGAAGATGAAGATCTTTGAACGCGGGTACGGGAAGAATGCCGGCCTGGGTCTCTTTTTGGTACGCGAGATCCTGTCGATCACGGGAATGTCAATTACGGAGTGCGGGGTGGAAGGAACGGGTGCCCGGTTTGAGATACTCATCCCCAAGGGCGTCGGGCGATTCCCTGGCACATCGGTATAAGGACCCTTTTTTGTCGGGCTTGGGCCGCCAGCAAAAACTACATCTGCTCGTGCGCTTTTTTAGTAGCTGATCCGTTATGAAACTCCCCACTGCCCGGTTGCTGGGACTCCTGGTCCTCTGTATTGCCATCCCCCTCATCATCGGCATCATCGGTTCGTTCTTCACCATGCCGGAGGTAGGCGGCTGGTATGCCGGCCTCCAGAAACCCTCCTTCAACCCACCGGCGTGGATCTTCGGGCCGGTCTGGACACTCCTCTATATCCTGATGGGGGTCTCGCTCTGGCTTGTCATCAGGGACGGTATGAGCAGCCGGCCGGTCCAGCAGGCCGTTGCCCTGTTTGCAGTCCAGCTCGCTCTCAACCTTGCCTGGTCCGTCATCTTCTTTGGCATGCACCTGATCGCAGTGGCATTCATCGAAGTCCTGATCCTCGTCATCTTCATTATAGCAACAATGCTCACCTTCAGGCGGATCAATCCCACCGCAGGCTGGCTCTTCGTCCCGTACCTCTGCTGGACTGCCTTTGCCTCGGTCCTGACCGGGACCCTCTGGTTCCTCAACGGCTGACCGGTATCCCGGCGGTCGCGAAGATATCCTCACGGGAGTACCGGCCGATCAGGATCGCTTCCGGCACGTTCGTTTCAGGACAGGCTTTTTGCTGACCCCGCCCTCGGGTTCGTTTTCCATCTCGGCCTTTGCCTGGAGCAGGGCTTCCTGTTGTTCCCGGGTGACCTTCGGGTAGGCCAGGTGGAGGCGATCGAGGGTTTCGTAGATTGCGGAGACGACCGCGAGCCGGGCAAACCACTTGTGATCGGCGGGGATGATGTACCAGGGGGCGTGGGGCGTACTCGTGTTGTTGAACATCTCCTCGTACGCATCCATGTACGCATCCCAGCAGGCCCGCTCGCGGATATCTGCTGCGGAAAATTTCCAGTTCTTATCCGGCTCTTCCACCCGTTTGAGGAACCGCCGTTTCTGCTCTTCTTTTGAGATGTTCAGGAAGAGCTTGAGGACCACGATGCCATTGTCGACCAGGTACTGTTCGAAGTTATTGATCTCCCGGTACCGGCGGCTCCAGATGTTCTTGTCATTCAGGCCCGGGGGGAGCTGCTGGCGTTCGAGATATTCCGGGTGGACCCTGACGACCAGCACCTCCTCGTAATAGGAGCGGTTGAAGATCCCGATATTTCCCCGGTTGGGAAGAGCTGCACAACTCCGCCAGAGGTAGTCGTGGTCGAGTTCCTCTGCGCTTGGCACCTTGAAACTCGTTACCACCACTCCCTGTGGGTTCACGCCCGACATGACGTGCTTGATGGTACTGTCCTTGCCGGCCGCGTCCATGGCCTGCAGGATCACCAGCAGGCCATAGGTATTCTGGGCATAGAGTTTATCCTGCTGCTCTGAAAGGAGCCGGATCCCGGCCATTGTCGTCTCTTCCGCCTCTTCTTTGGACATGAACCGGCCGACACAGCCGGAATCGTAATCCTTCCGGAGATTGATCTTTTTTCCCGGGGGCACCCGGAGCGAGTCGAGGAGAATCTTTCTCATGCCAGCCATTGCGATCCACTTCCGGACTGATCATGGTTGCAGTACTGAATCAATCCTTTGCTAAAAAAATAACCCGTGGCCCGGTGCGGATCCAAAAAGAATGCCCGGCAGACCGGGACAACACCGGCCGGTTACGGGATGGTCTCCCGGCAGGCCGGGCAGTTCAGGGCATAGTCGCGGATGCCCTCGTTCCAGGGGGTGAACCCGATACAGACCGCCGGTTTCGCATCATGGATCCGGCAGTATACCTTCCCATCGTTCCTGAGATCGTAAAAGGGGCATGATGTGCGTTTTTTGCCGGTGGGCTCGACCCAGTAATAGATACGGGCGATGCGGGGCAGATCAGCAGGCACAAGATCCCGCCCGGTCGAACGTCTCCCATCCACAAACGTGATACCAACATGTTGCAGGATGTCGGTACGGTTCTGGGCGATCCACGGGACGAGATCCTCCGGTATCCCGTACTGGTCCCACCCCCACTTCTCGCAGCACCTCCCGCACTGCCGGCAGTCCTGTGATTCGGGCATGAAGAATCCACAAGGGTATGGGGCGTGTTACGTTTTTTAGGCATTGGTTTTTGTATGACCATTGCACTGCATCCATGATACGACAGAATCTCCGTGAAATAGTATTATAACCAAAAAACCCAAGAAAAGCATATCGGGCTTCGGAGGGATTTTCAGGTACTCCCTCCACGTGCAAGAGCACCGGCGGGCAGGTTGCTCGCCTTGCCAAAAAAGAGCTCCCGAGTATTTCCGGGATCGCACGATCCCCCAGGAATCATGATCCTGCCAGAGCAATCCGAACAGGGACGTATTGCATGACTACCACACATTCCGCCACGGAAGGATCGGGGATCTCCCTTACGGAGCGAACCTGGCAGGCACTCATCCTTGCAAGTACTGTAGTCGTCCTGCTCGTCTCCTTCTACTGCCTGTCCCACGGCATCACGATCATCTTCATGCACCTCTTTTACTTCCCGATCATTCTTGTCGCCTACCACTACCGCTACAACGGGTTCCTTTACGCAACACTCCTCTCCTTAGCGTATGTCTGGCTGGTGTACCTGTTTTCAGGCAGCGAGGCGGATGTCGTCATAGGGGCATGGCTGAGGTTCTTTGTCTTTGCCGGGGTCGCGGCGGTGGTTGCCTATCTCTCGGAACACCTGTCGGCTGACAAGATTGCCCTGCAGGAGAGCGAGAGGAAGTACCGCACGCTCTTTGAGAATATGCTGGAGGGATTTGCCTACTGCCGGATGATCTACGACAAGGACGGCAGGCCCACAGACTGGGTGTACCTGGATGTGAATGCCGCGTTCGAACGGCTCACCGGCTTTTCCGAAGTCCGGGGGAAGCGGGTGCTTGAGATCATCCCCGATATCCACGCAATCACTCCAGACCTCTTTGACACGTACGGGCATGTGGCATCGACCGGCAGACCGGAGACCTTCGAGATCGATTTTAAACCGCTGAAGATGTGGATGCGGATCTCAGTCTTTTCACCGGAGAAGGGCTGTTTCGTTGTGGTCTTTGAGGATATTACCGAGCGGAAACGGGCCGCGGAAGAACACCTCCGCCTTGCAGCCATCGTGGAGTACTCCAATGATGCCATCATCGGAAAGACACTCGACGGGATCATCACCTCATGGAATGCCGGTGCGGAGAAACTCTACGGGTAAACGGCAGGAGAAGCGATCGGCAAACCGATCTCACTGCTCATTCCACAAGGAGAACGTGACGAAACCCCCGACATCCTGGAGAAGATCCATGCCGGTGATCACATCAACTACCTGGAGACGAAGCGCAGGGCAAAAGATGGGCGGATCATCGAAGTCTCCCTCACCATCTCGCCGATAAGGAATGAAGAGGGCCAGGTCATCGGGGCATCGTCCATCACCCATGACATTACCCATCGGAAACGGGCGGAGGTGGCGCTTTTTGAGAGCGAGAAGCGGTACCGCGACATGTTCGAGCTCAACAATGCAGTCATGCTGATCGTTAACCCGACAACCGGTAGTATCGTGGATGCAAACTCCGCAGCAAGCCGCTACTATGGGTATACCCATGAGGAGTTCTGCCGGCTGCTGATCACCGATATTAATATCGCGGACCCGGCCATCACCAAGCAGAACATGTCCCGGGCAGCAGAAGACCAGGGGCTGGTATTCACCTTCCGGCACCGGAAGAAGAGCGGGGAGATCCGGGATGTGGAGGTCTTCAGTGCACCGATTA
>Ga0265297_10009403_pt1 | contig 12608 bp, 13 predicted proteins | sample Munlanlwell13791_FD_192502 | JGI IMG/M metagenome (GOLD analysis project Ga0265297, IMG submission 192502) | Leachate microbial communities from a municipal landfill in Southern Ontario, Canada - Leachate well 137-91 | ecosystem: Engineered > Solid waste > Landfill > Unclassified | place...
CTAAGTATATAGATCGCGCAAAGAAGCGGGGCGCCCGGGAAGCTAAGATCATATCACCCAAGACGATTGTGGCCGCGGAATGGGTGAGGATGAAATGCCAATTCGGCTGCAGCGGTTACGGGCAGAGTTTGACCTGCCCGCCGTATTCTCCCAAGCCGGAAGAGACCCGGCGCATGCTGGGTTCATATAAATCCGCTATACTGGTCCATGGCAGCGCCTATACTAATATCCACGCGCTTATTCCGGAGTTGGAGCAGGATATATTCCTGGACGGGTATTTCAAGGCGTTCGGTATGGGCGCAGGGCCATGCCAACTCTGCGCCAAGTGCGCGAAGTTCTGCCGCCATCCGGAGAAAACCCGGCCGTCCTTGGAGGCGTGCGGTATAGACGTGTATTCTACCGCGCGGGCGAATGGTTATCCGATCAAGGTGCTTAAAGACGGCAATTGCAAGGGGAATTATTACGGCATAGTGTTGATCGAATGACGGTTGCCGGTTATTGTTTTGCTGAAAATAAAAGGGTTTAGGCCATGCGGAAATCACTAATAAGCATATTTAAGAGGTGTTTAACTCCTCGGCAGTATGAGCTGGCTAAGAAATTATACACCAGTATATTCTGCTTGTTTAATACGAACGATCTGATGAAGCTCGCGGCTATTTGCCGGACGGATAAATGGGGGGGACATTGGTACGCGCGGAATTACCAGGAACACTTCAGGCGTTTAAGAAAAAAACGGATGAATGTTCTGGAGATCGGCGTTGGCGGGTATGAGGATCCGGACAAGGGCGGTGCCTCGCTGTTGATGTGGAAGTATTATTTCCCGCGAAGCGCGATCTACGCGATAGACGTTTATGATAAAAGTAAACTGCAAGAGAAGCGGATCAAGATATTCCAGGGCAGCCAGAATGACGAAAAATTCCTGAAAGATGTTTTCAGCCGGATCGGCTCTTTGGACATCATAATCGATGACGGCAGCCATATGAACGAGCATGTCCTGACTTCGTTCAAGACTCTGTTCCCGTTATTGAAAGACGGCGGTATTTACGCTGTCGAGGATGTTCAGACTTCATACTGGCCGCAATACGGCGGAAGCAGCGAAGACCTGAACAATCCCGCTACAGCCATGGGGTTCTTTAAGAAGATCGCTGACGGCTTGAATTATATGGAATTAGCCGAGCCCGGGTATGAACCTGCGTATTTTGACAAAAATATTACTTCAATCCATTTCTACCACAACCTGGTCATTATTTACAAGGGCGTGAATGATGAGAGAAGCATTGGCAGGCCTCGCGCTTCAGGGGACCCCATAAAATAGGTTCAAACAAATTAAGAATATTGTTTCGATAACCCCGTGGTTTTGCTGTGAAGCCGCGGGGTTTTTATATGCAGGGCAAAGGGTTGCGTACTGTGGGAGGATTTTGAGGCAGAATATCAGGCCTTACGCTTTATTTTTGTTGTAAACTGTTGCTGAACAATGATTAAGTAAGCTGTAACTATGCCTGGATTGAAAAAAGGTGTTTCGTGTGCTATATTCCCTATAGACGCATATTTATCCTCAACCTTATTGCGCCTCGCCATATAGGAATGGCGGGTATGACGCTTTCTGCGTCAGAATGGTTGGTATCATAGCGATTTGCTTATACCCAACCTTATTGGAAAGGTTGGTATCGCGCAGGTGCGTTTATACCCAACTTTAAATGAAAAGTTGGTACTGTACTTCTGTACCGGGAGGTCTTTATGAAGGCGAAAATACTTCTTGTTGATGACGAGCCGGTAGTACGGGAAATAGTCGGGAAGAAGTTAGCCCAGAAAGACTATGAGGTATACACCGCGGCGGATGGCGATGAAGGAATGAGATGCGCCAGGGATAACAGGCCGAACCTGATATTGTTGGATTTGCGTATGCCCAATAAAGACGGTTTGGACATGCTTAAAGAGCTTAAGCAGGATAAAGTATTGTGTGAAGTCCCGGTAATAGTGGTCAGCGCGCGCAGTTCTTTTCAGGAGATCCGCGAAGGCAGGGATCTGGGCGCCGCGGCGTATGTGGTCAAGCCGGTGCAGTTCTCGGACCTGATGTTTTACGTGGAAAGATACGCCAAGGCATAAAAAGGCAGGGATAGGATATTGAAGCGCAATTATACGCCGTGAAAACGGCGTTTTTTTATTGACATACCGGATGTTTAGTTTTATTATATTGTAATAGTATACCAAATGAATATACTTTAAACGGGGTAAAGATGAAAATATCCAGGAAATGCGAATATGCGCTGCGGGCTTTGATCGACCTGGCAGTGCATTATGACAAAGGCGTGCGTCAGATCAACGATATCTCCCGATCTGAGGCCATTCCGGAGAAATTCCTGGAACAGATACTGTTGCAGCTGAAGAATTACGGTTTCCTGAACAGCCGCAGGGGGGTAAAAGGGGGGTATTCTCTGAATAAGGCCCCTCAATACATTACCATCGGAGAAGTGGTGCGTTCGGTAGACGGGCCTCTGGCGCCTATCGGATGCGTAAGTAAGACCGAGTATGTCAGTTGCGCCAGGGAAAAGCGCTGCGGATTGCGCAGCGTGATGCTGGACGTGCGCAACGCCATCGCCGAGATATTGGACAATATCACCCTGCGCGACGTCTGTAACCGCATAAAGGTTATTAACCAGTTGAGGCGCAGCCGGCGCTGATTTTTTTTGTTTAAAAAGACGACTGTTCTTATATACTTTGTAAGCGAGGCAATAGTGGAAATAAAGGAAATAACTATAATCGGCGGCCACGGCAAGGACGGGACAAAAGAGCCTGTCGGAAAAGTATGCTTTAAGATGGGCGATATCGTCAGCATCATCGGCCCGACCGGCTGCGGCAAGACCACCTTGATAAACGACGTCGAGCTTTTTGCCAACGGGGATACGCCGTCCGGCAGGAGAATAACCATAAACGGCGACGTTCCTTTGGAAGAGTTCGCTTCTGACCCTTCGAGGAAGCCTACCGCCTTAATTACCCAGCATACCAATTTCCTGTCCGATTTGCCTGTTTACCGGTTCTTGAACATACACGCCAAGATAAGAAAGACCAAAAGCAGCGATTCCATAGTGGAGGAGACATTGAGTTTCGCCAATGAGTTGACCGGAGAGCCCATAAACAGCGAGAGCGCTATGACCGAGCTCTCCGGCGGGCAGACGCGGGCGTTATTGATCGCCGACGCCGTGGTGATCGGCAATTCCCCGGTCATCCTCCTGGATGAGATAGAGAACGCCGGCATACACCGGATAAAGGCTTTGGAATTGCTGAAAAAATACGAAAAGATCTTTGTTTTTGTCACCCATGACCCCAGGATAGCCCTGCTTTCGGATTCCCGGATCGTGATGCGCAACGGCGCGATGCAGAGCGTTATCTTTACCCAGGAAGAGGAGAAGCTTGTGGCTGAAGAGATAAATAAACTGGATGATTTATTATTAAACTGCCGGATGCTCTTGCGCCAGGGAAAATGTTTAAGCGTCACGGAATTTGAGAATCACCTTAGGTCGCTGGGGTACGCGATGAATCCCGCGGAGAAAAACCGATGAAAGCCGTTATCTGCGCGGGTCCGCCGACAAGCGGCAAGACCACGGTGTTGAAGCAGGTCATCCGCAAACTGGTTGCCCAGGGGATAAGGGTAGCGTACCTTAAGATAGACGTCCAGTTCGCCGACGAGGATAAATTAATAAAAGAAGAGTTTAACATCCCGGTGAAAAAAGTCTATTCCGGGGAGCTTTGCCCGGACCACTGCAATGTCATGGTCATGGGTGATGCTATCGAGTGGGCCCAATCCCGGGATTCCAATGTTCTTTTGGTGGAAACCGCCGGGTTATGCCTTAGGTGTTCGCCGTATATTGAACGGACCTTAGGTGTGGTTGTGCTGGAAGCCACCAGCGGGATGAATCTGCCCAGAAAGATCGGGCCGATGTTGTCGCTTGCGGATACCGCAGTGGTGACCAAGATCGACCTGGTTTCCCAGGCGGAGCGCGAGGTCTTCCGTTTTCAGATCCTGGAGGCGGTCCCGGATATGGTGATTATCGAAACCAATGCCTTGCACGGCATAGGCATAGACCGGCTGGTAAAGAAGATATTGCAGGCCGAGGATGTGCGATTCCCTCTTTTTCTGAGGGGCAATCCTCCGGTAGGCACATGCACGATATGCGTGGGTAAAAAGGAAGTGGGCTGGAAAGAGCATTTTGGCGTGGTCAGGCCGTTGGAGAGCGATATTTTTTATCAGGGGGAATAAATGGAAAAAGATACGGACAAGATCGATCTGCCCGGTTTGAACTGCGGTATGTGCGGCTTTAAGGAGTGCGCGGACTTTTTGAAATACGTCAAAGATAATGAGGAGGAGGTTAAAAGATGCATCCACCTGGTGCAACCTAAGGTAATATCCGGGGATGCGCCTTCTGCGGCAACGGCGGTGCCTGATAAGATCTGGGCGGACAGCCTGGGCCGTGAATACGATTTTGTCCTGGAAAAATTCCCCGAAGACCCCGGCCCCCGGGAAACGATGCTTTTAAATAACGCCCAACTGGTAAAGGAAATGGCCATAGCCAAAGGCGATATAATCATCGGCAGGCCGATGGGGATGTCCTGCGGCTGCCCGATCACCCATTGCGGGCAGGTCATTGATTTCGACACCAAGAACGGGGTCATTGTCTGGTGCGTTACCGGGCCGCTCAACCCGCGGGCGCATGGATGCAAGGATATCGGCTATTATTCCGCCCAGGCGTATGAAGGGGTCATAACCGAAACGCGCAAGGAATTGCGCATCGGGATGCGATACTGGTTCCTGCCGCATAGGTGCATGCTCCAGTGGAGGCACAGCGGCCTGATAAATTTCATCAACCGCGGCAGATCCGGCATACAGGTGCGTATTGAAGGCTTGTTTATTGGTTGAAGCCGCGAAAAAATCCCGCCGCGGTTAATAATTCTTCTGCTTTTTTCGCTGATTTCTGATATAATACTATCCGTTAGGCATAATTAAATATTATCTTAATTCTGAGGAGCCCTGATGGACAAAGAGAGAATAGCGATCGAGAACGAGATCCTGGACAAGCTTACCGGCAAGATCTTTCTTTTGCAGGATGTTTCCGCCAAGCACGAAATAATTTTTCAGGCGTTTTTGGAGGTCTACAATTCCCCCCGCTGCCAGAAATTCGTCAAGCGCTCAAAAGGACTTGAGTTGGAAACGTTCTTCAAGGAGTTTTTGGCTTACGGCAGGATCGATCAGTTCCTGGCTGATCCCGAAGTCGAGGACGTAATGATCAATTATCTGTCCCCGATCTACGTGCATAAATCGAAAGTCGGGATGGTCAAAACCGAACAAAAATTCGCTTCCCGGGAAGAGCTGGACCTGTTGATCAAGAAGCTTATAGTATTCTCCGGCAGAAAGACCATAAGGAATATAAACAACGTCGAGCTTTCCGAGGTAAAAGGCAGGGCCAATATCGTGTATTCGCCTTTCGGGCCGCAGATAACCATTACCCGGGCTAAAGGCCGGCCTTTAAGCGTGATCGACCTGATCAAAGGCAAGAGCCTTACCCCTGAGTTGGCGGCGTTGTTCTGGGTATATGTGGACGGGTTGGCGGTAAAATCTGCCAATATCCTGATATCCGGAGGCCCGGGCACAGGGAAGACCACTTTATTGAACGCTCTTTTGAGCTTTGTCCCGGTGAACGACCGGATCGTGGTCATCGAAGATACCCTGGAGATGAATACGGAATTAGAGGAGAATTGTTCCCGGCTGGAAAGCGACGAGGAGACATCTCTGGCCGACCTGGTGAAGAATTCTTTGCGCATGCGGCCTGACCGGGTAATAGTGGGCGAGGTCCGCGGCAGCGAAGCGCAGGACCTGATGACCGCGATGAATATCGGCAAATACTGTATGGGCACTCTGCACGCCTCTACCGCGCGCGAGACGATAATGCGCCTGACACATGAGCCGATGAACGTCCCGGAGATGCTGGTTAATCTGGTGGATGTATTTGTGATCATGCGCCGGTATGTCGTTAACGGTACGGTTATCAGGGTGGTCGGGGAATTGGTGGAGACAGCGGGCATGGAAAAGAACACTGTCCTGTTATCCTCTTTGTGCTCTTATAATATGTCCCAGGGCGAATTCGTCGAGTCCACCAGCAGCATATACCGCGACAGGCTTGCCCAGATAAGCGGAAAGTCGCCGAGGGATATTATGGATGAGATAAAACGCCGCTCGGTTGTGATCAAGAAAATGGCGGATAAGGATATCCGGGATTTTCAGGACGTCACCGCGATCTGCCGCAGGTATATCAATGATCCAGCGGCGGTCATGAAGGAATTAGGTATTCACGAAAGTTAAACCCGTAATCTAATATATAAATAGACGATGTCATATGTTGTCCTCGCGTTAAAATGGCGGCCGAAGACCTTTGATGAGATAATCGGCCAGGACCGGGCGGTTTCCACGCTTAAGAGCGCGATACAGAAAAACCGCCTTGCCCACGCATATCTTTTTTCCGGCCCGCGCGGAGTGGGGAAGACCTCCTGCGCCAGGATACTGGCCCGGGCGCTTAATTGCCAGGATGGGCCTACCGCGGCGCCTTGCGGCCAATGCCCCGCCTGCCGGGATATTGCCGCCGGCCGCAGCCTGGATGTGATCGAGATCGACGGCGCCTCCAACCGCGGCATAGACGAGATCCGCACCCTGCGGGAAAACGTGAAATTCTCTCCGGTTAACGGCAAATTCAAGGTTTATATAATCGACGAAGTGCATCAGATCACCACCGACGGGTTCAACGCGTTATTGAAGACGCTGGAAGAGCCGCCGGAATTTGTGAAATTCATTTTCGCCACTACCCAGCCGCAAAAAGTCCCGCCGACCATATTGTCCCGCTGCCAGCGCCTTGATTTCCGCCGTATCTCGGTGATGGAGATGATCAAGCAACTGGAAAAGATCTCAGCCGCGGAAAAGATAAAGGTGGACAGCCAGGTTTTAGCCGCGATCGCCCGGGCATCGGACGGCGCTTTAAGGGACGCGGAATCGATCCTGGATCAGTTGATCTCTTTTTCCCGGGATAAGGTGGCGATGGAAGACGTTGTTTCAATGCTGGGAATGGTCGAGCAGTCCGCGCTTTTTGATATTGCCGATAAAGTGATCGCCAAAGACCCTAAAGCCGTTTTGAACCTGCTCAATGATATAATCGACAAAGGCAAAGATCCGGCTGTATTGTTAAACGAGCTTATCGGGCATTTTCGCAACCTGATGATCGCCAAGGTCAGCCAGGGCGATCCCCGGCTGATCGACCTGCCGCAGGAGACCTGCGAGGCTTTGTTGGTTCAGGCAGGAAAGATCAGCCTGGAAGAGATATTCAACGCGTTCAATGTCCTGGCAGGGACGCAGGAGATGGCTAAAAGGTTTGAATCTTTGCGCATACCTCTGGAGATAAGTTTTATCCGGCTCACCCGGGCAACCCAGCCGCGCCCGGCAATTGAGCTTAAGCCGCGCCTGGTTGTTCCTGAAGAGAAAAAGGCCCCGTTAAAAGAAAAATACGTTCCTGCCGGGCCGAAAGTTTTCGTGGCTAAGGAAAAACCTGCGGCTCCGGATCCTAAACCCGAAGTTGCGCATAATAAGCCGGATAATGTTCCCAACCGTATTTCTCTGGAGCAGGTAAAAGAGGTCTGGCAGAATGTGATCGAGGCTGTGACCAGGGCCAAGATATCAGTGGGGACATATTTGAATGAAGGTTTGCCGATGAGGCTGGAAAACGGGGTGTTGACTATATCGTTCGCGCGGGAGCATTCTTTGCACCGGGATTCTTTGGAGCGCAAGGATAACCGCGATCTTATTGAGAAGATCATCGCCGGTTTGCTGCACGGCCATATAAGGCTTGATTTTATTTTGTCCAAAGAGGAGAAACCGGAGCATCGCGCTGAAAACAATACCGTTGTGCGCTCCGCGCTGGATATGTTCAACGGCAGATTGATCAGGGAAGGATAGGATGGCTAATTACACGGAATCCACCGAACGTTTGATAAATAGTTTGATAAAACTCCCCGGTATCGGCAGGCGCAGCGCTGAACGCATAGTCGGGTATATATTAAGCGCTACGGCTGACGAGATAAAGAAGCTGGCTGAGGCGGTGATACAGGTCAAGGAGAACGTGCATTTTTGCAGTATCTGCCATAATATGAGCGAAGGCGAGACCTGCGCGATCTGCCAGGATGTGCGCAGGGATAAAGCCGTGCTTTGCGTGGTTGAGCGGCCCAGCGACGTTACCTCGATCGAGAAGACCGGGCAATTCCACGGGCTTTACCATGTGCTTCTGGGCTCGATCGCGCCGTTAGAGGGCAAAGGACCGGATGATTTGAAGATCGACAGCCTGCTTTTACGGATCAAAGACAAGAGTATTCAGGAAGTTATTATCGCCACGGATTCCGACACCGAAGGCGAGGCGACTGCGTTATATCTGACCAAGGTGGTCAAGCCTTTGGGCGTAACGCTTAGCAGGATCGGCCTGGGCCTTCCTGTAGGCTCGAACCTGGAATACGCTGATCCCGCCACCCTTACCATGGCATTAGAATCCCGCCGGCCGGTCTAAGATATGATCAATATAATCAACCTTTCCAAGAGCTACGGCAAGAAAGTCCTTTTCTCCAACCTTTCCCTGAACATCAATCCCGGGGAGAAGATCGGCCTTATCGGGCCGAACGGCGCGGGTAAGAGCAGCCTTTTTTCGCTTCTGCTCGGCGACACCGAGCCTTCTTCAGGCAGCGTGCAGGTTAATAAGGGCGTGCGCATCGGTTATCTTCCCCAGGAATCAAGTTTTCATTCCCAGCGTACTGTTATCGACGAACTTACCGCCGGAGACCGGACAATAATCGAATTAAAGAAAGAGAAAGAAGAACTGGAGAATCGCAATGCCGCAGATTCCAACCGTTACGGAGAGATCCTGCATATACTGGACCATTCCGGTTATTTCGAGCTGGAGCATAAGGCCGAGAAGATCCTTATGGGCCTGGGTTTTAAGGAGAGCGATTTTAACAAGCCGGTCAGCCAGTTAAGCGGCGGATGGCAGATGCGCACGCTCCTGGCCAAGCTTTTGACCTTCCGTTACGACATATTGTTGTTGGACGAACCGACCAATTACCTGGATTTGAACGCCGCGCTATGGCTTAAGGATTACCTGTCGGATTTTGACGGCACGTTTATTATGATCTCCCATGACAAGGATTTTTTAAACGATGTGACTAATTATACCCTGATCCTGGAAAACGGATCTATTTACAAGGTTAAAGGAAATTACGAGCATTACGAGCAGATAAAAGAGGAGAAACGCACGCATTTGATGCGCCAATTCAAGGAGCAGGAAAAGAAGAAAGAGCAGTTGGAAAGATTTGTCACCCGTTTTCACGCCCAGCCGAATAAAGCCGCGGCTGTCCGGGCCAAGCGCACTGCTTTGGAAAAGATGGAGGATATCGTAGTCCCTCTTGATCCGCGGGAAAGTATCGGGCATTTCAGTTTTCCGCCCACTAAGGCCAGCGGATATAAGGTAATGAACCTGCAGAAGATTTCCAAGGCTTACGGGGACACTGTGGTATATAAGGATTTTGATTTTGAGATACTTCAGGGAGAAAAAGCGGTCCTGGTCGGCGAGAACGGCGCGGGTAAATCCACGCTGCTTAAGATAATGGCCGGTGTGGTGGATATTGATTCCGGCTCGCGGGTTGTCGGCCATAACGTGGACCTCGGGTATTTTTCCCAGACCAGGATGGATGTGCTTAATCCGGAGAACACGGTCTTGCGCGAGGCATATTCCGCGGCCCCGGGATATATGGCGGAGTCAGCGGTCCGTTCGATCCTGGGTGCGTTCCTGTTCAGCGGAGAAGACGCGGAAAAACCGGTAAAGGTCCTTTCCGGAGGGGAAAAGAGCCGGCTGATCCTGGCCAAGCTTTTGATCAATCCCCCGAATTTTCTTTTGCTGGACGAACCGACTACCCATCTTGACGTTGACGCTGTGGACGCGCTGATCAAGGCGATGAACGAATATGAAGGCACTGTGGTTTTTATCAGCCATGACGTGCATTTTGTGCGTTCCCTGGCCAACGTGGTCTATGAGGTGAAATCCGGCAGCGTGCGCAAGTTCTTCGGCAACTTTGATTATTATATGGACAAGAAGGCGAATTCCCCGGAATTTATCCCGGAGAAAAAAAAGAAGGTCTCCGAGAACAGGAATAAGCAGGAAGAAGAAAAACTCAAGGCCAAAGAAGAAGAGAAACTGCGCCGGGAAGAGGAACGCCGGAGAAAGAACCATAATATAAAGATCAGGGCCGAGATCAATAAACTGGAGAAGCGCAAAGAGGAATTAGAACTGGAAAGTTACGCCAAATGCCGGGCATTGTCCAATCCGCACATCTTTCGCGATGAGGAGACTGCCCGGGATTACGGGCGCAGGCTCAAGGAAATAGAGAAAGAGGCCGAAGAACTGAATATCCGGATCAAAAAGTTTGAAGAGCAGATAAAGTAAGGGCGCCCTCTTTATCAATTTAAACTATTCATAAACAGCTTAAAGTGATAAAATAAAGGGAAATAACGGGTAGTTGTCACAATGGAGGTGCGTTATGGCGGTTAAAAATGCCGGAGAAAAGTACCGTTGTAATGTTTGCGGCAACGAGGTGGAAGTGACAAAGGCCGGCGGCGGGACATTGGTCTGCTGCGGACAGGATATGGAAAAAACAGAAGGGTAAATTTGTTACAGGGCGTAATAAATAGGCCCCTCGCAGTTACTCGGGGTCAAATGTTCGCTCGGAGTGCTCACATTTGAGGAGGCTAAAAATGGGTAAATCGGTCAAAGGGACAAAAACAGAGAAAAATTTGTTGGCTTCGTTCGCCGGCGAATCGCAGGCCAGGAACAGATACACTTATTTTGCCAGCGCCGCCAGGAAAGAAGGGATGGAGCAGATAGCCAATATTTTCATGGAGACCGCTGAGAACGAAAAAGAGCACGCCAAGGTATTCTTTAAATACCTGGAAGGCGGGGATGTCCAGATAACCGCCAGTTATCCAGCCGGGATGATCAAGGACACCAAGTCTAACCTTCAGGAAGCGGCGGCAGGCGAGAATATGGAATGGACGACATTATACGCTGATTTTGCCAAGGTCGCCAAAGATGAAGGGTTTGCGGATATCGCGGCTTCATTCGAGCAGATATCCAAGGTGGAAAGATTCCACGAGTCAAGATACCGAAAACTGATCAATAATATCGCCAATAACGAGGTCTTCAAGAAGAAAGCTTCGGTAAAATGGCATTGCGCCAACTGCGGCTATGTTTTTGAAGGACCGGAAGCGCCTAAAGAATGCCCGGCCTGTAAGCATCCTCAGGCGTATTACGAAGTGCTGGCGGAAAACTACTAAATGAACAAAGACCCGGGAACGGCAGCGCCAACCTCTCAGCAAATAGAAGGGTTGAAGCGCAAGGTGCGTTTTTATAAGGCCTGCCTTTTTTGCGCATTGGCCGGGATTGTGTTGATATTCTTTTCGATGACGGTATATCGTGTTTTGGATAACTATGCCGAGCAAGCCGGTCAGCGGAAGAATATCCCTTGTTATAATCAGGTAATGTCGGTTATCCGGCCTTTGGTTTATTCCGGGTTCAAGGCGTTAGTCCGGCCGGAAGTGGACTTAAGCATAGATTTTGCGAACAATTCCTATACCGTTAAAAACCTCCACCGGTTTGATGAGGCAGGCGTGATCATCCTGGAGGATAACCGGTATGGGCTTTGCGGGGAATTAGCGTCTTATGTGTTCCGGAGGGTCAGGCCGATAATTCCCGAAAGATATAAGATCAATTTCGTGCGGGTGGCGGAATCCGGATTTTTCGCCAATCCCAAATCGACGCATATCGTTCTGCTGGTAAGCGATACCCTAAGTGTTCCCCCCAAACGCTATTTTATCGATCCTTCTTTTCACCGCTATGGGAGCGTTGAAGAATATGACAACTACCTTTTTATAGAAACACTGGACCATCTGGCGTTCGAGAAAGATAAGTTTACCGACGTTACTTTCGCCATAAACGGCGGCACCCCGATTTTGATCAAAGACGGCTATATGATCGAACTTACAATAGGCCGGGTGAACGGTAAATTCGACAAAGACAACTTCATTATTGCTCTGGGCGTACAAGAAAAGTATAAATTTACCAGCCGCTATATTTTTGGGCTGATCAAGGACAACGGAAAGGTGCAGGAGCTGGAGAATAAGGCTTTGGCAATGAATATCCTGGGTATAAAGAAATATGAACAACTCAAGAAGAAGTTGTGGGATTGGTTCGAGCAGACATAAGAGGTTTGATTTTTTCTTGACTAGATTATGGTTTATTGTAGAATAGAGCGGTATTTATCATAAACTATTCCCCCTTAGCTCAGCTGGTAGAGCGAGAGACTGTTAATCTCCAGGTCCATGGTTCGAGTCCATGAGGGGGAGCCATTTTGGACGAACAGACGCAACAACGTCCTGTTCGTTTACATGAGCCCCGTTTCGGAGTAATTCCGGAGCGGGGTTTTTGTTTTTTGCGGCGGTTTTGTTGTGGGCGCAGTCGTTAATATCGGCCTGCAGG
>Ga0265297_10009405_pt1 | contig 12607 bp, 16 predicted proteins | sample Munlanlwell13791_FD_192502 | JGI IMG/M metagenome (GOLD analysis project Ga0265297, IMG submission 192502) | Leachate microbial communities from a municipal landfill in Southern Ontario, Canada - Leachate well 137-91 | ecosystem: Engineered > Solid waste > Landfill > Unclassified | place...
TGGCCGTTTGCGGTTTGATGAAGCTTCGGTGTCAGGTGCCGCGCCGAAGCCTCGTCTCCCGGTGCAGGATGTAGAGCCCGCTGCCGATCACGAGCGCGGCGCCGGCGAAAGTGCCGGCCACCGGCACATCGCCCCAGACCAGATAGCCGAGCACGCTGGCCCAGATGATCGCCGTATAGTCGAAGGGTGCCACCACCGAGACCGGCGCCCGGCTGAAGGCGCTGGTCATCGCCATCTGGGCGACACCGCCGATCAGCCCGATGCCGATCTGGCCGATCCAGTCTTGCAGGCTGGCCGGCGTCTGCCACACGAAGGGCAGGCCGAGGCCGGCTACGATCGACGAGAACAGGCCGAAATAGAAGACGATGGTGACCGACGCCTCTGTCCGCGACAGGACGCGAATGGTCACACCGACCAGGGCATAGGTGAAGGCGCCGGCGATCGGCAGCAGGGCGAGCGGTGTGAACAGACCGCCGCCCGGCCGCACGATGACCAGAACGCCGAGGAAGCCGACGGCGATCGCGGTCCAGCGCCGCCAGCCCACCTGTTCGCCCAGGATCGGCACCGAAAGGGCAGTCATGAACAGGGGCGAGACGAAGGACAGGGCGATGGCGTCCGCCAGCTCGAGATAGCGATAGGCGAGGAAGAAGGTGAAGAGCGAGACCGTGCCGATCATCCCGCGCATGAAATGCAGGCCGGGCCGCCGGGTCCTGACCGCGACGGCGAAACCGCCCGCGCGCAGCATGAAGGGGATCAGCACCATGGTGCCGAAGAAGGCGCGGAAGAAGATGAGCTGCAGGACGTCGTAGCGCTCGGACTGCCATTTGGCCATGGCGTCCATGCCGGTGAACAGCATGACGCCGAGCGCCATCAGGCCGATGCCCCCGATCAGCCCGTCCCCCCTGGTCTGGCCGACGGCATCGGTCGGGACGGCGGTGGGGCTGGGGCTGGCCATGATCTCGTCTTTTTGTTGCAGGCCCCGGCGAGACTGGCGAAAGGCCCTGTCCTGCGCAATCGATGCCGGCGCAGGTCGGCCATGCGCGGGGTGGCGTCAGGCCCCGGCAGTGTCAGGCCCCGGCGGCATCGTTGAAGGCCGTGATCTCCTCGGGCGAGAGGAACCAGGGATTGGTGCCCGAATTATATTCGAAGCCCTGGGCCACCGGATGCCCCTCCTCGCCCAGCCAATTGACCTTGTAGTCGACGTCGAGATTGGAAAAGCGGATCGTCGGCGTCAGGACATAGTGATCCTTGAATTCGATGGTCAGGTGGGAGTCGTCGGCCGGGCACATGATCTCGTGCAGTTTCTCGCCCGGGCGGATGCCGACAACCGTGGTCGGCACACCGGGCGCCATGGCCGCTGCCAGGTCGGCGATGCGCACCGACGGAATCTTGGGCACGAAGATCTCGCCGCCATACATGCGCTGGAAATTGCGCAGCACGAAGTCGACGCCCTGTTGCAGCGTGATCCAGAAGCGGGTCATGCGCGGATCGGTGATCGGCAGCGCCCCCGCCCCTTCGGCGATCAGCTTGCGGAAGAAGGGCACCACCGAACCGCGCGAGCCGACGACATTGCCGTAGCGGACGACGCTGAAGGCGGTCGAATTGGCGCCGCCCATGTTGTTCGCCGCGACGAAGAGCTTGTCGGAGGCGAGCTTGGTAGCACCATAGAGATTGATCGGATTGGCCGCCTTGTCGGTCGAAAGTGCGATGACTTTCTGCACGCCCCGTTCCAGCGCCGCATGGATCACGTTCTCGGCGCCGTAGATATTGGTCTTGATGCATTCCATCGGATTGTATTCGGCCGCCGGCACCTGCTTCAGGGCGGCCGCATGGATCACGAAATCGACTCCGTTCATGGCCTGCACGAGACGCTGGCGGTCGCGCACGTCGCCGATGAAATAGCGCATGCAGGACTGGTTGAAGACCTGCTGCATCTCGTATTGCTTCAGCTCGTCGCGGGAATAGACGATCAGGCGCCGCGGCTTGTATCGGCTCAGGATCGTCTTCACATACATCTTGCCGAAAGAGCCGGTACCACCCGTCACCAGGATCGATTTGTCGTTGAACATCGGACCGTCAGCCTTGCCTCGTTGGTCCTACTATCGTCTGCCTTTGGTTGATTATTGGTTATCGCCGTCAGTCGATCATCGACCAATCGAGCGGCGTGCCGCGGACGAGCGCCCGGCGCGCACGCCGCCCCATCACCTCGGGCGTATGGCGCGGGTGCAGTCCGGCACCGGGGCGGATCGAGCGCACGTTGGCGGGTGTCAGCACCTCGCCGGCGGCAATGTCCGCGGTGACAAAGAGCGAGCGGCCGAAGGCGCGGTTCTGCGCGATGCCTTCCGGCATCTCATAGGTTACGCGGCCGATCGCCGCCTCGGCGGTGCGCACCCCCTCGACCATCAGGGCGAATTCGGCCGGCGTCATCGAGAAGGAGGCATCCGGCCCGCCCAGCGCCCGGTCGATGATGAAATGCTTCTCGATGACCGAGATGCCGAAGCCGACCGCGGCGATCGGCACGGCATGGCCCATCGTGTGGTCGGACAGACCGACCTTCACGCCGAAAGCCGCCGCCATGTTGGGGATCGTGGCCAGATTGGCGTCCTCCGGCCTGGCCGGATAGGCGGAGGTGCATTTGAGCAGGGTGATGTCGTCGTTGCCCCGGCGCCGGCAAGCCGCCACCGCCTCCTCGATGTCGCCGAGACTGGCGATCCCGGTCGAGATCAGCATCGGCTTGCCCTTGGCCGCGACATATTCGATCAGCGGAATATCGTGGATCTCGAAGGAGGCGATCTTGTAGAGGGGAACGCCCAGGTCCTCGAGGAAGTCGACCGCGGTCGGATCGAAGGGGGTCGAGAAGAAGGTCAGGCCCTGGGCCGCCGCCGCATCCCGGATCGCGGCGTGCCATTCCCAGGGCGTATAGGCTTCGCGGTAGAGCTTGTGCAGCGTGGTGCCGTCCCACAGCGTGCCGTGGCGGATCTGGAAATACTCGTTGTCGCAGTCGAGCGTGATCGTGTCGGCCGTATAGGTCTGGATCTTGATCGCGTCGGCGCCGGCCTGTTTGGCCAGGCGCACGGTTTCCAGCGCCTTGTCGAGCGAATGGCCATGGTTGGCGGAGAGTTCCGCGACGATCAGGATGCGCCCGCTCATGGCCACAATTTCTCCACCAGGTCGATCAGGCGCACCGCCCCCAGCCCGTCGACCGCCTGTTGCGCCTGCTGCGCGATGCTCAAGCGAACATCGGGCGAGGCCAGCACCGTCAGTTCGCGGACGATGCTCTCCATCAGTCCCTCGGCATTCCACCAGCCGGCGACACGAAAGCCGGTCAGCGGCGGCCAATGGACCAGATTGTCGTGCTGGTTCTGCGCAGCGCCCACCAGCACCGACGGCACGCCCATGCGCGCCAGTTCGAACACCGTCTGTCCGGCACCGGAGACGCAGACGTCGGCCGCCGCCATGAGCGCCGCCATCGCCTCGGCCGAAAGGCCCTGGTGCCGGCGAATGCGGGGATCGCTCACCTCGCCTGCCCCGATCAGATCGACCGTCGCATCCGGGAAGACCCGGAGCACCAGTTCGGCCAGCTTGGGTCCCAGATGGTGGGGATCGGTGCCGCCCATCACGACCATCACCCGGGTCGGCCGGGATGACACCGCGTGGCGTTCGGCCCCGGCGCGAAAGGCGCGGCGGAGCGGCTGGAAACGCGGACCGGCGACCCAGATCGCGGCGCCGCCCTGGGGATCGATGGCGCCCGGCCCGCCATGCACCACGATCCCGGTCGGATAGGCGAGGCGCGAAGTATCGTCCAGGAACACCGCGCCCCAGGCCGTGCCGGCGAGATCGAGCAGCACGCCCCGCGTAGCATGATAGGAATCGACCAGGACATAGCCGCCGTTCACGGTCCAGTCCGCGGGCAAGCCCTCCTGCCAGGCGCCGAGCGAAACGTCGTCCTCCGCCGCCAGGGCGGCCGCGACCTGGGTGTCGCCATCGACACGCCAAGAAACGATGCCGCCCCGGGTACGCCATTCCTCGGCATAGGCGGTGCAGCGGGTGATATGGCCGAGGCCGCGGTCGCCGCCGCCTTCGGTCAGGATGGTCAGGCGTTGCCGGATGGTGCTCACGTCGCTCCGCCTTCGATGTAGCGATACTTGAATTCGGCCGCGGTCCAATCCGCTTCCGTGTCGATATCCTGCACTTCCATCTCTGGAATTTCGAGCGTGACACAGTGCGCCAGGAAGGTCGGCCGGCGCGCGTAGACCAGGTCGGCCGTCATCCAGTAGAACTGCCCGGCGTCGTGATAGAGCGGCTCGAGATCCTGCGAGCGCGCGTAGTACTGGGCCGGATCGGCCATGCGGGTGGCGCCATCGACGGCGCGCAGCAAGGCGCGCTGCGGCGGATAGGAGAAACGCACCACCGGAAAGGCCGCCTCCGCCCCGCTGTCGCGGAACAGTTGCCAGCATTCGGCGAGGCGCGCGGCGGTCACGAAGGGCGCCGTGGGCAGGATGCAGCACAACGTCTCGAAGGCAGTACCCCCCGCGGCATAACTCTCCAGCACCTCGGCCAGCACGTCGACAATGCCGGCGCGGTCGTCCGAGGCCGCGGCGGAACGGCGGAACGGCACCGCGGCGCCTGCCGCTTCGGCGATGGCGGCGATCTCGTCGTCGTCGGTCGAGACCATGACCTCGTCGAACTGCCCGCTGGCCCGTGCCGCCGCGATCGAATAGGCGATGATCGGCCGGCCGCAGAAGGGCCGGATATTCTTCCGCGGGATCCGCTTCGAGCCGCCGCGGGCGGGAATGATGCAAAGAGAGGTCATGTCAGCGCCCTCACCGCTTCGATCACCCGGGCGACTTCCTCGTCGGTCATGCGCGGGAACAGGGGCAGGCTCAGGCAGCGCTGGTAATAGGCTTCGGCGACCGGGAAATCGCCCGCGCGGTGGCCGTAACGCTCGCGGTACCAGGGTTGCAGATGGACCGGGATGTAATGGACCTGGGTGCCGACGCCGGCCTCGCGCAGGCGCTGCATCACCCCCGCCCGGTCGCGGCCGAGGGCGGCAAAATCGAAGCGCCCGACATAGAGGTGACAGCAGGTCCCCTCGCCCGTCAGCGGCCGCTCGAACCAGGCAAGGTCGCCGAAGGCGGCGTCATAGGCGGCGATGATGGCTTGGCGGCGGGCGCGGAAATCGTCCAGCCGGCGGAGCTGCGAGCAGCCCAGCGCCGCCTGCATCTCGGTCATCCGGTAATTGTAACCGAGGTCCTGCATCTCGTAGTACCAGGGCCCTGGGTGGCTGACGAGCCGCGACGGATCCCGCGTGATGCCATGGGCGCGGAGGTCCCGCAGCTTCTCGTAAAGGCGCGGGTCGTTGGTGGTCACCGCCCCGCCCTCGCCCGTGGTGATCGTCTTCACCGGATGGAAGGAGAACACGGTCATGGCCGAACGGGCGCAGGCGCCGATCATCTCCCCCGTCGGGTAGCGGCCGCCGATCGCATGGGAGGCGTCCTCGACCACGGGGATGCCGCGGCGCCGGGCGATCGCCTCGATCGCCTGCATGTCGGCCGGCACGCCCGCGAAATGAACCGGCGCGATCACCCGAGTCGCCGGCGACAGGGCCTGTTCCAAGAGGTGGGGATCGAGGTTGAAACTGGTGCCGTCGATATCCGAGAAGCGCACCCGGGCGCCCAGGAATTCCATCGCATTGGCGGTCGCGACGAAGGTGATCGGCGTGGTCACCCCTTCGTCCCCCGGGCCGAGGCCCAGCGCCGCATAGGCGAGATGGAGGCCCGCCGTGGCATTGGCGACGGCGACGCAGAAGCGCGCCCCCACATAATCCGCCAAGGCCGCCTCGAAACGCTCGACCGCCGGCCCCTGGGTCAGGAAATCGGATCGCAGCACGGCGAGCACCGCCTGCTCGTCCGCCTCGTCGATCCATTGCCGGCCATAGGGTATCGTCATTGCGCCGCCATCCTGAGCCAGGAAACCCGCCCATGGGTAGCGCGTCATGCTGAAAAAGGGCTTAACGCGGCAATGCCGCACAAGGCCCATAAACAAAAAGGCCGGGAAATCCCGGCCTTTCCATCTGACACCTGCTTCCGCCGCCAGTACATCCGTGGCCGGCGGAAGAGGATGTCGCCGCCTCAGGCGGCCTGGAGGTTCTGCGCCGCCGAACGGCCGGTGCGGCTGTCCATGACGATGTCGAAGCCGACCTTCTGGCCGTCGACCAGGCCGGCGAGGCCCGAACGTTCCACGGCGGAGATGTGCACGAACACATCAGCGCCGCCGTTGTCCGGCTGAATGAAGCCGAAGCCCTTGGTGGTGTTGAAAAATTTGACGGTTCCGATAACCATGACGATTCCTTTCTCAGATCGACACGAGTTCGAGCGCCCCGAAATCTTCGGGACGCCATGATTTCGACATTGAGAGGGAAAGTTCGTCGGGGCGCCGGAGCGCGAAACAAATTTCATCAGCAAGATCGAGATACTGGAAATAGTATCGCCGGGGTGGAGTTTCAAGCGCCAATTCGACATTCACTCGAATTGGCATCAAAAAAAGCCATTCCGAACGACGGCGCCGACCGGAAAACAAAAAGGGCCTTCCCGAAGGAAGGCCCTGAGTGTGAAGGCTGTCGCCTTCAGATTGGTCGGGCAGGCCGGATTTGAACCGACGACCCCCAGTCCCCCAGACTGATGCGCTACCAGGCTGCGCTACTGCCCGTCAGGCGGGTTCGACCCCGCGAGGTCGCGGACTATAGCCGCATCCATCGGCTTGGGCAATGCCGTGGGGGGAAGAATTTTCGACCCCCGCCGGGCGCCCGAAAGCCGCGCATTCCGTGGCTTTCGGGGCTTCGGGCGGGACTCCCGGGCGGGATTGGTGCTCAGGCGCCCGGGGCGGTGTCCGGCGAATCGGCCGCTTCCGGGCCTTGCTGGGGGCGGCGCGAGGCCATGAAATCGTCGAACTCGGCCTTGTCCTTGGCGCGCCGGAGCTGGTCCAGGAATTCGGCGAATTCGCGCTGTTCGTCCTCGAGTCGTCGCAGCGTCTCGGTGCGGTAGTCGTCGAAGGCGCTATTGCCGCTCGAGTGCTGGAAGCCCCGCCCGGCACGACGCCCGCCACAGGGCCCGTACCAGCGGCCGAAGGGCCGGTGTTCCATTCTCCAGGCGGTCATGCGTCCACTCCCGATGAGATAGGCCAGGACGGCGAGGCCGGCCGGCCAGAACAGGATGAAGGCCAGGACCATGGTGGCGATCCAGGCCGGCTTTCCGTAGTCGTCGAGGCGCTCGACGATGCCCATATGCGACGTCCCCATATCCGGACCCTTCATGTCAATGTTAATGACATTTACATAGATTGGAGATGAGCCCGTCCCTGTCAAGGGTGGCGGGGTCGAATTTCAGGCTTCAGGGCGCGATGCCCAGGCCCTTCAGATAGATCAGGACTTCCGCCTCGAGCAGGTCCTCGGCGCTCATGGGCAGGCGGCGGCGGCCGCGATCGGCGCGGGCGAAGAGCGAGGCGATGCCATGCGACATCGACCAGATGTGCAGCGCCATCATCAGGGCGGGCGGCCTGCCTTCCCGCTTCAGTCCGGCGGTCAGGGTCTCGGCCGCGGCGCGCAGCACGCCAAAGGCCCGGTCGCCGGCCGCCCGCAATTCCGCGTGGTCGTCGAGCGAAAGGCCGGCCTCGAACATGGTGGTGTAATAGGCCGGCTCGGCCCTGGCGAAGGCCAGATAGGCACGGCCGACGGCGGTGAAGGCCGCGCTCGGATCGGGCCGTCCGTCGCCCCAGGCCGCCGCCAAGCGGTCGGCGAAGACGTCGAAGCCGCGCCGCGCCACTTCGGCCAGCAAGGCTTCGCGGTCGGGGAAATGGCGATAGGGGGCGGCCGGGCTCACGCCCGCCGCGCGGGCCGCCTCGGCGAAAGTAACGCCGGACAGGCCCTTTTCGACGATCAGGGCCTGCGCCGCCGCGATCAGCGCCTCGCGCAGATTGCCGTGGTGATAGCCCTTTCGGCCGGAATCGCCCGTATCGCCGGGCCCGCGACTGTGCCTGTCCCACGTCATGTGAGTGGTTATTACATCACTGGCGGCAGGCCCGCATGGAAATTCCGGGCCGCCTCAGCGTTCCCGCAGCAGACGGCGGATTTCCTCGAGCTCGCGCCGGAGGTCGAGCACCAGGCCGCGCCAATAGGCGGCGTCCCTCGCCTCTTCCGCCGGCGGTTCATCGATGGCGGGCGCCGGCTGGGCGGCCACGACTGCCGCCGGAGCGGGTGTTGCTTCGGGTTCCGGCGGCGGCTCGGGCGTCCGGTGGTCGGCCAAGCGCTCGGCCACAGGCTTCGCCGTGGCGATCACGGCATGGGCGCCGCTCTCGCGCAGCACCTTCTGCACGCCCTTGATCGTATAGCCGTCGCTATAGAGGAGATGGCGGATGCCGCGCAGCAGGGCGACATCCTCCGGCCGGTAGTAGCGCCGGCCGCCGCCCCGCTTCATCGGCTTGATCTGGGGAAAACGGGTCTCCCAGAAGCGCAGGACGTGCTGCGGCACGTCCAGTTCCTCGGCCACTTCGGAGATCGTGCGGAAGGCGCCCGGCTGCTTGGTGCTGGACCTGGGTGCCCGCGGCTCGTCGCCTTCCCCGTCGAGCGCCCGCGCCGGCATCGCCGTCAGCCCTTGGCCCGCCGCGACAGGCCGGCGTTGATCTGGTCCTTGAGGACGTGGGACGGCCGGAACACCAGCACGCGGCGCGGCTCGATCGGCACTTCCTCGCCCGTCTTGGGATTACGGCCCACGCGGCCGCCCTTCTGGCGCACGGCGAAAGTGCCGAAGGAAGAGATCTTCACCGCCTCGCCCTCGACCAGGCTGGTGGCTATAGCATCGAGCACGGACTCGACCAGTTCGGCGGATTCGTTCCGCGACAGGCCGACTTCCTGATAGACCGCTTCGGCGAGATGAGCCCGCGTGATGGTGGTCGCCATGCACCCCCCAGTGGTGACGGTGTTCGTAACCGTTCCGTCAAGCCTAAGCTGACGGTAGAACCCCGTCAATATCAATGGGATAGGCGGTCCGGCTCAGATCCGGACCAAGCACGAGCCCCAGGTGAAGCCGCCGCCCATGGCTTCCAGCAGGACGAGCTGATCGCGCTGGATGCGGCCGTCGCCCATGGCTTCGGCAAGGGCGAGCGGCACCGAGGCGGCCGACGTGTTGCCATGCTGGCCGACGGTGACGACGACCCGGCTCGTGTCGATGCCGAGCTTGCGCGCCGTGCCGTCGATGATGCGGAGATTGGCCTGGTGCGGCACGATCCAGTCGAGATCGGCCGGGGTCAGGCCGGTGGCCGACAGCGCTTCGCCCACCACTTCGGCCAGATTGACCACGGCGTGGCGGAACACTTCCTTGCCGGTCATGCGGATGTGGCCGACCGTCTGCGTCTTCGATGGGCCGCCGTCGACATAGAGAAGGTCGCGGTAGCGCCCGTCGGCGTGGAGATGGGTGGTGAGAATGCCGCGGTCGCTATTGGCGCCCGCCCCCATGCCCGCTTCCAGCACCACGGCGCCGGCACCGTCGCCGAACAGGACGCAGGTGGTGCGGTCTTCCCAGTCGAGGATGCGCGAGAAAGTCTCTGCCCCGATCACCAGGGCACGCTTGTGCTGCCCCGCCTTGAGGAAATTGTCGGCCGTCGCGAGGGCATAGATAAAGCCCGAGCAGACCGCCTGGATGTCGAAGGCCGCCCCCTGGTGGATACCGAGATTGGCCTGCACCGTGGTCGCGGTCGCGGGGAACGTGTAGTCGGGCGTTGCGGTGGCCAGGATCACGAGGTCGATGTCCTTGGCATCGCGTTCCGCCGCTTCGAGCGCGCGGCGCGCGGCCGCGGTCGCGAGGTCCGAGGTGCATTCACCCTCGGCCGCGATGTGGCGTTGGCGGATCCCGGTGCGGGCGACGATCCATTCGTCGTCGGTGGCGACCTTGGACGCCAATTCGGCGTTGGTTAGCACACGTTCGGGAAGATAGGCGCCGCACCCGAGAAGCAACGACCTGACGACGGCACCACCTTTGTTCATGATTCGACGACGACCTGCGCTTCCGATCCAGACTCCGAACTTGCCTCGCCGCCCGTGGCCGGCGCAACCCGTTTCAGATCCTCCAGGATCCGTTCGGCGAAACCGCCGATGGCGAGATCGGCCGCAATGGCGATCGCCGCCGCGAAACCGACCGCATTGGTGCCGCCGTGGCTCTTCACCACGAGGCCGTTCAGGCCGAGGAAAGCGCCGCCGTTGTAGCGGTTGGGGTCCAGCCGCTCGCGCAGCGCCTGGAGCGCCGGGCGGGCCAGGAAATAGCCGAGCATGGACCAGATCGAGCGCCGGAAAGTGGCCGCGAGATAGGCCGAGACCAGCCGGGCCGTGCCCTCCTGCGTCTTCAGCGCGATATTGCCGGCGAAGCCGTCCGAGACGATGACGTCGGCCTGGCCCTGGGCGATGCCGTTACCTTCGACGAAACCGGTGAAATCGAACGGCAGGTCGGCGGTGTCGCGCAGGATCTGCGCCGCACCGCGGATCGCCTCGTTGCCCTTCAGATCCTCGGTGCCGATATTCAGCAGCGCCACGCGCGGCCGCGGCAGGCCGAGGGAGGCCCTGGCGAAAGCGGCCCCCATGAAGGCGAATTCGACCAGGTTGCGCTCGTCGCAGCCGACATTGGCGCCGAGGTCGAGCATCACCGACTCGCCCCGGATGGTCGGCACGAAGGAGGCGATGGCGGGGCGCGAAATGGCCGGCGCCGTGCGCAGCAGCAGCATGGCGATGGCCATCAGGGCGCCCGTGTTGCCGGCGCTGACCGCCGCCTGGGCCTTGCCCTCGCGCACCGCCTCGCAGGCGAGCCACATGGAGGTGCCCTTGCCGCGGCGCATGGCGGCGCTCGGCTTTTCGTCGGCCGAGATCGCGGTCGCCGTATGCACGAGTTCGCTGCAATCCGCGAGCAGGTCCTGCGCCCGGATCAGCGGTGCGACTTTCGCCTCGTCCCCGAAGAAGACGAAGCGAAGCTGCGGATAGCGTTCGCGGGCAATGGCGGCGCCTTCGACGATGACACCGGGGGCGTGATCGCCCCCCATGGCATCGACAGCGATCACCAGCGGGGACATGGTCGCCATGCCCCGGTCACGCCCGAGATCAGGCCGCCGTGGTCGTGGCGACGACCTCGCGGCCGTCGTAATAACCGCAAGCGCCGCAGACGTGATGCGGCAGCTTCAGTTCGCCGCAGTTCGGGCACTCGTTCGAGGCGACCGGAACCAGCGCATCGTGGCTGCGGCGCATATTGCGACGCGAGCTGGTGGTACGTTTCTTGGGAACAGCCATTTTTCAACTCGTCTTGCGCGCGGGCGCCAGGCCCGCCGGGAAGCGGAGAAAATACACGGAAAGCTCCCGAACTCAAGTGTCTCGGCCACCTTTGAGCACGGCGAAAGGCCGATGGGTGCCCTGCGGCGGTGCCTTTTCCGCTTCTGCTTCCGGCTCCGGCCGGTAGGCAGCCGGGATTTCGGCGCCCGGCGCCCGCGGATAGGGATCGAGCGAGAGGGCCAGTTCCTCCGCCACCACGTCGCCGAGGTCGACGATGCCGTCGATCAGCGGATCTGGCGGATCTTCGCCCTCCGGATCGAATAATTCCTCGACCGAGAAGGTGGCATCGGCATTTTCGGCGCCCGGTTCGAAGACTCGCTCGAACTCGACCTCGACATGCTCCGGGACCGGCTCGAGGCTGACCACGCAGGCCTGGGTCACGTCGGCCACCAGGCGCCCCTTCAGGGCGATGCCGTCACGCCGGTGCGGACGAAGCTCGATCTCGGCCACGAGCGAATCGACCGTGAGGATCGAAAAGCGTTCGGCCAGGGCGGCGCGTTCGGCCGGGTTCGCCGTCAGTTTCTCGATCCGCCCGCGTGGGCCCACGCTCTCGGCCTTCAGGGGGCGCGAGAATTCCGGCACGTTCTGGTCACGGTTCATCGCTCGATCTCCTGCGGCAGGGGGGCCAGCGGCAATTCACCGCTCAAGAATACATCAGCCGATGCCGCCGCATAGGCTGCGACCTGGGCGCGGCAATGGGCCGCCAAGTCGCGCAGGACCTCTTCCGACACCTCCGCCCCCCGATAGAGGTTGCGGCGTAGCGCCTGGACGAATTCGTCGTCCCCCGTCGCCGACAGGGCCGAATCATAGGCGTTCAGGCGGCCGTAGAAAGCCTGGCCCATCTTCTTCACCCGGTGCGGCACGCCCTGGTCGCCGACGCCGAGTTCGCGGAGCGTCCGGTCCATGTCGTTGAACATGGCATCGAACACACCCTGGGAGAGCCGGGCCAGCCGCTTGTCGCTCTCGCCCTTGAAGCGGTTCAGCAGCAGGACGACCTGAAGGGTCACCATGTCGAAGCGCCCGTCCATCGAATCGGCCACCCGAAAGCGGGTGTAGAAGACCGGCGCCCGCGCCCGGGCGACCGCGGCGGCATAGAGTGTCGCCGCGACGCGGAGATCGGAACGGTGGAACAGGCGCTCGAACATGGCGAAAGATCCTGGATCACGAGGCTGCGGAGGCGAAGCCGCCTCGTCGAATTGACAGGTCATCGGCCGGATGACAAGGTGCCACGTCGATTTTTGGCGA
>Ga0265297_10009406_pt1 | contig 12607 bp, 8 predicted proteins | sample Munlanlwell13791_FD_192502 | JGI IMG/M metagenome (GOLD analysis project Ga0265297, IMG submission 192502) | Leachate microbial communities from a municipal landfill in Southern Ontario, Canada - Leachate well 137-91 | ecosystem: Engineered > Solid waste > Landfill > Unclassified | place...
AGGAACACGAGATTACACGTCTGCTATGTGCGGAGATAACTCACGAACTTGACGTGATGAATAAAGCCTATGCGTTTACCTTAGCATTCAGCGAAGACCTGCGGCAAGCCTTCCCTTCGCAGGACTTTGGAAACGAAATCGTGCGACTATCACACGGTCTCATTGGCAGGATCAAATATCATGGGGAACTGGAACCGCTCACCGGTGGCGATATGGGAATCGCCCTGCGCCGTCCGCATGTTTGGAGAAAAAACCACAGAACGCTATCTCATGGGTTGCACCTCCAGGGCCTCTTGTGCCAGGCAAAGAGGCAGAAGCCGTCTGGTGGCTTCGGTGGACTGACCTCGCGCCAACGGGAGGTTCTCCCCGAACGCCTTGCCTACCTCAGCATCCTGCTATACACCTATTCTGACGCACAGAGGTTGCACCTTCAGCCTCTTGACTGGCTTCTGTGCGAAGGCATAGAACTCGCGGACATCGAGGCATTCCTGGCGGCTGGGGACGTGTACGGCACGATGCGCTCAACCAATATCTTGATCGCACTCGGAAATGGCGACATCGGAACGGACGACCAACACATTATCGACACCGTCATATGCCCCGCCGTGAAGCCCTATATCTGTATTGAAGTCACATGGCCTGACGATGGAGGGCCGCCCCCACCGGATGGAGGTCTCTACAGCAACTCTCTGCAGGACCTGGCTGACATGTTCAAGCACGCAAAGAAACTGGGGCATCCCGGTTTCAATACCGAACACTACGGGCAGGGCGATTCTCCGCCAAAGACAAGGACAATGGGCGGATCGAATTGCTAACAAGGCGGTGGAACGCTACGGCGCGAAGCCGCGCCGAAGTTCAGGCGCGACGTTAGACGACAAGAAAAACAATTGTCGATGTCGAGAAAGACAGCGTCGTTGTCGGGGTCGTGTTTTGATTCTTGGCGGATTCATTGCCGGCCATCGGCTGGTCACGGAGATTGTGCCGCGCGAGGGGCGGTGAGGGTGCGCAACGCGGGCAAAGCGGCTGTTTGAACCGATTTTGTGTGGTGTCTGAACTCCTGACCTGACAGAATCCAGCCGACTGCTGCGTAGCACCACCACTTGAGGAAGAGCCAAATGAAACAGAAGACTTCGCGAACAATCAACTCACCACGATATCCCCACACCCCCACGCAACTCACCCGCCGCCAATTCATCCAGCATTCCGCCGCGGCGGCGACGGTGGCCTGGCCCATGCTGGCCAGCGCGCGCACCTTCGGTGCCAACGACGAAATCCGCGTCGCCATCATCGGCTGCGGCGCCCGCGGCGGGGCGCACATCGCCGGATTCGGCCCCCAGAAAAACGTGCGAATCGCGGCCGTTTGCGACCCGGACCGCCTGCGGCTGAAGGCCGCCGCGGATTTGATCGAGAAGAAATACAAGTATCGGCCCGACGAGGTGGTGGATGTCCGGAAGCTGATGGAGCGGAAGGACATTGACGCGTTCAGCGTGGCGACGATGCAGTATTGGCATTCGCTGCCGGTCATCTGGGCGTGCGAGACGGGGCGCGATGTGTATGTCGAGAAGCCGCTCGCGCACTTCATCTGGGAGGGGCGGCAGATGGTCAACGCGTCGCGCAAATACAACCGGCTCGTGCAGATCGGCACGCAGGCCCGTTCGCGCGACACCGACCGGCAGTGCTACGAGTTCCTCCGCTCCGGCCAGCTCGGCAGGATCAAATACATCGTCTGCTGCGCCAACAAGCCGCGCAAGTCCATCGGCCGGCGCACCACGCCGCTGCCGATCCCCGACACGCTGGATTACGAGTTGTGGTGCGGCCCCGCGCGCAAGGAGCCGATCTTCCGCGAAAGGCTCCAATACGATTGCAGCTTCATCTGGAACACCGGCGACGGCGAGTCGTGCAACCAGGGCGTCCACGAGCTGGACATGGCGCGCTGGGTGTTGGGCGAGACGGGCCTGCCGAAGCGGATGATGAGCATCGGCGGGCGGTTCGTGTTCAACGATGTCGGCGAAGTGCCGAACACGCAGATTTGCTACTACGACTACTCCGTGCCGGTCATCTACGAAGTCCACAACCTGCTTGCATCGAAGGACGCGAAGGACGCGCCGGACTACCGCGGCGTCAAGACCGAGACGTTCGTGCAGTGCGAGGGCGGCCACGTGTTGATGCACGCCGGCGCGGTGTTCGACAACGACGGCAAGCAGGTCAAGAAGTTCACCGGCGGCGAGCGGCACTTTGAGAACTTCATCGCGGCGATGCGCAGCGGCAAACGCGAGGACCTCCACGCCGAGGTGCTCGGCGGCCACATCTCCACGAGCATCAGCCACGCCGGCAACGTCTCCTACCGCCTCGGCCGCAAGGCCGGCGTAGCCGAGATGCGCGCGCAGATCGGCGAGCTGCCGCTGTTCCAGGAAACGCTCGACCGTTACCTCGCCCACCTCAAGGCCCACGACGTGGAGCCGGGAGAGTCATTGCTCGGCCCGTGGCTCGAATGGGATGAGGCCAACGAGCGTTTCAAGGACAACGCCAAGGCCAACGAACTCGTCCGTGGTTTCTACCGCAAGCCATTCGACGTGCCGGAAGTGAAGGTGTGAGTTGACGCGTCGCGGGCAGGGCCGGACCTGCTGGACAGGCCGGAACATGCGGAAACGGTGAAGACCCGGCACGCCCGGCGGTCGCGCCCTGCCTTTATGTGTTACCGATGTTCTGACTGCGCCCGAACTCTTACCTCTTCCCCCTTGCCACTTTCCCTTCTCTTCCTTCCCCTCACCCCTTCCCCATCTCCCGCCGCAGCCGCGCTAGGAGCCGCGTCTCGTTCTTGCGCGCCAGCTCGTGTTCCCAAACTCGCACCACCCGCCAGCCCATCCGCCGCAGCGTCCGCGTCACCTGCCGGTCCCGCGCCTTGTTCGCCGCCAGTTTCTTCCGCCAGAACGCCGCATTGTTCGCCGGTTTCGTCCGATGCTTCGGGCAGCTATGCCAGAAGCAGCCGTCCACGAACACCGCCAGCTTCAGTTTTGGGAATACGAAATCAGGTTTGCCAAAAACGGGACGGGAGCGACGCCAGCCGGATATGTGGTATCGGCGGAATAGAGCCATCAACGCCAGCTCCGTCTCCTTGTTCCCGCGCCCGCGAATCCGCGACATCACTTCTGAGCGCTTCCGCTTGGTGAAGACGTCCGGCACGCCTACACCTCCACTAATTCCACTTTTTCGTAAAGCGCTCCGATGTTCTTCGAAGCCACACGAAACTGGCTTCGACGCTTTAACGCAGCAGTGCCCGACGCGTGCTCCAGCTTGATGCCGGGGTCATAATACACCGCGCCCACCGCCATCGCCCGCAAGAGGCGAAGTGCATCCGTTCCTACCGCCAGCCGCACGTGATCGCCGTAGGCATACTGACGACGCGGCTCCTTTCGGCACTGTGACGGCACATAGACCGCCCGCGCATGCTTGCGCGCCCAGTGAGTAAACAAACCGCCGAATGCCCACGCAGCCGCCACCTCGCCCGCGTCAGACACGAGGGCCAACGCGCCTTTCGCGTCCGTGATAACGCCACGCTCCACATTGTAGCCCTGTAGCTTCAACGTCAGGCCAGTGGTTTGATGCCGCTGGCCCGCCTTGTGGATGCCGCCGAAGTTCAACCGGTCGGGTCGACCCAACTTGTCGACGTAGCCGAATCGGCGCACAAACGCCTCTGCCCCGCACTCCTTGTAAAACCCGCCCGTCGGCTCCGGCGTCATCAAAGTTATTGTGCCAGCCCCGACCCGTTCGAAACTTGCCACCGCGTGCTGCTTTACTTCCCAGCCGAGAAAATCCGGTTCTGCATCGCTGTTCTTCGGCACACCCAGTTCCGCTTCCAGCGTGAATCCACCGCACTGCGGCGCGTTGCACGGTTTCATTCTTCCGCCCGAATCGAGTTGTTTGGAATCAATCCATCCAAGCCGGTTGATACGTCTCAATTCCGCCAACAGCTTGCTGCGAGAGTCTTCCTCCTTGGGCACGTTGGGCAACGGCACCTCTCGGAAAACAACGAACGCGGATGGGAATGATTGCGCGTTGAATTCCAAAGCAACTTGCGAATTTCCAGCGGCAACATAGCCCAATACACGCCTGTCAGCGGTGACGCCAAGGAAAAGGATGCGCCCCGCAAGCTGTCGGATGAGTTCTGGAGGACCGGCTTTCGCTCGCTCCCGATCAACCATCAACTGGTTCGGCCCAACCTTGCAGCCTCTCAAGAATCCGGAAAAGCGGACTTCGGGATATTGGGAGTAGAGAATCAATTGAGCACCGGGAGCGGGCGCTGTCTTTCCGGTCTCCAGTAACCATCCAAAGTTTAGGCGAGCTTTGAAGCTCGGTCCTCGTGATGTGTTCTCCGCATAGATTTGCTGACTGGGAAATACATTGAGCGTCTCAACGGCTCCTGCGAAATAGATTTGATTCTTCGAATTGTCATTCTCAGCCAGCGGTTTGGCGTAGAGCTTCTTGACCCCGGCTTGCTCGAAGAGCGATTTGAGTTGATCCAGCGTCACGGCTCAATCTTTCTTGGTTCGCTTGACCACGTAGCGCACTTGCTTCTTTCGCGCCAGTGGCGTGTCAAGTGCCTCACTCTGTTGTCGCTCCGCGACTTGGAGCGCCAGATCAGGTGTGATGTTCGGAGGCCTTTCCAGACTCAGTACGACTTCTTTTGCAATTCGCTCGACCACAGGCACGACGACGGAATTCCCGAACTGGCGGTAAGCCTGTGTGTCCGAGACTGGAATCTTGAAATCGTTGGGATAGCCCATCAGCCGACAGCATTCGCGCGGCGTAAGGCGTCGAGGGTTCTTTTGCGGGCCTTGCGAGATGAGGATTTCGGAACCGTCTTTGTGGTATCGGGCACTGAGAGTTCTAGCCACGTCCTTGCCGGCAAATAGGCCAAAGCCGAAGCCGTTTCCGGCGGCTTGATGTTTCTTGGCGTAGTCTTGGAGGTATTGCCACAAGTGGTCGGTAAGCGTGTATTTGTCCAGCACGTCGGCGTCGAGGATGGTTTCGAGCTTCGGCCCTTCGGCGGGGAATTGGGGGAATTCGAAGTAACGCCAAGGCTTGAAGCCGACGAGGAAAATGCGCTCTCGGTGTTGCGGTACCACGCTCCGCGCGTCTATCACTTTGTAATAGACAGTGTATCCGAGTTCCTCGGTGAGCGTGCGGTAGATAATCTCAAAAGTACGGCCTTGGTCGTGCCGCTTGAGATGTTTGACGTTCTCCAGCACAAAGGCGGGCGGCTGATGAAAGCTGATGATGCTGGCGAGGTCGAAGAACAGATTGCCCTGTTTCTCGTCCTCAAAGCCATGCTTGCGACCGAGGCTGAGCTTCTTGGACACGCCCGCGAGACTAAACGGCTGGCATGGAAACCCGGCACAGAGAATGTCGAACTTCGGTATATCGGCGACGGCCACATCGTGGATATCGCCTTGCGGCGTTTCGCCGAAGTTGGCGGCATAGGTCAACTGGCTGAACTTATCCCAGTCACAGGAGAAGACGCACTCAGCGCCTGCTCGCTCAAAGGCGATGCGGAAACCGCCAATGCCGCAGAAGATGTCAACGAAGCGGAGTTTTCTATGCTTGCTGCCGAATACGGCGCGATCCTCACGCACGACAGACGGTTTCGATTTGGTGACGCGTTGCTTCAAGCGTCCACGCCTTCCACGAGCTTAGGCGTCGTGATGCCGAGCGCCTTGGCAAGGCGGGCGACGTTCTTTATGCCGGGGTTGCGCAGGCCGCGCTCGATGCCGCTGATGTAGGTCGGATCAAGGCTGGCTCGTTCGGCGAGTTTCTCTTGGGTCAGGCCGCGCGCTTCGCGCTGATGGCGGACATTCTGACCAAGAGCGGCGAGGGTGGAATCACGTTTCGGCATGACTGATAGTCCATGCCAAAACGGTCGAAAGGTCTATGGACTATGAGTCAGGTTGTGGCGTTGGTTTGTAGAAGCGGGAACGATGGTGGATGAGGGAAGCGGCAGGTTATCGCAGTACCGAGAAGAACCTTCCGAAGCGCGGCAGGTGGGAGCCGTTGTTGTCCACCGAGGCGATGACTGTGGAGGCTTTGCCGATGATCAACCGGCGCTCCACGACGCCGAAGTAGCGCGAGTCCTTGCTGTTGTCGCGGTTGTCGCCCATGACGAAATACTCGCCGGCTCGCAACGTCAGCGGCGGAAACGAGCAATGCGGCGACGGGAAGAACGGGCGGGCCATCACAGCGTGCGAACGATTGTCAACCGTCTCCGTGGCGAATTTCGCAACCGCCTGCTCGGCGGCAGGCACGCCGGCAAACCCCGCGGGCGGCAGCGGCGCGTAGCGGGCACGCTGGCCGTTGATCCAGAGCGCGTTGTTTCGCAGTTCGATGGTGTCTCCCGGCACGGCCACGATGCGTTTGACGAGTCGGAGTTCGTCCTCCGGCGAGAAGAGCACGACGATGTCACCGCGCGACGGATGATCCCATTCCGCCAGATGCGTCGTGGTGAACGGAATCTTCAGGTCGTAGGCGAGCTTGTTCACAAAGACGAGGTCGCCCTCCAGGATCGTCGGTTTCATCGAGCCGGTGGGCACGAAATTGTAGTCGGCGAGCGAGGATTTGATGGGGCAAATGATCGCAGCCATCACAGCCAGCGGACAGACCCATTCACGCCAGAGTTGTTTGAGGACTGAAGGGATATTCATGGAATGCTCAGGTGCATCCTTTGACCGGCGGGAGGAAAGAGGTGTTCAAATTCTTTGCCGGGTGGATCGCGGGGTGGATCGCGACCTCCGGGCGCGATTGTGATTGAGAAGCGAAAGAGAAAAGCATGCGCTGAGCTTCCCGCATTCCCAATGCGATATCTTTCTCGTGGCAGTTGCCATCGCGCCCGGAGGTCGCGATCCACCTTCGGGAGCGTCGTTCTGCGGTAGGGCGAAGCGTCCCTGCTGAGCCGTCCCCTTCTGCGCTTCTACTGCGGCGGCTCAGCGGGACGCTTCGCCCTACCGGGGCAGACGCGCGAATGGAAATGAAGTTCGCGCAGACTCTTTTCGGTGTTCCAACAAAACTATCGCCGTCCCCAGGACGCTTCGATCTCTTCCAGACTTCGTCCCTTCGTCTCCGGCACCATCGCAGCCACAAACACCAGCGCCGCGAGGCTGCACGCGCCATAGACCCAGAAGGTCAGCGCCGGGCCGATGGCGGGACTGTCATTCAACATCGGGAAGGTCTGCGCCACGATGTAGCACGAGGTCCAGATCACGAACGTCGCCACCGACATCGCCCGCCCGCGCACTTTGGTGGGGAATATCTCCGAGCAGAGAATCCATGAGATTGGCCCCAGCGCCATCGCGAACGCGCCGATGAACGCCAGGATCGCCAGCATCAGCGGCAGGCCATTGTAGCCGGCGTGGAACATCGCCCCGACCGCCCCGAGCGCCGCGACCTGCACCGTCAGGCCGATGAGCAGCAGCGCGCGCCGCCCCGCCTTGTCCACGAATGCAATCGCCACGAAGGTGAATACGACGTTCACCAGTCCGACGATCACCGACGACATGAACGAGTCCTTCACGCCCACGCCCGCCGTCGCGAAAATCTTGGTCGAGTAATACATGATGGCGTTGATGCCGCTGAACTGGCTGAAGGCCATCAGCAGCGCCGCCACGATGAGCGGCCGGCGGAATCGCGCGTGGAACAGTTCCGCGAACCGGCCTTCCTCACCGCCCAGCACCGCGCGCACCGCCGTGATTTCCTGCGCCGCGTGCTCCGGCCCGCCAACGCTCTCCAGAATCCGCCGCGCCTCGTCATCGCGCCCCACGCCCAACAGCCAGCGGGGGCTTTCCGGCACAAAGAAAAGCAACGCCACCAGCAGCGCCGCCGGAGCGACCTCCGCCCCCAGCATCCAGCGCCAGCCGCTCGCCGCATTCCACGCCTCGTCGCCGAGGCCCTGGATGCGCGCGTTGATGAACAGCGTCAGAAAAATGCCGGTGACGATGCCGAGTTGAAACAGCGAGCCGAGCCGTCCCCGTTTGGCCGCCGGCGCCAGTTCCGCGATGTAGATGGGACAGATCATCGAGGACGCGCCGATGCCCAGCCCGCTGATGAATCGCGCCACGAGGAACTCCATGAACGTCCGCGGAATCGCCGACAGCAGGCCGCTGAGGGCATAGAGGATCGCGCAGAGAAACAGGACCTTTCGCCGGCCGAAACGGTCGCTCAGGAATCCCGCGCACATTGCGCCGGGGATGCAGCCGAGGATGGCGCTCGCGCCGGCGATGCCTTCCTGCACCGCGTTGAGATGGAAGTGCGCCCGGAGGTATTGGTTGGCGCCGTTGATGACCGCGGTGTCGTAGCCGAACAGAAACCCGCCCGTTGCGGCGACGAGCGTGACCAGGGCCAGCGAACTGCCGGTTTTGATGGGAGAGGCCGGGGTTTGCATTGGTTGGAGATTGAGATGGCGCCCAGACGAATAGTTTGCCAAGGCAGAGCCGTGCAAGCTAAAAGACCACGCAGGAAAACACCATGAAGCGATTCATCATCACGGCTCTCCTGTTGGTCGTCTCTCCAGCCCTCGCGGAATTCACACGGTTGTCGCCTGTGCCGCCACCGAAGATCATCGCGGTGGCGACAGAGTTTCCCGGCGGCAACTATGCCGCCACACGCCTGCTTGACGGCAACCTGAAGACCGAGTTCGCCTCGCACGGCAAAGGCACCAACACGTTCGTCGAGTTCGATTTCGGCGCGCCCGTCCGCATCGGCGGCTTCCGGCATCAGGACCGCAACGATCCCGCAACCATCGCCGCGTCGGAGCTTGTGTTCAGCGACGCAGCCGGCAAACCGCTGGCCACGGCGCAGGTCACGCACGTCAACCAGCGCGCCGGCATCACGTTCTTCGCGCTCCCGGGGCCGGTCACTGCGCAACGCGTCCGGTGGCGCGTCTCCAAGCTCGGCAGTTCGCACGGCACTGTCGGCGGGGCGGAGATCGAGTTCTTTGCCGCAGGCCAGCCGGAATCGTCGCCGCGCGGCATCGGCATTGAAGCGAGGACGGTGCAGATGATTGACCGCAAGAACGTGGGAGGGGCCTCAGCGCCCCGACCGTCCGCACCGGCGCTCGTGCAGCCGCTGCGAGTGGCGCTCGACTATCCTTATGCGCAACCGTTGAAGACACTCGTCCGGGTCGAAGGCCAGGAAGCCCGGCCGTTGGAACTGAAATTCGGCAGCCAGGCGCTCGAATACACCATAGCTGCCGCCGACACCGAACGGACGCTGAACGTCGTCATCGAAGCCGGCAGCGAGAAGATCGCGTCGCGCGCTGTCACGCTCAAGCCTTCGCGCAAGCTCACCGTCTATGTCCTGCCGCACTCGCACACCGACATCGGCTACACGGCCATCCAGACCGACATCGAGGAGAAGCAGATCAACAACCTGCTCCAGGGCATCGCTGACGCGCGCCGCACCGCGAACTATCCGCCGGGCGCGCGGTTTGTCTGGAACGTCGAGGTCATGTGGGCCGCCGACCTTTTCCTGCAACGGCTCACGCCGAAACAACGCGCGGAGTTCTTCGACGCCGTCAAGCGCGGGCAGGTCTCGCTCAACGGCATGTATTTGAACGAACTCACCGGCCTGTGCCGGCCGGAGGAATTGCTGCGGTTGTTCCGCTACGCGACGCAGCTCGGCGAGCGCACGGGCGTGGCGGTGGACTCGGCGATGATCAGCGACGTGCCCGGCTACACGTGGGGCACGGTCACCGCGATGGCGCAGGCGGGCATTCGCTACTTCTCGGTCGCGCCGAACTACCTCGACCGCATCGGCGACATCCTCGTGCAGTGGGAGAACAAACCGTTCTGGTGGGTCGGCCCCGACGGCAGGAACAAGGTGCTGGTCTGGATTCCGTTCTGGGGCTACGCGATGTCGCACCGGTTCAGAACGATGTCGCCGCAGCTCGTCGAGGATTTTTGCGCAGGTTTGGAGAAACGCGACTATCCCTACGACATTGCCTACGTCCGCTGGGCCGGCCACGGCGACAACGCGGTGCCCGATCCCATCATCTGCGAGTTCGTGAAGGAATGGAACGCTGCGCACGCGTGGCCGCAGTTTGTGATCGCATCCACGAGCGAAGCATTTCGCGCGTTCGAGAAACGCTACGGCGACAGGCTGCCGCAGGTGCGCGGCGACTGGACGCCCTACTGGGAGGACGGCGCGGGTTCGTCCGCGGCCGAGACCGCGATGAATCGCGCCAGCAGCGAGCGGCTCGCACAGGCCGAGACGCTCTGGGCGATGCTCGACCCGAAGCGTTATCCGGCGAAACGATTCGAGGAGGCCTGGAACAACGTGCTGCTCTATTCCGAGCATACGTGGGGCGCGTATTGCAGCGTCTCGCAGCCGGCCAACCCTTTCACGTCCGACCAGTGGACCATCAAGCAGTCCTACGCGACCGTTGCAAACCTCCAGTCGCGCCAACTGCTCAGCGACGTATCCGTGGCCCGCCATTCCGCGGCAGAAAAAAGTGAATCGAAGGAATCCCTCCACGTGGACATCTTCAACACCACGTCCTGGCCGCGCAGCGAACTGGTGTTGATCCCGCACGAGATCTCCGAGAGTGGCAACTTCGTCACCGACGGCGAAGGCCAGGCCGTTCCTGCGCAGCGGCTCGCCAGCCGCGAACTCGCCGTGCTCGTGCGCGACCTGCCGCCGTTCTCCGGCCGGCGCTACACCATCTCGAAGGAGGGCAAGGCTCCAGCCGGGCCCAAACTGACCGCCAGCGGCGCTGTCATTGAAAACGACAAACTCCGTGTCCGCCTCGACGAGAAGACCGGCGGCATCGTCGAACTGCGTGCCACCGGCATCGAAGCCAACCTCGCCGACACCGCCAGCGGCCACGCCATCAACGACTACCTCTACCTCATCGGCGACGACCTCGCCGCGCTCCAGCGCAACGGCCCGGTTAAAATCACCGTCCGCGACCGCGGCCTGCTCGTCACGTCACTGCTGGTCGAGTCCGACGCGCCGGGCTGCCACAAGCTCTCGCGCGAAATCCGGCTCGTGGCCGGCGCGGATTACGTCGAGCTGCTCGACACCGTGGACAAGAAACGGCTCGAAGCCGCGAGCTACACCGCGAAAGAAGGCAAGGAGAGCGTCAATATTGCCTTCCCGTTCAACGTTCCCGGCGGCGACGTGCGGCTCGACGTGCCGTTCGGTGTCTTCCGTCCCGAAGCCGGCCAGATGCCAAGCGCTTGCAAGAACTGGCTCACGGCCGGCCGCTGGGCCGACGTGGCCAACAAGGACTTCGGCGTCACGTGGGTCACGCTCGACGCGCCGCTCGTGCAGGTCGGCGGCATCACCGCCACGCTGCTGAACTCGCAGACCAATCCCGACACGTGGCGCAAGAAGATCGAGCCGACGCAAAAGCTTTATTCGTGGGCCATGAACAACCACTGGCACACCAACTACCGCGCCTATCAGGAAGGCCCGGTGCAGTTCCGTTTCATCCTGCGTCCGCATCGCGGCCCCTCCGCCGATGCGGAGAACTCGCGCTTCGCCACCGGCTTCAGCCAGCCGCTGGTGGCAACGCCCGCGCGCGGCCGTGCGCCGTCGCCGACGCCGTTGCTGCGCGTGGAGCCTGCCGACGTGCTCGTCACCGCGCTGAAACCGAGTGACGACGGCAAGGCATGGATTGTCCGCCTCTTCGGCGCCGGCGGGACTCCGGCCAGCGCGAAGTTGACATGGTCGAAGCCCGCGCCCAGGCGCGTCTGGCTGAGCGACACCAGCGAGAAGCCTTTGCGAAGAGCCGCCGCCGATATTGCCGTGCCCGCGTGGGGCGTGGTGACGCTGCGGGCCGAACGCTGAGCCGATCCCAGCAAACGCCAGAGTTCACTTCGCCAACGCCAGCGATGAAACAAAGCTCATTGTTCTTAGCTTTCAGCCATGCCGGGCTTTCCGTGATTTGCAGCGAATCCGTCGGGCAATCTATGAAAAGTACGGCGGCCCATAACAGCCGTGGACATCGTCAATCTATCCTCTGAACCGTTAGGAAAGCTGCACTCGTGGATTCCACACGGCTTGGCGGCAGAACGTGTTGTTTTCCTGCCTGATGCTTGCCCGGGGAAGTCACCGCTGCCGACAGGCACTGCGGTTCTCACGCGCCAGACCAATTGGCGGCGCTTTGCAGTCTCTGACTGTGGTTGCGGCATGAGACTTCTGCGCTCCTCTGTGTCGTCGGCCAACCTTGACCTCGCGCACTGGGATGAGTTGGCCGACTGCCTGCGCGCCAACAAAGGACGGTTGGGTGACTTGGGTGGTGGAAATCACTTCTTGGATGCCTTGGTTCCCTACGACAACGGCCCACTTCATTTCCTGATTCACACCGGCTCTCGTAGCGAGTCGGGGCATGTGGATGAGTTCGTGGAGGATCCGGGGGAGTTTGATCGCCAGTTTCAGCGCGTGGTCCAGTGGGCGACTAATAATCGCGCGAAGATTCACGAGGAGATTGAGGGCGTTTTCGGCAAGACGGAACTGGTGCTCGATTTGCCGCACAACACATATGAGCTGTTGCCGAATGGCGGCGCAATCATTCGAAAGGGGGCCGTGCATCTTCGCCCCGGCGAGCTGTCGGTTATTC
>Ga0265297_10009408_pt1 | contig 12604 bp, 9 predicted proteins | sample Munlanlwell13791_FD_192502 | JGI IMG/M metagenome (GOLD analysis project Ga0265297, IMG submission 192502) | Leachate microbial communities from a municipal landfill in Southern Ontario, Canada - Leachate well 137-91 | ecosystem: Engineered > Solid waste > Landfill > Unclassified | place...
GTCAAGCCTGGTCTTTTTAATCTGGCCAAGCTTTGTGACCATCACCAGATATTGATCTGCGGAAAATTCTTTCACCGGGATAGTCGAGCTTATTTTGGAGCCGCTCTCCATCTCTAAAAGATTAACGATGGCCTTGCCTTTGGAAATACGGCTTGCCTGGGGTATTTCATAAACCTTCACCCAGTGCACCTGGCCTTTGTCAGTAAAGATTAAAAGATAATCTTTTGTGGAAGCCACAAAAAGATGCTCGATAAAATCTTCTTCCTTAACCTCGGCTCCTGTAGCGCCCCTGCCCCCGCGTTTCTGTTTGCGGTAAGCGCTAACAGGCAGGCGCTTGATATAACCGCCGTGGCTGATTGTCACTACCACGTCCTCCTCGGCAATCAGGTCCTCTACCTCCAGATCCTCCACTTCCCCCACGATATCAGTGCGGCGTTCATCCCCGTATTTTTTCTTTAAGCCCTCTAATTCATCCTTAATAATTCCTTCAATCTTTTTCTCCGAGGCAAGGATGCTTTTACATAATTCAATCTTTTTCAACAGCTCCGCGTATTCGGCATCAATCTTGTCGCGCTCAAGGGCAGTGAGCCTCTGCAATTGCATCTCCAGGATTGCCTGGGATTGCGCATCTGAAAGCTCAAATTCTTTCATTAAGCGCTCTTTGGCGTTCTCTGTATTTTTAGAGGTTTTTATGGTCTTGATGATGCGGTCAATAAATTTCAGAGCGATCTTCAGACCTTCTAATATATGCGCCCTTTTTAAGGCCTTGTCTAATTCAAATTGCGTGCGCCGGCGGATAATTATCTTGCGGTGCTCAATATAATAATCAAGCATCTGGCGTAAATTCAAAACCCGCGGCCGGTTTTCTACAAGCGCGAGCATGATAATCCCAAAGGTGGTTTCTAATTGGGTGTGTTTAAAAAGCTGGTTTAAAACAATCTGCGCTTCTACATCGCGCTTGAGCTCAACCACAATGCGCATGCCTTCTTTATCAGATTCATCCCGGATATCGGAAATTCCTTCTATCTTTTTTTCATCTACTAAACCGGCGATGGCCTCGATTAACGCGGATTTCTGGACCTGATAAGGTATCTCGGTGGCGACAATTAAATCTTTGCCGTTCTTCTGGTGCTCGATAGTAGCGCGGGCACGCACCAGGAGCTTTCCTCTGCCGGATGTATAAGCTTCTTTAATCCCGGCCTTTCCGCAGATAACTCCGCCCGTCGGAAAATCAGGGCCTTTAACATAGCGCATCAGGTCCTTGACCTCTGCCTGCGGATTATCTAAAAGGTAAATAATCGCCTCAGCCACCTCGTTCAAATTGTGCGGAGGGATATTTGTGGCCATACCTACAGCAATGCCGCTGGAACCATTTACTAACAGGTTGGGTAATGCAGCGGGCAATAAAAGCGGCTCTTTTAACGAGGAATCAAAGTTAGGCCCGAAGTTTACAGTATCCTTGTCAATATCCGCCAACATCTCGTCGGAAATCGCAGCGAGCCTTGCCTCGGTATAACGCATGGCAGCGGGAGCATCGCCATCAACAGAGCCAAAGTTTCCTTGGCCGTCTACCAGCGGATAGCGCAGGGAAAAATCCTGGGCCATTCTTACTAAGGTATCATAAACCGCAACATCGCCGTGAGGATGGTATTTGCCTAATACCTCTCCGACAATACGCGCGCATTTTTTATAGGGCTTGGAATGGTCAAGGCTGAGCTCCTGCATAGCATAAAGTATCCGCCTGTGCACCGGCTTTAAACCGTCGCGTATATCAGGAAGCGCTCTTCCTACAATTACGCTCATCGCGTAATTTAAATAAGAATCTTTGACTTCTTCTTCAATATAAACCGGGATTATTTTTTCGTTGCGGGTGTACATGTTATATATCCAGATTTTTTACCTGGTGCGCATAATTCTCAATAAATTCTCGCCTGGGCTCTACCTGATCCCCCATTAAAACCGTAAACATCTTATCTGCCTCTACCGCATCCTCTAATTTGACCTGTAAAATCGTGCGCTTTTCAGGGTCCATAGTGGTATCCCAAAGTTGCTGCGGATTCATTTCTCCTAATCCTTTATACCTCTGTATATGCATTCCCTTACCAGCTGCCTCTTTGATAAACGCCAGTACCTCTCTCAAGGCCAAAAAATCTTTATGTTCTTTGTCATTGATAATGCGATACAGGGCTTTTGCCTTAGCTCCCTCAGGAGCATAAGTCGAAATATCCAAACCCAATTTTTCTATCTTTACTAAAATTTGCTCTATTTCTTGCGCCTCAAAAAGCTCTAACACGTCCTGCTCCTCATCTTTGGCTTCCTTGTCAGTCAATTGAGCTAATTCTTTGTCTGAATAGAGAAAATGCTCTTCTCCCTCCACTTTGACCCTATAAATCGGCATTTTTTTGGTCTTTTGATGTCTAAAAGTCAGGTATTTTGCACAATTCACTCCCTTTTTCTCTAAAATTTTACCCAATTTTTCCAATTCTACCAGCAAATGTAAAAGGTCTTTAAATTGATTGTCAGTAAAAGTTTGCTTATCTTTTAAACGCATGAAGCGGCACCCTTCCCTGCCTAACTCTAAAAGAAAGTCATCCATCTGTTGTTCGGTAGGGATATATTCCTCGCGGTTGCCGCGCTTAATCTTATAAAGAGGAGGTTGTGCAATATATACATTACCCCCCTCTACCAATTTAGGCATCTGCCGGTATAAAAGGGTGAGCAAAAGCGTGCGTATATGTGAACCGTCTATATCAGCATCAGCCATCAAAATTAATTTACTATAACGTAATTTAGCAAGGTCGAATTCCTCGCCCACCCCTGTACCAAGAGCAGTGATGATGGTGCGGATTTCTTCATTGGAAAGAATCTTATCCAGGCGCGCTTTTTCCACATTCAGGATCTTTCCTTTGATAGGCAGGATTGCCTGAAACCTGCGGTCGCGTCCTTGTTTTGCGCTCCCTCCTGCGCTGTCTCCCTCCACAATATACAATTCGCATAATGCCGGATCTCTTTCGGAACAATCAGCTAATTTACCCGGCAACCCGGCACCTTCCAGGGCGCCTTTACGCCGCGTTAATTCTCTTGCCTTGCGCGCTGCCTCCCTGGCACGTGAAGCGATAATTACTTTGTCTATAATTTTATTGGCAACCGACGGGTTTTCTTCAAAATAAGCTGCCAAGGCATCAAGGCTCACTGAAGCCACAAGGCCCTCTACTTCAGAATTACCCAGTTTAGTTTTTGTCTGGCCCTCAAACTGAGGATTGGGCACTTTTACGCTTATCACTGCGGTAAGGCCTTCGCGCACATCGTCTCCGGTAATGCCTGCCTCTTCTCCTTTGATTAAATTTTTGGCTTTTGCATATTGGTTGATAGCGCGCGTTAAAGCAGATTTAAAACCCGATAAATGCGTGCCGCCTTCCACGGTATTAATATTATTGGCAAAAGAAAACAAGGTCTCGGCATAACCATCGTTATATTGCAATGCCCCCTCCATAATCACCGAATCCTGTTCTTTCTGGAAATAAATTACTTTGCTATGCAGGGGGTTTTTGTTCTTATTCAAATATTCGACGAAGGAAACAACCCCCCCGGAGAATTCAAAGGTTGCCTCTTTGTCGCTACGCTCATCCTCTAGTTTTATCGTGAGGCCTTTATTCAGAAAAGCCAATTCTCGAAGCCTCTGCGACAATATGTCGTAAGAAAAATCTATCTTTGGAAAAATCGTGCGGTCAGGCTTAAAGGTTACTTTTGTGCCGGTGCTGTTGCTTTTACCGATCACGGTCAGCTTGGAAACAGTCTTGCCGCGTTCATAGCGCTGATGGTAAACCTTGCCGTCTCTTTTAATTTCCACCTCCAGCCAATCAGAGAGCGCGTTCACCACGCTGACACCAACCCCGTGCAAGCCTCCGGATACCTTATAAACCCTGTGGTCAAATTTACCCCCGGCGTGCAACTTGGTAAGAGCCACTTCCACTGCCGGTTTCTTTTCTGTCTTATGTATATCCACCGGGATCCCGCGGCCATTATCTGCGATACTTATACTGTTATCTGAATGCACCGTTACTTCAATATGACTACAAAAGCCGGCGAGGCTCTCGTCTACGCTGTTATCAACAACCTCGTAAACCAAATGGTGCAGGCCGCGCGTGGAAGTGTCACCTATATACATGGCGGGCCTGCGCCTCACCGCTTCTGTGCCCTCTAATACCTGTATTGTTGTTGCGTCGTAAGCCCTGGACTTATCTGTGCCGAGCGGTTTTTCGCGGCTCTGTTTTTCTGGTTTTGATTTTGCCTTCTTCACTTTACTTCTCCGATGCGAAAACGAATATCTTTTATAGTCTTGTTTTTCTTATTGAGCCCCTGAAGGATATCTTCTTTTTCTAAACTTAGCTTGTAAAGCCAGCTGGAGGAATCCACATTCAAACCTAAAACACCTTTCTTAAAATAATTAAACTTTATATGCGCCAATTCCCTTTTTGTCAAGGTTTTTTTCAGCAACCCCTGGGGATTATCGCCGTTTTTTTGGGCCTTGAAGCCCTTCATTACGTTTTTTATCGTATCTTTTATCGTTTCCACGATTAAGTAAGGCGCATAGGCAGCACAATATAGATATACCCATTGGTGCGTACCACCCCCGGTTTTTCCGTATCAATTAATTCAAGCTCTATCTGTTCTTTATCAAGATTTTTCAAAACATCTATCAGGTAGTTTGGGTTAAAGCCAATCATCATCTCTTTGCCCTGGTATTCTATTACGACCTCTTCCCTTGATTCTCCGATATCAGGCGTGGACTTAGAAACTACTAATTTGTTTTTAAAGACCTCTAGTTTAACCGCCTGGTAATCAGGCGTAGAGAGCAAAGCTGCCCTTTTCACGGCCAGTAAAAACTCATCCCGGTTAATCCTCATTTTATTATCGGAAACAGGCGGGATTACCTGTTTGTAATCAGGAAATTCTCCTTCAATAAGACGCGAAATAATTATAATATTACCCAAATCAAATAATGCCTGATTGTTCCCTAATATCAAAGACAACTCTCCCTCGTCTTTAAGGTTGCGGTTTAACTCATGAATTGTTTTAATGGGCACAATAATATGTATGTCTTTGTCTATATCCTGATTTAGTTTTCTTTCTATAATTGCCAGCCTTTTACCGTCCGTTGCTACTAAAGTAAGGGTATTTTTATAGATTTTAAACAATATCCCGTTTAAGATATACCTTGTTTCATCAAAAGAAACCGCAAAAGAAGTTAAGTTTAACATCTGCTTCAGGTCTGCCTGGCCCAGCTTAATAGCCTCTTTATCTTTAAATTCCGGTAGCTTAGGAAACTCTTCCTGCGCCAGCCCCATAATCTTAAATTGGCACAGCTTTGTTTTAATGATCACAAGGTTGTTTTTTTTGGTGGATATGTCTACTCCATCGCTGGGTAATTCTTTAATAATATCACTAAATCTTCTGGCCGGTATGGTGATTGCTCCGGCTTCCTGAATATCCACAGGTATTACACAGGTTATCCCGATGTCTAAATCTGTCGCAGTAAGCTTTAGGGTGTTTTGCTGTGTTTCAATTAAGATATGAGATAGTATGGGTAACGCTGCCTTTGTAGTGATAACATTCTCTACGGTTTGTATTGCGTTAGCTAAAACATCTTTTTCAACCTTTAAATCCATTTTGTTCTCCTTTTACATTTATTAGAAAACTTATTTTAAGACCCTTATCCACAATATTGAGGGTAATTATTATTAATAATATATAATATATTTATATCGTAATAGAAGTAATATGGTTTCGTTTCTGTTCAAAACAGCGCAGGTTATGGTGTTTTGTTAAGGTTACAATAATAACATACCTTGGATAATCGTTGAATTTACTGTTTAACAACTTGTATAATCCGCTCAACCCTTTCTTTTAAGACTTCATTCTTATTTAAATCCTCTTTAATCTTATGGAAAGAGTGTAAAACAGTAGTGTGGTCTTTCCCTCCAAAAAAATCTCCTATTTCAGGCAAAGATAGATCAGTTAACTCCCTGCTTAAATACATTGCTATTTGCCTGGGTAAAACTACGGTTTTATTTCTACGCCTGGTTTTTAATTCTTGCAATGTGACACCAAACTCTTCAGCCACGCAGCGTTGTATAAAATCTACCGTAATTAACCTTTTAGGCTCTTTTAAAAGATCTTTTAATACCTCTTTTGTCAACCCCAAAGTTATGGGCTTTTCCTCTAGTAAAGAATAGGCAATAGTGCGTATAAGCGCGCCTTCTAATTCCCGGATATTGGTCTTAATGAGTTGGGCGATAAAAAAGATAACTTCATCAGGGACGCTAATAGGCTCCCTTTCTATTTTCTTTTTGAGTATGGCTACCCGGGTTTCTAAATCCGGTGGTTGTATATCTGTGGTAAGGCCCCAGCCAAAACGGGAAACCAGCCGGTCTTGTAAGTTGGATATTTCTTTTGGGGGCCTGTCAGAAGAAAAAACAATTTGTTTATGAGCATCGTATAAGGTGTTAAAGGTATGAAAGAATTCCTCCTGGGTGGATTCTTTCCCGGCGATGAAGTGGATATCATCGATTACCAGGACGTCGACGTTTCTGTATTTTTGCCTGAATGCAGAGGTGGAATGATGTTGTATGGCGTCAATGAGTTCATTGGTGAACTTTTCTGAAGAGATATAGCATATTTTTAAATTAGTCGAGACCTTGCTTTTAATACGATGACAGATTGCCTGGATAAGGTGTGTTTTACCTAATCCTACCCCCCCGTAAATGAATAACGGGTTGTAAGCCTTTGCCGGAGAATCTGCCACTGCCAGTGAATAAGCATGCGCATGGCGGTTAGACGGTCCGACAACAAAGTTTTCAAATGTGTAGCGCGGGTTAAGATTAAAAGGATTTTGCGCCTCATAAGATTTAAGTTTGGGTGTCGGTAGTTCACTATCAGCCGCATTTTGTAAGCCAGTGCCCGTTTCTATGCGTATCGTAATTGCAGGCTGGGGGTTACTCTGGTTGACTGCTTCCTGAATCAGGGATTGGTAGTGTTTCTGCACCCAGTCCTTAAAGAACCCGTCAGGTGCCTCGAAGGTTATATCGTGTGCGTCTTTTGAGTTAAGCTTTAAAGGTAAAATCCAAGTCTGGAAAATCGTCTCTCCCAGGCTAGCCTTTAAATAGTCTTGCGCTTGCTGCCAGACCTTAAGTATATCTGTCATGGTAGAAAGATTAGGCGGTTCGTACTCTTTAGTTTTAGGTTAGATAACCGAGGATTGCAAGATATTAACAACTTATTCACACCTTGTATAACTCTGTGGAAAGCCACATCCCTATTATAACAGAAGCAAAACCACTTGCAAGAGAAAAAGAAACTAGCGGATATTATACAACTCTTTTTTTACGCGTCAAGAAAAATACTATTCAAAAGTTTATCTTGTGCAAATTCTTATATGGCAGCGGGTCCCTGCCTGCCGGCAGGCAGGCTGCTTTGTCTTGTTCTCGCAGCACCGCTTGGATTTCCCCACCGAGGAAATCCAAGCTTGGAGTTTATGCTCGCTCGCCTAAGTTCTCAATTAGCAGGGTACCATGGCCGCTCGCATAAACTACATGCTCACTCGAATCAAGCCAAGTCACCCGCTGTTTCCCTCGAAGAATTTACACAATTGATTTCATATTGTTGCCGACGAGATTATGATGGCAAAAATAGTTTGACTTAATATTCCCTTGTGTTATAATTACAGCTTATTCTTGTAAGTTATAAAAGCCAGGGAATCCAAGATGAAAAAACACTTAAAGACGCCGACAAATATTGTGGGCAAACGCAGACACGGCTTTCGTAGCAAGATGGCTACGAGGGCGGGCAGGAAATTGTTAGCCCGCAGGCGTCAAAAAGGCAGAAAACGACTCTCTCTTTAGTGCTAAAGAGACTATCCCTTAATCTGATAAACATATATCAAAGGTATATCAGGGTAACTTTACCCGTATCCTGCCGCTTTTCGCCTACGTGCTCTGAATACGCCAAGCAGGCGATTTTAAAATACGGCTTTTTTAAGGGCGGTGGTAAGGCGGTAAAAAGATTGTTGCTTTGCCATCCCTTTTCTGGAAAAGCCGGCGATTATCCTTTAGATTAGGACTTATGGAAAAACGTGTAATCTTAGCTATAGCATTGTCGTTATTGGTTTTAATAAGCTGGTCCGCGCTGACCTCTAAAGTATATCATATTGAAAATAAAGAGGTTACAAATGTTCAGCCGCTTTCTGTAAAGCCTGCTCCCAAACAGGTTCCTACTCTTGCTCCTACTCAAGAAAGTGCTTCTCTGCCAACATTCCAATACGCACAAAATAATTTCGAGGTGAGTTTTATAGAGCCATGGGCAGCGATTAAGGAAGTGGTATTTAAAGCACACCAGGACTACAAATTTTCTTTAAAATATGCGTTTTTATTAACTGATAAATCCCTTAATTTCAAAAGAGAAAACGCCTCTTCCCCTGAAGAGGTCGTTTTTACTGCTGCGGATCGGGACAAAAAAATTACCAAAATTTTTACCTTCCATAACGCTAGTTACAGCATAGACTTAGATATTGTAATAGAAAATTTGACCAATGCGCCTTTAGAGATTAATCTGCCTTTAATTTTGGGAGTACAGGATTTTTCATCCAATAACATGCAATCCAGGGATCAGGGCGTAACTATAGCTAAAAAAGATAAAATACAACATCTTCAGGCGCGCAAAGACTTAAGTTTAGAAGAGGTAAAATTTATAGCTCTACGAGACAGATATTTTTCTCTGATTGTTGAGCCAGAAGCAAAGAATCTTACCGGCTTTATCCATAAAATTAATTTGGAATCTGAAATCGGATTCAACCTGCAAAATCTAATTTTATCCCCTGGCCAACACCTTGAGCAAAAATTTCATATCTATCTGGGGCCACAAGAGTTAAAGATAATTAATAAAATCAAGCCTGAGTGGGGAGCAATAGTCAATTATGGCACTTTTGATTTTATCGGCCAGATCCTCTGGCAACTCTTGGAATTCTTGCACCGCTTAGTACCTAACTGGGGTTGGGCGATTGTTATTTTTAGCTTGTTAGTTTATTTTCTCCTTTATCCGCTTTCTTTAAAACAAATGCGCTCTATAAAAGAGATGCAGGCCTTGCAACCGAAAATTGAAGAATTACGCAAAATCTATAAAGACAATCCTCAAAAACTAAATAAAGAAATACTTGAGTTGTATCGTCAACATAAAGTGAATCCTTTTGGCGGGTGTTTACCATTGATTTTGCAAATGCCGATATTTTTTGCGCTTTATCAGGTGCTTATGCGCTCAGTAGCATTAAAAGGCGCTAACTTCCTATGGATCAAGGACTTATCTGAACCAGATCGCCTCTTTATTCTGCCCGTATCTTTACCATTGCTAGGTAATGAAATTAATATTTTGCCTATTGCCATGACCATCATTATGTTTATACAACAAAAACTTTCTACGGTCTCTGCAAGCAGTGGCTCTGCTGAGCAGCAGAAACTAATGATGATAATCTTTCCCTTAATGTTCGGTTTTATTTTTTATCGCATGCCTTCCGGTTTAGTTTTATACTGGTTCATCAATAGCGCTCTGATGCTTTTCTACTATTTCTTAATGCATAAAAAAGATGGCCAACAGAACTAGTATTGAAGTAGAAGGAAAAACAGTCGAAGAGGCGATCAAAAACGCACTGAGAGAATTAAATTTGCCTCGTAGTAAAGTGAAAATAGTGGTGCTTAGCGAAGAACAAAAAGGGCTTTTTGGTATGCCTGGCGCAAGACCGGCAAAAGTCAGAGTAACCGCACTCAAAAGTAAAGAAAACACTTGACAAATTGGGTAATTTTTAGATAATAAAATTAAATAATTCTTCTTTGCAAAACAGGGGTTTCGCGGGGAACATCGGCTAACCATAGTAATTACAATGGGTAAAATTATAACAATTTGCAACCAAAAAGGCGGGACAGGGAAAACTACTTCAGCAATCAATTTAACAGCTTACCTTGCTTTCAGTGGTAAGAAAGTCTTATTAATAGATCTTGATCCACAGGCTAACGCCACTAGCGGGTTGGGTATAAATAAACACAATGTACAGAAAAGCACTTATCACGTGCTGTTAGAAGAATTAGAAATAAAAGAAATTTTGCAGCCTACAGCTGTAAACAATTTATTGTTGGCGCCTTCAAACCTAGATTTAACCGGAGCAGAGGTAGAGTTAGTAGGCGCCTTAGGCAGGGAATATCGTTTAAAAAGAACGCTGCAAAAAGAAAAAGAGAACTTTGATTTTATCTTCATTGATTCACCGCCCTCCTTAGGGCTATTGACCATCAATGGATTATGCGCAGCTGATTCTGTGCTTATCCCGGTTCAATGTGAGTATTATGCCCTAGAAGGATTGACGCAACTTACTAATACTGTTAAACTTGTGAGAGAAAATCTTAATCCGAATTTATCCATCGAGGGAGTATTATTAACCATGGCCGATTATCGTACCAATCTAACCAAAGAGGTAATCCAGGAAGCAAGAGAATATTTTAAAGATAAAGTATATCAAACCGTTATTCCGCGCAATATACGCTTAACAGAAGCACCAAGTTTTGGCAAGCCAATTCTTTTATACGATAAAGAATCTTTGGGCGCACAAAAATATGAAGACTTAAGCAAGGAGATTTTGGGTATACCCATAACCTCAAATCCCTCTAATGTATAAGGAGTGATAAAAATGGAAAGAAAAGCTTTAGGTAAAGGTATCAGTGCGTTAATCCCAGAGAAAGAATCTGAACATAGAGATGAGATTGTTTATGTCCAGACTGGACAAATCAAAGCTAATCCATTTCAGCCCAGGGAGGATTTTAACCTACAAAGTATTGAGGAGTTAGCCCAATCTATCAAAGAAAAGGGCGTAATCCAACCACTCTTGGTAAGGCGTAAAGGCGATTACTATGAATTAATTGCCGGAGAAAGAAGATTGCGTGCAGCGAATTTATTAAATTTAAAAGAACTACCCATTATTATTAAGGATGTTGAGGATAAAGATTCTCTGGAGATGGCATTGATTGAAAATATTCAAAGGGAAGGCCTTAATCCAATTGAAGAAGCGCATGCTTATCAATATCTCATTGATAAATTTCAAGTTACGCAGGAAAAAATCAGCGAGGTTTTAGGTAAAGCCAGGGTCTCTGTTACTAACATATTGCGGTTATTGAAGTTACCTCAAGAAATCCAGGCAGAGATTAAGAATGGCCGGCTCACTTTCGCGCATGGTAGAGCCTTGCTAGAGATAGAAGACGCGAATCAACAGCGCAGGTTAGCACAGGAGGCCATTGCTAGAGAATTATCTGTAAGAGAATTAGAGAATTTAATTAAAGTACATAGGCCCAAGGGAATTAAGCGCAGGATGGGTCAGACTTCTCGCGAGCCGTATCTGGCGGTTTTAGAAGAAGAGTTACAACATATTCTGGCTACTAAGGTTAGAGTGAGTAAAAGAAAAAAGCGCGGCCATATTTTAATTGAATTTTATTCCCAGGAAGACATGGAAAGAATACTCAATATACTTAGGGGAGGCAAGAATTCATGAACCAGGCAGCCTTGATTCTTATTAAACCGGATGGTCTAAAGAAATCTTTAACCGGCAATATCCTCACGCGCTTATCTGAAACCAAGTTAGAGATTGTCGCAGCCAAGATGGCGCGCGTTTCAAAAGAATTGGCCGAGGAGCATTATAAGCATTTAAAGGATAAGCCTTTTTTTGCAGAGTTGATCAGGTATCTGCGCGGCGAGCTGCATGACCGGCGCAAGGTGATGGCCTTGATATACTGGGGAAAGGATGCGATTGGAAAGTGCAGGGAGTTGGCTGGCGCCACTAATCCCGAACAAGCTGACCCGACTTCTATCCGTGGTTCTTACGGCAGGATCACCACTTCGGGCGTTTATGAAAATGTGATTCATGTTTCTGCAAACGAGCAGGAAGCAGAACGGGAGATTAAACTCTGGTTTCTGCCGCTAGAAATTATCGTGGATTTATATCCGACAAAAGAAATAATTGAAGAAAAAAAGAAGATTAGAATCTGGGCATGAGCTAAGGAGACTTTTATGATACAGAGCATGACAGGCTTTGCCAGTAAGGAAGCCATAATCCGTCCATTCGGAAAAATTTCTGTAGAGCTGAAAAGCTCAAATCACAAGTTTCTGGAAATAGTCTTCCATCTGCCGGAGGGGTTTCTTTCTTTGGAAGACAGGATAAAGAAGGAGATCGAAGCTAAGATTAAAAGGGGCCGCATCACCTGCGTAATAAATATTATCAGTAAAAAAACAGCTGCCGTCTTTATTAATAAACCATTGCTTAGGAACTATATTACTAACCTAAAGAAAATTAATCAAGAATTCCGGCTTAAAGACGAAATCAGCATAAACACTCTTATGCACCTGCCCGGTATTTTGTCTTTGGAAGAAGACAAAATTACCGCCACGCTTAGCTGGTCGAGTTTGAGGGCTTTGGTCAGCCGCACTGCAGACGAGCTATTAAAAACCCGCCAGAAAGAAGGCCGGGCACTTTACGGTTATTTAAAAAATAGGCAAGAGACCCTTAAGGCGAGCCTCG
>Ga0265297_10009410_pt1 | contig 12603 bp, 10 predicted proteins | sample Munlanlwell13791_FD_192502 | JGI IMG/M metagenome (GOLD analysis project Ga0265297, IMG submission 192502) | Leachate microbial communities from a municipal landfill in Southern Ontario, Canada - Leachate well 137-91 | ecosystem: Engineered > Solid waste > Landfill > Unclassified | place...
TATCACTATGGATGCGGATTTGCAGCACCCCCCGGTGGTCATCAGGGAAATGTATCGAAAATGGAAAGAGGGTTTTGATATCGTTTATGCGCTTCGTAAAGATACCTTGGGAGCAAGTGTTTGGAAAAAGTGGACTTCCGCTTTATTTTACAAATTTATTAATGCCATTTCCGACATTAAAATTGAAAAAGGATCATCGGATTTCCGCCTGATAAGCAGGAGAGTTGTTGATGAATTAAAAAAAATGCAGGAATATTATGTTTTTCTGCGCGGTATGGTTAGATGGGTTGGCTTTAATACGTGTTCTATTGAATTCGTTGCCGGTGAAAGATTCAGCGGAAAGACGAAATATCATTTCAGGAAGATGTTTAGCTTTGCCTGGAACGGAATTACCTCTTTTTCGACCAAACCCCTCCGAATTGCCACTCTTTTGGGTATTGGGATATCCTTCTTTTCGTTTCTTTATATCATTTACGCCCTGCTAGCGAAATTTGCCTTTGATACCGCATTGCCCGGTTGGACATCCTTACTCATTTCCGTGCTTTTTCTTGGGGGCATACAATTATTTACGATCGGCATTATTGGCGAATATATTGGTAAAATGTTTATGGAAATAAAAAGACGACCGAATTACATTGTAAGTGAAACAACTGAAAAGGAAACGAAATGAAAGAGTTTGTACAGAAGCTCTCAAAAAACTCACTTATTTTACTGCTCATTGCACTTTTACCATTGTTGTTTATCAACATTAACGACAGCCACGACTGGGGCGATGATTTTGCCCTGTATATTCATCAGGCTAAAAATATATGCGAAGGGGAGTCACCTCAGGATACCAAACTTGTATTTAATGACGACAACCCTATGATGATTTCAAATGTTTCAGGAGGATTTTCCTTGCTGATTGCCCCTGTATATTATTTCTTCGGGCTCAATTACAGGGCTTTTAATCTTTATATTTCCCTATTAATGATACTGCTGGGCATCACCTTGTTTTACTTTTTCAAAGGCTACATGAAAAGGCCTCTTGCCTTACTTTTTGTCCTGTTGATTCTGTATCATCGTTACACACTTGACCTGAAACAGGATGTATTGTCCGATTTACCCTTCATGTTCCTGTTCTTCCTGCTGATCATTATATATACCAAATTCAGCAACAGATCTGTCTGGATAAACCTTTTGATCGCTATTTTTGCCGGATTTGTCATCAGTATCAGGTCTATGGCACTGGTTTTTCCTTTTGCAGTGGGAGCCGAATTTGTTCTTGCTTTTATTTCCTTTTTACGTAAAAAAACAGAAAAAACAGCAATGCTTAAAAGGTTTCAAATAACTGCTATACTGTTTATCGGAAGTATTGGTTTTTACTTTTTCATAAACTGGCTCTTTTTTCCCGAGCCTTCAGAAGGTTCTTATATGGGCTATCTTAAGGAATTCAACCTTTGGCATGTATTTGCAAACAATGTTTTATACTATGCCGGCTGGTTTCGGTGGTTCTTTGACTTTTTTAGAATACATATCATTGTTCAGCGCTTTTTCCTCGTGGTAATGACAGGATTATTCCTCTTCGGTATCTTTCTTAAAATGAGAAAGCATTTTGACTTTTCGGATATCATTTTTTTCGGCTTTTTAGCACTTATCCTTATTTATCCGGCCAAGCCCGGTTTCAGATACATTCTTCCTCTAATGCCCTTTGTGTTTGTTTATATTTTCTTTTCACTGGGCTTACTGGACCATTTAATAGCCCGAGGAAAACATATACTTGCTTTTATTCTTCCCTTCGTTATGTTGCTCATGTATTACCCCGGTGTGGTTTACTTCATCGAAAATCACCAGGAAATGCTCAAAGGTCCTGAAATGCCGGAGGCTTTGGAAGTATTTGATTATATCAGCGAGAACGTGTCCGATACTTCCATAATAGTGTTCAGAAAGCCACGTCTTTTATCGTTATATACTGAAAAATACGGTATGGCGAACAGGGTAAATCAAATGGATGCCGAAGTCACGGACAGCATTTACGATGCTCAGGGTGTTGATTTTCTTTTACGGAATACCAAGTCGCTAATTGATTCGCCATTACTTGTATATCTTGCAAAATATCCGGAGAAATTTGATACCGTTTTTGTCAATGAACGTTTTGTGCTTTATGAACGTGCAGATTCTTCAAAATCAGAGCAGCAATAAAAATAAAAACTTCTCCTGAAAGATACCAAATACGGGAACTGACGGAAATTAAGCCTGCAATTTCCGGAGATAAACCGTTTTTAATTAGTAAAAAGGCTAATGCACCTTCCCTGATGCCAATTCCCCCGGGGAAAATGATGGCAACAATTCCTAAAGCAGTGGCCAAAGGAAAAACAGGAATGAGGGTAAGAGGGACATCCTGTTTAAGCGAAAGACAGAAAAAATAAAAAGCCATTCCCCATAATATCCAAAGAATAAGATAATACACGTAGGTTGAAAATGATTCTTTTATCGTTACATAGGGTAGATCAAAGTTTAATCCTGGTAGTTTTCTGATCATTTTAAGAATAAGTTCGTGAATTTGTTTAATGAACAATGCACAAAATAAAAGGGCAACGAAGGAAAAACAGATCAGCAGATACAATCCAACATCATTGAGAAATAAAAGAGAAATGATTCCCAGGGACAAAGCCGCAAGCAGGGAAATCAGTTGTGCTTTAAACGAAACGGTGCCTGTTATTTTCAGGGATTGTCCCTGAAGTGAAATATAAGCAGCTCTTCCAATGATGATCATGATTTTCCCCGGTATATACTTGGAAAAAATGGCCAATCCTTCAGAAATAATGGCAGTTTTGTAAGGGGCAGCTATCTGATGTTTGGTCAGCAACTTTTGCCAGGCAAGGGGCGAAATGATAAAGCCTCCGAATAAAAAAGCGAGGGATACGAAAAGATAAGGCAGACGGAAATGCAGATTGCGGAATGAAAAATAGTTTTCTTTGTATAAATAATACAATAAAAAACCAAGGGAAATGTAAATCAGCAGGTTGAACCAGAGCTTGTATCTTGCTTTCCCGGGCATATCAGGATTTGTATAACCTTTCATTATCCTGAATATCCATCCACATTGCAAATAACAGAGATTGAAATCCTGAGATAAAAAGAAAAAGTGTAATGAACATAATACTGATGGAAACGGTACGTCCCTGTATAAAGATATCTGGAATAATATAGATCAAGAAGGGGATAAGAGCAATAAAAAGGAAGAACGACAGGTTATAAAGGAGAAAGAGGGGATGAAAATCACGGAATAGATATTTTGCCCACAACCTGAAGAAAAACGTCTTGAGGAGTAACCATGATATAGTCGGGATTACTTTGAGCGGTTTCATTTTAGACTTTTCCCCGACATTGTAAACAGGTTTGATGGGTATCTCCTTCAGCGTGCAAAAGCTTATGTTCAGTTTGGTAAGCAAGTCGTTGGGCATACCATATTTCTTGTATATCTTATGTAATTCTATGGAAGTAAGCGCGTTCTTTGAAATAGCAGTATAACCGCATTGCGTATCGGAAACATGCCAGTAACCTGATGCTACTTTTGTCAGGATAGACAGGATGGAATTACCAAAGAAACGGGTTTTGGGGATGATCAGCGAAGCGCTTTTATGGATTAGCCTGTTTCCCTTCGTATAATCCACACCTTCTTCAACGACTGGTTTAATAATGCTTTCCAGTTCGGAGGGATCCATTTGTCCGTCTCCGGCCATCACAGCAGTGCAATCAATATCATGGTCTTTACACCATTTGTATCCCCGTGCAATGGCACCTCCCACACCTGTATTTACCAGGTTTTTGATCAGTATCAGGCGGTCGTTTTTTTCATCCGGATTGATGATCTGTGAAGGACTGAAATACTTGATCTCGTCAATATTCATTTGCATGGAAACAATATCCGCCCGGTTATAGTCATTTTCCGTAATCTGACCGCTTTCATGGGGCAGGCTCCTTTTGCCGCAGCCTTCTATCAGGGAAGTTACCACCTCAACGGTTTTATCTTTGGAACAATCATCCACCACAATAATCCTGTCCACAAAATCCGGCATGCTGTTTACAACTCTTGTAATTTGCTTTTCCTCATTGTAAGCCGGCACAACCACGGCAACTGTCTGGTTTTTGTACATTCAGGTTTGATTTATCTACTGCCCATATTTAATAAAGCAGCAAATTTATACAAATTTGAGCAGCCATATGAGGAAACCGAAGGTGTTAATTTCAAAAAAAATATATCCGGTTTTATCTGAGTTTAATACATTTGCATTAAATATAAAGAAAATGAAGGTTTATACATTCTTAATTTTTTTACTTTCTCTATCATTATTTGGATGTTGTTCAAAAGCTTTTGCTCAAAAGGAAGACTGGCAAACTTATTATGAAAAATCAGGATATTTGAAAACCCCTGATTATAAGGAAACCGTTGAGTTTTGCAAGCGACTGGACAATGCTTCCGAAATGGTTACCTACACGACCTTTGGGAAGAGCGCACAGGGCAGGGAACTTCCTTTGCTGATCATTGACAAGCAAGGATACAATAAATCGAGGGATGTGGCACAAACAAATAAAGTAGTTATTCTGATACAGGCAGGAATACATGCCGGTGAGATTGACGGAAAAGATGCTACCCTGATGCTCATCAGAGATATGGTGATTGACAAAAAAAACATGAACCTTCTGGATAATGCGACCTTACTTATTGTCCCGATTTTCAATGTGGATGGCCACGAAAATTCCGGAAAGTACAAAAGGATCAATCAAAAAGGTCCTGAAGAAATGGGTTTCAGAACAACAGCTACCAATTTAAACCTGAACAGGGATTATTTGAAAATGGACGCACCCGAAATGAGAGCTTGGCATAGTCTTTTTATTGATTGGATGCCGGATTTTCTGATTGACATACATACTACGGATGGTGCTGATTATCAGTATCCAATTACTTATGGAATGGAGGTAAACGGAAATATGCTTCCCGCATTGACCGACTGGCAAAAGAATGTATTCATTAAAACAGTTGAAAAAAGCATGGAAAAAGCCGGTTATCCCATTTTCCAATATGTGGCATTCAGAAAATGGCATGATCCCCGAAGCGGTTTACGTAATTGGGTGAGTAGTCCGGCTTTGTCGCATGGTTACCTGGCCTTGCAAAACAGGCCCAGTCTGCTTATTGAAACGCACATGCTGAAAGACTATAAAACCAGGGTTAGTGCTACCTATGAAATGTTGGTGCAATCTGTTTCCGTGATTAATAAAGAAGCTATGAAACTGCGCCTGATGATCAATGAGGCTGAAAGGTATTGTGCTTCAGCAACTTTCCGGCAAACGGAGTTTCCCTTAAGTTTTGAAACAGCTTCGGATAGTATTATTGTTGATTTTAAAGGTTATCATTACGATGTTGTTAAAAGTGACCTTACGGGCGGTGACTGGTTTGTTTACAATAATAAAAAGCCTGTGACCATGAAAATACCGTATTTCAATCAGCAAAAAGCCGTTGAAAAGGTCAAACTGCCTGAAGCGTATATCATCCCTGCAGAATGGCAGGAAGTTATTGACAGGCTTGATTATTTTGGCATTGAATACTCCAGACTGAAAAAGGAAACCGAACTGACTGCTTCCTGCTATCGTTTTAAAAATGTCAAGCTAAGCCCTGTATCTTATGAGGGAAGGCAAAATGTGATTTCCTTTGAACAATATGAATCCAACGAAACTGTTAAACTGCCGGCAGGTTCGGCTATCATCAGAATGAATCAGCCATCGGCAGCCATTATTCCTCATATTTTGGAACCTAAAGCCCCAAGTTCCTATTTCAGTTGGGGGTTTTTTAATACCATTTTTGAACAGAAAGAATATGGAGAAAGTTATGTGCTGGAAGCTTTAGCGCGCGAGATGCTTAAAGATCCAAAAGTCAAGGAAGCCTACGAAAAAGTATTGAAAGACGATCCGGCAATGAAAAATAACCAGCCGGAGATTCTGAATTGGTTTTATAAAAACAGTCCTTACTATGATATACGCTTGAATCGCTATCCTGTTATCAAAATTTATGACGAGAGACAGCTTGAGTTGTTTGAATAGTGGCGATTGAAGGTGCATGACTGGAATATGCACTTTTGTTGAAAAATAGAAAAGAGATGAAACATAAACTATTTCTCGTATTTATGCTGTTGGGCATTTTCCCGGCATTATCTCAAACGGCATCCAGTTCAACTTATTCTTTCAAAGTTGACAGCATGTTAATGTGCGGGCCGTTTGTTCTTCAAATGCCTGCTTTTACATCCGTTAAAAATGTAAAAAACGCTGCATTTGATCAGAAAGAGTTGTTTAAAAGTGCTTTTACCAATATGAAAAGCCTGATTCCTGCAGATAAAAAATCAGTTAGGCTCAGCGAAGGAAATGAGTCATCTTGGAGATTTGTTTCTGCCGATACTTCCGGAAAATATACGCTTAATGCTGACCGCCAGACCCAAAACAGAGTTTACTTGTTTGCCACCCATCTGAGAACGGATAAATGGGTAAGTGCAACTATTGAGGTGGAAACTTCAAGGATGTGCGAACTTTATGTCAATGGTGTATTAACGGGAAGCAAATACAAATCTGAGAAGGAAAATGAAAAATCTGGCGTGCTTAATCAGGATGTAAAGTGGGAACAGGGCGCATATCTTCTCGTCATTAAAGTATTTGCGGAAAGTGAACTTCAGTCGGGTTTAACTTTGAAATGTAAAATAACAACAAAAACGAAGTCTGTTGCGGAGAACGTACATTTTTCGCTTCATGCCCGCAAATACTACAACATTTACGACTTGCTTTATGGAACCCATGTTACCGATATTTCTATCTCACCTCAGGGGGATTATTACCTGCTTGGTTTTACGGAGGTGTTGGAAAACAATGAATCCCGAACATGGAAAGAACTCTTTAATTATGAAAGCGGGAAATTGGTTAGTGTTTTTCGCAGTGGATTGGCAAATGTAACATGGCTTCCTTCAAGCAACAAACTTTCATATAGGGAAGGAGGGAAATTATATATTTTCGATCCTGATAAAGGGAAGGAAACTCTGGCTTTACCCGAAATAAAAGGCCTTACATCATATTACTGGTCGAAAGACGGACGTTTTATTATTTTTACTCTTTCCGATAAAATGCCTGAGGATAAAACGGGGGTAAAAAAACTGGAAGGAATGCCTGACCGTCAGGCAGGATACCGTAGCAGAACCCAGCTTTACAAAGCCGACCTTGCATCGGGAAATACGCAACAACTGACCTTCGGACGCCTTGGAGCTACTTTACACGACATTAGTCCTGATGGGAAGTACCTGATTTTCTCGCTTTCTGAACCTGACTATCAGAACCGTCCTTTTTCGAGACAAAGTATTTACAGGCTTTCTCTTCTGGATATGAAGACGGACAGCTTATGGACTTCCGGTTTTTATGCTTCTGTTGCCTTTTGGGGAAGTAGCGATCGTTTGGTGGTACATGGTGGTCCTTCCACCTTCGGGAAGATTGGAGAAAATCTTTCTTCTTATAAAATCCCAAATAATTATGACAGACAGCTCTATATTTATCAAATAGGCAATAAAGAAATCCGTCCTGTTACCTTAAAATTCAATCCTTCCGTGATCAATTGCATTATACCGGATAATAAGGATTACTTTTATCTGATCGTCAATGATAAAGATTACCAACGCTTATATCGTTTCAATAATTCTGATGGAAAATTTACCCGAATTAATTTAGCGTCCGATATGATTCAATCATTTTCAATCAGCGACAATGCAGAACGTGCGGTTTATATTGGCTCGGGTGTGAATGATCCGCCCAAAGCATATCGTTTTGATGTCAGAGCAATGAAATATACCCAGATTTCCAGTCCGGGAAAGAGTAAATATGAATATATAGTCAAAGGGGATGTAGTGGATTTTTCATTTGTCAGTAGCGCAGGCAAGACAATTGATGGACGATTATATTTCCCGCCCGACTTTGATGCGAAGAAAAAGTACCCGATCATCGTCAATTATTATGCAGGAACAACTCCTATTTCAAGAGATTTTGGGGGGCGTTATCCCAAAGAATTATATGCAGCACTGGGGTATATTGTATATGTCCCGCAGCCATCAGGAGCAATAGGGTGGGGACAGGACTTTTCCGCAGCACATGTTAACAATTGGGGAAAAACTGTGGCTTCCGAAATAATTGAAGGTACGCAAAAGGTAATAAAGCAATACGCTTGCATAGATGCAAAAAGGATAGGATGCATCGGTGCTTCATATGGGGGTTTTATGACAATGTTCCTGATAACTCAAACAAATATGTTTGCTGCTGCTGTATCGCATGCCGGAATCAGCTCAATTTCCAGTTACTGGGGAGAAGGATACTGGGGCTATTTGTATAGCGCTGAAGCAAGTGCCGAATCATACCCCTGGTCAAATAAGGAACTTTATGTGGATCAAAGCCCATTGTTTAATGCGGATAAAGTCAATACGCCCATTCTGTTGCTGCATGGAATGGATGATACCAATGTGCCTCCCGGAGAAAGCATTCAGTTTTATACCGCATTGAAACTGCTTGGAAAAAACGTAGAGTTCATTCAGGTAGAAGGACAAAACCATGCAATTACAGATATAGGGAAAAGAATCATCTGGTTTAATTCCATTATGGCATGGTTCGACAAACTCCTTAAATCGGATGCTTCCTGGTGGAATGAACTTTATCCGCCCGGTAATTATTGATAACAAAATTTTTGTACACAAAAGTCTATGTCCTACTTGACGGATAGGAGGGCAGAGGAGATTTGCGGAAATCTGAGTTGTAATGGTTTATTATTCAGCAGAATCACTGCTTTGAAAAATTAATTTTTCCTTTTTGTAACATTAATTATCTGCATGACGTCATATGCACAAAAACGAGAAACAAAATTAAAAGTAAAACGATGAAAAAGCAAATGGTAACAATAATAGCAAGTTTGATTCTGATTCAAATGTGTTCCTCATTTACTTATGGTGCGAAAAAAAATGATTCATACCTTGGAAATTTACAGGAACTGCGCATTGAGTACAGCATGACATCACCTGATATTATTATTAATTATGATTTGATGACTGTTGAGAATGTCAGGATTACCCTTATTCATGAAAGCTGCAAATACATGAAAATATATGATTTGGGAAAACAAGAATCCGAACATCACGAATTTTTCCTCTCCAAAGACAAACTGCCGGCAGGTGAATACGTATATTTTATTGAAGCAGGAAGTGAAATTAAAAGCGGAAATATTGTTGTCACCGGATTTGTTGCTCCCAAAAAAATGATCTACCTGCCATCAGCCTATATCAATGATGATGATAAAACTGTTGAATTAAATTACGAACTACGATATCCCTGCCATGTGAAAATGACCTTATTCCATGAAAATGGCAACTATTTGAATGTATTGGAAGATCAGGATATGGATAAAGGAAAATATCAAATTGAAATTAATACTGCAGGACTCGAAAAAGGGCTTTATACATACATACTTGAATCAGATTATGGTATCAGTTCAAATTCGTTTTTCATATAGCTCATAAAAATCCGTTTCACTGATACCGGAGGAAAAGGTGGATTTTGGTCCACCTTTTTTTTATCTGAAAAATAGCAGGAAAATGATCGGGATGATCAAACCGCAAAAAGCCAAAACAGCACCTCTCCATTTGATGCCGTTTTTACCCCTGAGCACAAAAAGACCCGTCACGGCCATGAAGATCAACGAAGCTGCAAAAATATCCGAAAACCAGGTCCACCATTTCCCGGGATCATAATGAAGATAATTCACCTCATTAAAAACAGGACGTCTTCGATTCAGTTCCACCGAAGCTTCTCCGGTACTGTAATTCAGGATCAGGTTGCCATCTTTGATAAAAACCTTAACAATATTTGCCCCTGGAAAGTAATGGTTTTTATATTGCTTCGCTACTTTGCTTTCTTCCATGAGTTTTATAAGGTATTCTTTATTAATATCCTCCTTGGCAATTGGTGAAGTAGTAAAATCATGGGTGGTGATAATATAATTCGGATTCCATATTTCACGGTGATTAACGGCAATACCGGATAAAGCATAAATAATGGTCATGCCAAAGAAAAAATAACCCAGGTCACGGTGTATAGCATTGTTCCATTTTCTCCATTTTATTTTCATAACAACTAATAAAAAAGGTCAGGAATGACCTGACCTTTTGGTTAATATTTTTAATGATTTATTCGGTTTTTTTCTCTTCTTCAACTACCTCAAATTTGGTAACTTCCATCCAGTACCTTCTGATTTTGCCATCTTCGCTTTCGGCAATTTGTTTTCTCATTTCAGCGAATTTTTTATTGCCGCAATCATGGCTTTCTTCTTTTTCGCCTTCGGCCTCTTTTTCAGCACATTCACCGTCTTCTTTTTTTACCTTTTCAGGTTCTACCTTAATTTCCCCATCGCTACTGCCACTTTTTTTATCCGTTGCGCTGACAGTTTTACCATCAGCAGCTACCACCTGGCCATCCTTACCACTAACTTCAATCTCAGTATTTTTGCTGCCTTCCTTTTCTTCAGTAACTTCACCTTCAGCGGGTGCTTCTTCTTCGGCAGCAGCCATTTCGGCTTCCCATTGCTGAATGGTTTCTACTGTAATAACTTCTTCCCTGATAAATCCAAAAACCTTAACGGTTTTTCCTTCAATATCGGTAGGAAATGAGGATAAATCTTCAGAGGTATAAACAACAATTTTCTTTTCCTGATCATCACCGACCAAATGTAGCTTTTTGCCGCTATGCATACATACATGAACTGCCAAGCCGGTCATGCTGACTTCTTTATCAACATAATCAGGAGCCACTTCATCAAATTTGTTAATGTCTATTTCTGCCACATCGGAATTGTTTTTATTCGATTTGCAGGAAAAAAGGAGTAATGACACCATTACAACTGCCATAAATGTTCTTGTCATATTCTAAATTTTAAATGTTAAATAAGGCTGCAAATATAAAGGAAAACAAGTATTACAGCCAAATAAAGAATTCTATGGATAATTTTGGATTATAAAAAGCTTGATTTCTGAATTATATCATTAATTAAAGGAATCCGAATGGGAAAACAGGATGCTGAAACGAGGTGTTTTTCATAAAAACCTAAGAGTAACTTAAATGAAAAGAAATAATACATATTTTATTTTTAAATGATATTTTTATTCCTTAAAAAAAGATACGATTTATTTAAATCTTTGATGAGTTTTCAAAATTTCAGTGAAACACAAACCCGCTACAACCTGATTGACCCGCAACTGGAGAAAGCAGGATGGAACCTTACCGACCGCAGGATGGTAGGTTTTGAAGTACCTGTGATCAACTACGATAAGATACCATATTCCGGTTATACCGATTATTGCCTGTACAGGCAAAACGGGGAAGTTTTGGCCGTGATTGAAGCAAAACGCACCCAAAGAGATGCCAGAGTTGGTAAAGAACAGGTTTTTAAATACATTACCGAAATAGAGAAAAAGCAAAGTTTCCGGCCTTTTGCTTTCATGGCTAACGGAGAAGATATTTGGTTCTGGGATTCAGATAAATATCCCGAAAGACTCGTAGCAGCTTTCTTTTCCTTTGAAAATCTCGAAAGAAAGCTCTTTCTGAAACAAAACAATGTACAGGTTGGTTCGGTAAAAATTAACAACCGTATTGTTGACCGGGCATACCAGGCTGAGGCCATCAGGCGTATTTCTGAAGCCATCGAATTAAAAAACAAAAGGAAAGCCCTGCTGGTAATGGCTACCGGAACTGGGAAAACCTGCACCATCATGGCAATGATTGACGTTTTTCTGCGTTCAAAAAATGCTCAGAAAGTGCTTTTCCTTGCCGACAGAGACTCCTTGGTCAGTCAGGCAATGAGTGATGGTTTCAAAGTCTTTTTGCCTGATGAATCAAGGCACAGGATCCGAACGAGTGATCTTGACGACCCTGAAGAATACCAGAAGCTGAAAGCTGCCCGAATGCTGGTTTCTACCATTCAAACACTTGAAATTTGCTTCGAAAAGTTCAATCCTGCCGATTTCGACCTCATTATTTCCGATGAATGTCACCGTTCCATTTACAACAAATTTACAGATGTTTTGGCTTATTTCGATGCAGTACAGGTTGGATTGACTGCCACTCCAGCCGGATTTATTGACCGCAATACCTTCCGATTTTTTGAGTGTGACGGTCATGCACCCACCTACCTGTACGATTTCGATACAGCCGTTCGTGAAGGATATCTCGCTGATTTTAATGTTTTTGCTGCACAAACACACTTCCAGCGTAAAGGTATCAAAGGGGTTGACCTGAGTGAAGAAGAAAAGGAAATTCTGATAGAAAGAGGCATTGACCCCGAAAACATCAACTTTGAAGGAACCGACCTCGAAAAGAAAGTAACCAACCGCGATACTTTGGCCAAACAATAGGAAGAGTTTATGGACATCGCTTACAAGGATGCTTCAGGGCAAATTCCCGGTAAAAGCATTGTGTTTGCCATAACCCACGACCATGCCATGAGGCTGGAGGAAGTGTTTAATGAAATGTATCCGCAATACAAAGGATTGATGGCCAGGG
>Ga0265297_10009411_pt1 | contig 12602 bp, 15 predicted proteins | sample Munlanlwell13791_FD_192502 | JGI IMG/M metagenome (GOLD analysis project Ga0265297, IMG submission 192502) | Leachate microbial communities from a municipal landfill in Southern Ontario, Canada - Leachate well 137-91 | ecosystem: Engineered > Solid waste > Landfill > Unclassified | place...
GGCCGCACACGTGGTACAATGGTAGGTACAATGCGCTTCGATGCCGAAAGGCGGAGATTAATCGCACCAAAACCTATCTCAGTTCGGATTGAGGGCTGAAACCCGCCCTCATGAAGCTGGAATCGCTAGTAATCGCCAATCAGCTACGTGGCGATGAATACGTTCCTGAGTCTTGTACTCACCGCCCGTCAAGCCAAGCGAGCTGGGGATAGCCGAAGTTCCTCGCAAGAGGGCCTAAGCTAGATTCAGTAAGAGGGGCTAAGTCGTAACAAGGCACGGGTAGGGGAACCTGCTCGTGGATCATTTTTTTAAAAATGTAGTCGACTTGGGAAGCTTTCAGCAAGGTTCAATAGGCTCCGTTCGAGGAGCATGTTGAATCGTTCTGAATTCTAACCAGATGCGTTTTGAGAGGGATCGCATGAAATCCTTCTTATTCGAAACAACTTTAAGAAACTAAAACAAAAAAACTTGCTGAATGCTTAGCAATTTTTTTTCTAAAAAATTAGAAACAAGATTGCTGGGTAGTTGGTAGGTAAATTGTGCATCTGCCTGACGAGCTAATCGTCTCTCAAGCACATGAGTGTTCGTGCGGTTCTCTCGCAGATTTTTATCTGCCAACTGCCCGGCACGTCGAGCCCCGGTAGCTCAATTGGCTAGAGTTTTGTATTTTAAATACGAAGGTTACAGGTTCAAATCCTGTTCGGGGTATTTCTAAGTTTCTGTTTGTTCCTTGCAAGTGCGATAGGATAGTTCTCGAAGAAATCAAATCGAGATTCCCTTTAGACTTTATTGGGAGGAGCCCAAAACGAATAATCTGGTGCAAATCGGATATATTCGGGTTGTTAGGATGCCCTAGACCTCGAAGTTACAAAGTTGGTGGTGACGCTGACCTTCGTGGGCACACCTTATTGTCGGGTGTTATTGCAACATCCTGGGCTAAACGGGAACTATTCTTTATTTTTTCAGCCGCTTCATTCGTGTCGCGGCTTTTTTGTTTGTGTAAAATTATTGACGTATGAATATAATTGTGGTATACAGAGGACATAACCAATGTCCGTTTACCCAAGAACAGGAGAGGTTTCTATGTTAGCGATTAGCCCTTTTACATTTAGTGTTTTTGTGATTTTTTTTCTTGCACTTCTCGGCGAAGCTGTGTATTTTTTCGTCGCCCGGCGTAAACGCCAGAAATTTAATGCGGCAAATGAGAAAAAAAGGCTACGCGACGAAGAAGAAAAACTGCATACGGCGGTTGGGAACGCCACAATGGAATTTATCCGAGCCGTGAGAAAGATGGTCAATGATGACAAGCTGCCTCCCAGCGCATATGGAACTCCGTTTCCCTACGCCTTAGATTTGCTAAAATGGATTTTAGACAAACCTCAAATCAGTCCCAAAAAGGGTATGGAGTTACTAAATCCTGCTAGTGGCGAGGAATTAGCGATGGCTATTGCTGTTGATATTGACTACGCCTTGCTTGCTCTTTCAATACCAGGGGACTCAATTCGCGAATGGGTTATATGGGATGAGGTGTGCGGATCGCAAGAAGATTTTTACGCGAAAAACTGCTGACAAATTAAACCAGAAAAAGAGGAATATAATGCCAACTAAAGCTGGAACTAAAAAACCCAAAGATTCGGGGATAAGAGCAAAAACCTTTGCTATTGTGTCAGGCGGTCTAGGCGAGACCGAGCTTAATGATTTTTTGGCGGAAAGAGACTATAGAGACATCCTAGATAAATTACAATCATCAAGCGGTGAAATAGTGCATATCACTATTATTTACGAAGAACGCGAAGATCCAAAAGAATAACTGCAAATTATAGCCCGTTGTTTAACCGCAACGGGCTTTTTTATTATTTTTATTGTGCGACACTTGAACTTTTTAGGTAAGGTAGTAATATAAATTATACAATAATTAGAAATTGAAAAGCGAAAAAGGATAAACCAAGAATTGAAACTAAGGAAACAATATATTTTAAACGTTTCAATTCCTTGCTCAAGTTTATTCGCATTCGCTTCATAAACCCGTGGTTCAGTATTTTACCCCAGAAGGGCTCAAAAAATTAAAAGACGAATTACACCAGTTAAAAACTGTTGAGAATAAAAAAGTCGTAAAGCTGATTGCCGAAGCAGCTGCTTTTGGCGACCTTAAGGAAAATTCGGCATATCACGATGCCAGAGATAAAATGGCTTTTTTAAGAGGCAGGATAGAACAGCTAGAATCTGCAATCAACGAGGCTGTTGTAAGGGAAAAAGGGGATAATAACACAATTCAAATTGGTTCTGAAATTAAAATATTGTTTGGCAATTCAGAGGAGAATTATGAAATTGTAGCACCGGCAGAAGCAGATATTTTAAAGAATAAAATTTCATATCAAGCGCCATTAGGGAAGTTATTAATGAATAAAAAAGTTGGCGATGAATTTGATTTTCAAGCGGGAACTAAAAAGCTTAAAATAAAAATACTGCAGATAAGATAAAAAAATACCGCCAAAGCAATTTTGCGCTTGGCGGTTTTTAGTTTGTTTGATTATCTTTTTAACTCTTCTTTGTGTGAGCCCTTGTTTCTGCTCCAATCTTGTGACGAGGATTTTTTTGTGTTAGAGCTCGCGCTATCTTGTCTTGGCTCTCCAGACTTTTTGTCTTCTTTATCTCGAATCTCATCGGCCATTTTGTAGCTCCTTGAAAGGTTTGGTTACGTCCGACGTCGCCATTTTTTTATGCAACACGATTGAAAAAGCTTGCTCCGCCAGTTATTAGCTGTCCGTCGTCCTGACGGGCTACAACTAAACCATCGAATGCGGCAATAACTTTTCCCTGATGGCTCACCTTTCCAACAAGAGTGGATACCGATTGGTCTTTTTGAAATTTCTTTTGACCTGATTCTCGCGGAACAGCGATTTTAGCTGGGTAAATTAGCTCTATCTGACCAACTTCTTCTTCTTTAAATCTGCCGATGTGTTTGTATGGGAGTAATAAGGTGCTTAATACTTCAAGTACGCCGTCCTTTACTTCAATAACAGTAGCTTGAACTTCGGGAAGCAGAACACTGGTAGTCGTAAAAGCAACAATATCGCCAGATTCCAAAGGTAGCCCTTTAAATCGATACATTGAAAGATACTCCTTTTTACAAAAAGTAAAAGCGAAAACATCCACTAGAACAAACAAGTTCCCATGGGCGCCCCAGGGAGACAAGCCGAAGTCCGCAAAACGGACAATCTCCGTAATCGCATTCTTTCGACGAATTTTCGTTTTTAGGTTTAATTTTCTGACACATAAAACTCTCCTTTTGGGTGTAAAATGAACAGACTACTTAATAACTACGGTGGACCCGGGGAGAATCGAACTCCCAGCTTCTAATCTTTTGATAATTTTGGTGGACCTGGGGAGAATCGAACTCCCAGCTTCTCGTTGCAAACGAGATGTGTTGCCACTATACCACAGGCCCACCAAAATTATCAAAACTCGTTGTCCCGATTCCTTCGGAATCGAGGATCCTCGATTGCTTTGCAATCGGGACAAACGAGATGTGTTGCCACTATACCACGGGCCCTAATTTGTATAAAATTATTATAGCCTAGTTTTTTTATTTTTTCAAGGAGCCCAATTGAAATTTATTCCTAAAGGTGCTATTTTAAATAAATTAACAACAAATTTACTCAAGAAAAACATGGAGATTATTCCGCCAACTAAAGTAAAAATTATAGAAATTGTAGGCAAGGGCAGGGGAGTTGTGGCAACTCAAAAAATAAGCAAAGGTGAAATTATAGAAACTTGCCCAATCATTGAAATCTCTAAAAAAGAAGCTGATTTTATTCAAAACCAATCCCATATTTTAAATTATTATTATCTATTTCAAGAAGATTTAGAAAGATATTGTTTGATGCTTGGTTATGGGTCAATTTACAACCACAGCCACAATCCCAACGCCGATATAGACTATTCATCTGAAAAGACAGAAAAATATCTGCAGTTCAAGGCCTTGAGGGATGTTGAAATCGGGGAGGAAATTGTTTTTAACTACGAATTTGAAAATAACGAGCCCGAATTTTTAAATCTGGATTAGGCTTAATTTTCAATCCTGGCACATTTTAGCCCCAGGATTTTTTGTTTCTCCTGCTATTGACAATAAGATAGATATATGTTATTATTAATATATATCGGTATTTGCCGATAATCCTGCCACAGGAGTTTGTGGCGCGTTCTTTTAAGGGGCAAATCATGAAATGGGCTGGCTTTACTTCTGGTACTCGCGTGATCTACAAAGAAAATGGAATAAACTATTTGGCAACGGTCGCCGATAGCTACAGCGGATCTGTAGGCGCGGGACGTGTCCCGATTGTGCTTATTCCAGAGGGATGCCTATTGTGCGTTCCTGCCGACTCTCTTTACACTTGAAGCAACGATGCGCTCCATAAGGGCAAGCTATATTATATACTTTAAAATATATATTATAGTTTGCCCTTTTCTTTTTGTTTAATTTCATAAAAAAATTGAAAAAAAGACATAAATATGGCATAATATTTAAATTATCCAACAAAATAAAAAATGATAAAAGTAATAATTTTTGATGCAGACGGAATGGTTGTAAAAGGGGAGAGATTTAGCTCGCGATTTTCGCGTGATTATAATGTGCCAATGGAAAAAATACGGATGTTTTTTGATAACGAATTTAAAGATTGCATCTTAGGAAAAAAAGATTTAGTCGAAGAGATAAAGCCATATCTTACTTCATGGGGTTATCAAGGAACCGTTGAAAAAATTTTAGATTATTGGTTTGCAAGAGACCGAATAATTGATAAATCTGTTATAGAAGCAATTGAACAATTTAAAAAAGACGGGAAAATTTGTATTTTAGCAACAAATCAGGAAAAACATGCTGCAAATTTTTTAAGAAAAGAAATGGGTTTTAAAAAAGTTTTTGATTTTATTGTGGCATCTTCTGATATTGGATATAAAAAACCACAGCTAGAATTTTTTGAGGAAATATTTAAAAAACTGCCCGGAATTAACAGAGAAGAAATTTTATTTTTTGATGACAGGCCAGAGAATATTGAAGGGGCAAAAAACCTTGGCATGCAAGCAAAATTATATACAAACATAAAAGATTTAGAAAATGTCACTTAGTATTGGAATTGTTGGGTTGCCTAATGTGGGCAAATCAACATTATTTAAAACACTAACTAAAAAGCAAGTGCTGATTGCAAATTACCCCTTTGCCACAATTGACCCCAATGTTGGGGTTGTTTTGGTTCCAGACGAAAGAGTTGATAAATTGGCGGAATTATCAAAATCAGCAAAAAAAATTTATGCTACGGTAGACTTCGTGGATATTGCAGGTTTGGTAAAGGGAGCCTCTGAAGGCGAAGGCTTGGGTAATAAATTTTTGGCAAATATCCGTGAAACCGACGCGATTTTGTATGTCTTAAGAGCATTTAAAAATGCGGATATTATAAACACTCAGCAAGACGTAAATCCGTTGCGAGATAAAGAAATCCTAGATGTAGAGCTGATTTTAAAAGATTTAGAAACTATAAATAAAAGAATTGACGGTTTGGATGGGGAAGTAAGGCAAAATAAAAAAGAGGCAGTTAAAGAGATGGCAGTTTGTCAAAAAGCCAAAGATTTTTTAACTCAAGAAAAAATATTAATTGATCAAAATTTCACAGACGAAGAAAAATTAATTTTAAAAGGATTTCAGCTATTAACTTTTAAACCAAGATTGTATCTGCTTAATGGAAAAGACGAAGAAGTAAGCAGGGAAGTGCTTGAAATTTTACAAAAAAATAATTGGCAGTATTTAATTATTGATATTGCTACAGAGTTTGAAGCAGAAGGGTTATCAAAACAAGAGAGACAGGAGTTGGGACTGCCTTTGGACTCTGAAACAGATATTTTGGTTAAAAAGTCATATCAACTTTTGAATTTAATAACATTTTTAACAACTGGAGAAGACGAAACTCGTGCTTGGACAATTAATAAGGGGGATATGGCGCCAAAAGCAGGGGCAGCAATTCACACAGACTTTGAAAAGAAATTTGTAAAAGCAGAAGTAGTTTTTTGGGAAGATTTGTTAAACGCAGGCGGATATCCTCGCGCCCGCGAACAAGGAAAATTACGCACAGAAGGAAAGGAATATGTTGTCCGCGATGGCGACGTCATAGAATTTAAACACGGCTAGTAAATAAAAACCCCACACAAATGCGAATTGCAATTGAGTGGGGCAAGAGTATCACTGGCTTATTTTGAACCAGCCGCGGCGATCCTTGGTTGTGAACCAACCCCTGATCTGTTGATTTCGGCCATCAACTGTTCCAGAGACGAGCCAACTTTCGCCAGAGCCATCTTCCCGTCCAATACTATTAATCAAAAGATCCAGAGTGTATGTCCGAGAATTATCATCCCTGCACAGAAACTTTACTATTCGTCTCTGTTAAAAATTACCATCAAAAAGAGCGATCATTAGATCAAATTTCGATGGTCCGCCAACAACTTCGATTTGGGTAGCCATACGGCACCTCTAGTAGAAAGAACAAATTCTCTTTGTGTGAGGTAGAGAATTAACCTCCTTATCCTTGCGGACGACCCATTCATACGAATAGGAATTTCACTTAATCGCAACAGCGATTTAGCGTAGCGATATATATTGATTATATCATATTAAAATAAGCTTGTCAAGTATAATAAAATGGATTTTGTAATTAAAAATATAGAGGACAACGTTGTTAGTGTAGCCCGGGCAATTGGGTACATTATTATAGATTCAAAAGATAATAATGAGTATAATTTAGTTAGGAAACTAACTTATGGAAATTATCCAAGGTTTCACATTTATTTAAAACAAGCGGGAGATAGATATATTTTTAGTTTGCATTTAGACCAAAAAGCGCCAATTTACAAAGGCACCCACGCTCACAATGGAGAATATGCTGGACCAGTTGTGGAAGCCGAAGCCGAAAGAATCCAAGAAATTTTGAAATAAAAATGCCGCGCCATTATTTGACGCGGCCTGTGAGGCAAGCCTCTTAACAACCGGGGCCGATGAGAAAATTCGTTAGTGCTGTTTGGACCCTGGAAACGAAATCTCCTCGGCGCCTATGTTGCTTAAAGAATTCAGCAACCTGAGGAGAATCTAGTTTCCAGCCGCCGCGGATCAGAATTTCCATGAATTTGTCTACTAGTTGATTAATCGCAATCGTTTCTTCGTCTGGCTGAACATTTTTTGGCATGATAGCCTCCTTGTGAAAATTTGTAGATATCACTACTTTCGAGCGCAAAGGGATACAATTAACATTATAAAAATCGATACAGCCACGGTTATTAGTCCAAGCTTTATCAATTCTACTCTTAGCAACGGTGAATAATACACTAAAATAAGAAAAACAATTACAGTGCCGAAGACACCGCTTCCGATTGGCGTAAAATCACCTTCAGGAAGATGTATAGACATCTAACCTCTCCTTGTAAAAGATCGACTTAGCTAACTAATTAAATTATATATTATAAAATAAAAAATGTCAACCTTAAAAGTTTTATGCGAAGATAATCATATTATTGCAGTGGAAATTAATGAAATTGACATAGTTTGCTAAATTATTTATACTAAAATTAGATAATAACTATTATGGTAAGACAATTTACGGGATTATTTAAAAAATCAGGAAAATGGTATTTAGGCTGGATTGAAGAAATTCCCGGCGTAAATACTCAAGGAAAGACATTGGCAGAAGCCAAAGAAAGTCTTGTAGAAGCGCTACATTTGGTTTTGGAAACAAACAAAATTCTGTCCAAGCAAAACGTAAAAGGCAAAACAATCCGCGAAAATATATCTGTTTCACTATAATGAAGCGGGCTGATTTAATAACGCATTTATTGAAAAACAGATGCATCTTTATCAGAGAAGGCGCTCGCCATAGCGTCTTTTTAAATCCTTTGACAAAAAGAATTTCCACAATACCAAGGCATAATGAGATTAATAATTTTTTAGCAAAGAAAATTTGCCACGACTTGGGAATCAATCCTCCAAAATAAAAGAAATTTTGAAATAAAAAAGCCGAAGTCTGAATTTAAACCTCGGCGATATATTTTTTTCAATTGGTTCCTTTTTACATCTTCTTCAGGAAGTTTTCTTTCGCAGTACGAACCTTACTACGGAGCTCATCTATCGTGAAGAATTCGCTGCTAGCGCAAATATCTTCGTAGTACTGATCCTCGGCTCCGTAAATCCCGAATTGTTGATTTGAACAACGAACTGGCCGTTTGGGTCCGCCAAGAAAACAATTGAATTCCCGCTCAACCTCTCTGAGTTGAGAAAGAAATAACTTTTTCATCGCAAAAACTCCTTTACAAAGAACGCATTCTCATTTAATGAGGCAGAGAATAAACCTCTTTAATAATAAAATATATTATAAAATAAAAAATGTCAAGTATTAAAGTATTATACGAAGATAATCATATTATTGCAGTGGAAAAACCAGCTGGGGTTTTAACCCAGCCTTCGCACGAGGCTTCGGCTTGGCAAGGCAGGGCTGAGCCGTGTATTTTTAATGATGTAAAGGATTATCTTAAAGAAGAATACAAAAAGCCTGGAAATGTGTTCCTTGGATTGGTGCATAGGTTGGATAAACCAGTACAGGGGATTGTTTTGTTTGCTAAAACTTCTAAGGGTGCGGCAAGATTGTCGGAGCAATTTAGAAATCATACAATTCAAAAAACTTACCACGCAATTGTGGTTGGAAAGCCAAAAGAGGCGAGAGGTGAGATAAAAGAAAAAATAAACAAGATTTCATTTTTTGCCGAAGGTTTTACCGAAAAATCAGACGAGGAGTTATTAGCAGACATAAAAAAAGCAACAAAAACAAGGACAGCTGAATTATCTTGGGAAGTTGTAAAGTCTAATGGGAAGTTTTCTTTATTAAAAATCTTGCCCAAAACAGGGAGATTTCACCAAATCAGAGTTCAGCTTTCTGGAATGGGAAACCCAATTTTAGGCGACAAAAAATATGCAGTCGGAAACAGCGGAGTCCGGGACTCCGCCAACTTAGAATGGAGGGATGATAAGAGCATCGCTTTGGCTGCAACTGCAATTTCTTTTAAATCGGCAACAGGAGACAAACAAATTGATTTGGAAATTCCGTTGCCTGCAGAATGGCAAAAATACTTGTAATATCTAGAAATATCGGATAGTGTAATAGTGGATCTTTTCTAATTCGTTCAGCAACTAACTTTCAAGGAGTTAATGATGTCGTTAGAGATTAAAAATGGCGTATTTGTCTTAAGTTTGGATTCAAAAATAGAACATTTAGACCTATATGAATCTAACTTAGGAATTGTAGCATCTTGTCGTAGTGGATTTCACGAAGTGGTTTTTAAAACGGGCATTCTCACTTTAACTGGAGACATGCTTGTCCCTTTGTTTGAAGTTGAAGAGGACGATCTTCGTACTTTGTCGTGGCAACAAATTTTTGACAAGCATTATCTTGAAATAATAAACCGCTTAGCCAACTGTTGTCTAACGAGGTTTACTTAAACTTACCCGATGATGTTACGCAGATAAAATAGAAATATAATTATCGCGGCCACCCTACAAAAGAGTGGCTTTTTGTTTAAATTTGAGTAGGGCAATGACATTTGAGTTATCCACAGGTCAAAGGGTTGATTTACTTTTTGGAGTGATAGATAATGATATAATATACACATATGCAAAAAGGTCGACTCATCTGATAAATCGCCGAAAGGTGCCAGGTGAAAGATTTAATTTGCTAGTATAATTTATTTTATAATTAAAATTTAAATAAAAAAACGAAGCAAGGTAACTCAGAAATTGAAACCAAAGAAACGATATATTTTTAACGTTTCAATTTCTGCCTGAATTTACTCGCTTCGCTACGAAAATTCATGACATACGGAGAATGGTCACTATCAATTATTCAACCATTTTTGCAGCAGTTAATATCCTTTGTCGCTAACTTATTGTTGGCTATTGTAGTTTTTATAATTGGATATTTAATCTCTGTTGGAATTGGAAAATTGATAACAGAAATCTTAAAAAGCATAAGATTTAACAAGCTTTTTGAAAAAGAAGGATGGAGAAGGTCTTTACAAAGAGCCAATGTTGAAGTTAATCCAGCCGAATTTATCGGCGCAATCTTCAAATGGGTTTTTGTAATAGTATCTTTATTGGTTGCAGTTGACGTATTAAAGTTAACCTCCTTTGCAGGATTGTTAACCCAGGTATTAAATTACCTTCCAAACTTAATCGTTGCAGTTTTAGTTTTTGTTGTTGCAATAATTATTTCTGACATCGTAGAAAAAATTGTCAGAATTACAGTTGAAAGATTAAAAGTTGGTTATGGCTATGTTGCCGCATCAATTGTAAAATGGTCAATTTGGGTTTTTGCTTTCTTCCTAATTTTAGACAATCTATTGCCAGCCAGTTTATTGGTTAAAACACTTTACACAGGCATTGTTTATGGAGCCATTGGAGCATTGGCATTGGGAATTGGATTAGCTATTGGACTTGGCGGAAAAGATACAGCTGCAAAGATTATTTCAGACATGCACAGAAAGCTAGAAGAGAGATAGAAACAATTTTAACACTTGATCGCCTCATCAAAGAGGCTTAAAAGTTAAATGTCCCGGCGGTTCGCCGTCGAGGATTCTCAATAATGACTAAGTCATTATTGGAACAAAAAGACGCGTACGTACCGCGCCTTTTTGTTTTGGGTTTAATCTGCTCGTCATATTTTAACCGGTCGTCGAAAATATGACGAGCATAATTGTTTTTATTGTGCGACAGAGCATTGATTTTTAGATTTTATTTGATAGTATAAACTTGTTGACTAAATGGTTTGGTCAATTTATAGAACCTTGAAATTAAAAAGGAAAGTATGCCATGGTTAAGGTAAGAGTAATTGTTAATAACGACAAGTATTACTTCAGAAAAACTTTTGAACTTGATTGCGCCCCAGAAGAAGATTGGCTACTAAAAATGGCAAACGGTCGCGTTACTTTGAAATCATGTTATATTTGCCAAGACTTCGATCAAAATTTTATTGAAGTGAATTGCAAGGCAAAGCTGGAAGATCTCGCATATCTTTATCTAAGTAATACGGGATGGGAGATAAATGATTTAGAGATATTTGAAAATGATTCTGCCGTCCATAAGGCAGTAAAAAATATTGAGAGAGACAGAGAAAGAATCGCACGGCTTACAAAAAATGGTTAGCCAAAAATATAGATTATATCATCCGCTTTTCGCTTCGGCGACTGGCGGATTTTTTATTATTTAAAAATTTTAAAATTTAAGAATTGATTGAAAATTAGAAATTGGAAATTAAAAATTGCGCACGAGCGAAGCGAGAGCGATTTTGCCTATTGACACGGATTAAAAAATAGAATAAGATGTATTTACATGATGAATAAATTAATAACTACTACTAAAAAACGAAGCGGATAAAAATCTGAATTTTTGTTTTTTCAGATTACCGCTTAAAAGCGGTTTTTTATTTTTTAAAAGTTCGTTGTTCCACAATTGAAAATAAAGTAAAAAATGTTTTCAGCTGTGGCTTAATGAAATTATGGAAGCTAAGAAGTAAATTGATAATTTAACCCTGTTAGATGTCTTAAATGACAGATTGCCTACCAGCAATTTTTAACAGGCATCCTAATTAAATTTTTAGACGTGGGGTCTTATATTTAATTAGGAGTAGGTAAAAGCATATATTATAACAAGTTCATAAAGATACATAAAATCTGTATCTATTAGAAACTTACGCGACTCTTCATTTTGCAAAAAGGATGAAGAGTATAAGAGTGTCTCGGATAGGCTCAGTAATTGAGTTTATCGAGGGATAGGTTATAAGCGAATGGCGGATGCCTTGGGATATTGATGCGACGAAGGACGTGACGTGCCTGCGATAAGCATCGGGGAGGTGGCTAGTAACCTTTGATCCGGTGATTTCCAAATGGGGAAACCCAGTATTGCAAAACAATACTATATTTTACATTAGTAAAATAAGCGTACCCGGTGAAGTGAAACATCTCAGTAGCCGGAGGAACAGAAAACAATGAAAATTTAAAATTATTGCGTTGGCCGTATTAAGCGGTCGATATGTGCGCAGTAATTTTGAATTTTCGCATTCCCTTAGTAGTGGCGAGCGAAGAGGGAACAGCCCAAACCAATTTTTATAATTGGGGTTGTAAGGGTTTAACGTCGGGAGCATTATTTAGATCTTACGCAAGTAAGATTTGGATAATGATTACCGAGGGAGAGCATTTAGGTAAATTATTAAAAGAAGCACTCTGGAAAGAGGCGCCATAGAAGGTAATAGCCCTGTAATTAAAAATAATTTTACGCTCCTTGTTAGATCTCTTGAGTACTGTCGGGCATGATAATCTGGCAGGAATCTACCGAAACTATTCGGTAAGGCTAAATAATCAATATCACCAATAGTGAACAAGTACCGTGAGGGAAAGGTGAAAAGTAGGGGGTTGACCCCGGTGAAATAGTACCTGAAACCATTTGCTTACAAAGAGTCGGAGCTGTCCTACGCTCCTTGCTCCGCAGGGAGCTTCGGAACAGCAGGCCTTCCAAAATGAAG
>Ga0265297_10009412_pt1 | contig 12602 bp, 14 predicted proteins | sample Munlanlwell13791_FD_192502 | JGI IMG/M metagenome (GOLD analysis project Ga0265297, IMG submission 192502) | Leachate microbial communities from a municipal landfill in Southern Ontario, Canada - Leachate well 137-91 | ecosystem: Engineered > Solid waste > Landfill > Unclassified | place...
TCTCATGATAAATTCCTATTCTTGTGATGTTATAGCCATCCAAATATAGATGCGGTGCGCACCGTGAAAATAAACATCATAATAGCCCAAAGGACTCAAAGGCGCAAAAGAATTGATGACGGAATCTTCGGGACATGATCCGGTCGCACCCCCTCATCCACAGAAAATTCCCAAAACCAGAACGCCATCACGCTCACCAACTCGCACCGCTCAAAATATTTTCATTGAAAATTTTCTGGCCTGGAAATAAAATCTCCAAAATGTTTTCAAAACTTTTCCCGGAAAACTTTTCCGGACTCGCGGTTGCAATCCCAAATAATTTCCAAAATTTTTCCCGCGCCAAAAATATTTTCAAAAACTTTTCAGAAAAATTTTCTAAAAATATTTTCCCGGCCCGGCCCCAACAAAACCCGGGCACCGAAATCTCCACAACCCACGCAATAAAACCACTTCAGAAAACCACCTCCCGGACCCCCCATTTCCTGAGTTAAGACCATCCCAAATCCGGCCCCCATACGTGCCCCGATCATCCAGTTTTCCGGAACGGAGCCCAATACGCGCCCGGTTTGGGATCGAGCGACCCCCTGTTTGATGCAAAACTCCTGGAGTTTTTTGTATGAAAGAGTGCCCGGCAGGATCATCTCACGACGGAGAAACAGATTTAACGTCGGAGATCATGCCTGCAAAATACACTGGGGAAGATAGACTCATCTAAACATGATTCACCGTCGGAGAATGATGGCGGGCAACTGCCCCGGCCCTGTCCAACGTGCGTAATTCCCAAAAAACGGTACAATGAGGTTCTTTTATCGGGCGATACGAGCCCCGATTAGAATTTCTCCGTCGAAGATTTCAAAAAACGCTAATAGACGCAATTGGAGGGCCGATCTCCTTTTGAACAGCCCCATGATGCTGGAAAATGAAAGGAAGGCCTGTTTTATCAATCTGTTTCACGTCGGAGAGGGGGGTTTTACCGTCGGAGAACTCTGATATGTTCTTCTCCTGCTCCGGTCTAATGACCTGTCGCACATCCGAAAACCTGCGGGATTCTGGAATGCAATTGGGGGCCGGAAAATTTTCATGCGTTGGAAATTTTTTGGAATGTTTGAAAAATATTTTGAAAATTTTTTTTAAAGTTTTAAGATTTTGCGAGGCCCCACGCGCAAAAGGTCTTGCGACTGTTCGAAGAATGCTAACGCGTTCGGTCGAAGAACTTCGTTCTTCTCCTGCTTCGGGTTTGATAACCCTCAGCATTCTCGTGCCTCATCTCTGAAGAGATTCGTCATTTGGCTACGCACGTACCGGTTTGCAAAATTTGATCAGGGAACCTTGCCCAGCTGCGACCCGATGAGAATCAAACGTCGCATCAGCGAGGGTTGATTAGAGACGATGAACGTCTTCGACCGCGATCGCGAGCGGCGACTCCCTGCATAGCAGGATGGGGAGACATCGCAATGAAATTAAAAATCCGGCAATCGCTTCTGGAATTTTTGAAATTTTTTTTAAGAATTTTAAAAAATAAATTGAAACCGGTTCAGCGTGAAATTTTTTTTGAATTTTAAAAATATATTTCAACATCTTTAACGCGGTTGAGAGCGACACTCAATTAATGGCAGTCCCCGAATCGATCGAGCCTCTTGTTGAACGATACACATATCATCGTGAGGCCTCCATTCGCGGCCAGGAGATATACAACAAATCACCGCTCCGCCAGGATTTCACGGATCCGTTAAATAAAATGGTGCAGGACGCCTCACGCGATCACGACAAGGAGCTGTTGTCCCTGCAGGTTGAGGCAACGGATGCTTCCATTGATAAGTTGGTGTATACGGGCTGACGGAAGAGGAGATTGGGATTGTGGAGGGTGGTGGCAAGTGACTGAATGGGCAGTTGCTGCCATGAGAAGAACTCTTCAGAGTTCTTCGAGAGGTGGGAAATGAAAATCTACATGGATGTCTGTTGTTTGTGCCGGCCGTTTGACGATTTCCAGAACAGGAAGGTACGGCTGGAAGCCGAGGCAATCCTTGCAATTCTTGACCGGTGCAGTCTTGACTGGGAACTGGTCGGGAGCGTTGTCATAGACGATGAGATATCACGACTCGCCGATGTAGAGAAACGCCTGAAAATCGAACAGAAACTCTCGCTTATCCGTGAGTATATCGAATTGAATGACGCGATATTCAGTCAGGTGCCGAAATACCAGAAAGCCGGCCTTAAACTGTTCGACGCACTCCATCTCGCATGTGCGCAGAACGGAAAAGCTATTTTTCTCACAACAGACAACAGGATTATTACTCTGGCAAAGAAAATCCCTGCAATAACCATCCGGGTGGAGAACCCGGTACACTGGCTTATGGAGGTGTCAGCCGATGAAAACAATCAGTGAAATACGAAAAGAAGGCATTCATGCGCTCACAAAGACACTCGGACCGGTTGATATGGCCCGGTTTATCCAGAGCTACGAAACCGGATCCGGGGATTATACCAAAGAGCGTCATGAATGGCTGCCGGACAATCTCGATGACGTAACGGCTGGTCTGCTCGAACGGCAGAAAAAGCGAAAGGTAAAGAAACAGATTTGATTACCATTTCGGACTCCGCAGGATGCCTTTGAATTGCAGTCATTCCACGCAGATAGAGTAATCATATCTTATGGTATTCTGCATGGAACGAGGAGGTGACGGGACATGAACGTGAAGACATTGCATGAAATCCATGATGAAGGAATGAATGTGCTTTTAAAAACACTCGGACCCGTTGACCTGATCCGTTTCATCCAGATGTTTGATCACGGAAAAGGCGATTACACAAAAGAGCGTAAGCAGTGGCTCAGTAATGATCTCGATGAAATCTGTAAAGAGATCCAGCAGATGCAGAAGCTGGCGTGAATCTCCTTCTGATATCCAATATTGGAATCAACCTCTTTTTACATCCGGTGTCCGCACCACCAACGTTGCCGATCCGGCAGACAAAGTCCGCCATGATCGCAGGCTAGCGCCCTTCACCCAGATGCTGGAAGCCACATCTGATTGTATGGTCGGAAATGGATTTTAAGAAGAACCCGTCAGGGTTCCTCGCTCTCTGAACAAAAAGTTGCAGGACACCTCACTCGATCCTGACAAGACACCGCTAACCCGAAAGCCCCCTCTAAAGCAAAACAGATTTATCGCGCCATACAAAAGAATCATGACAGGAATCAGAAATAGAAAATAAAAAAATTCCGGTGAACCGCGTGAAAAGATACTGGCTGGGTTTGATCGTTCTTATCGCACTATTTTTTGTAGCGTGTGCCGGCTGTACCGCACCGGCCGGGCCCACCAATGCAAGCGAAAATACAACCTCCGTTCCCGGCACCATTGCCGCATCCTACCGGGCCACACTCAACCAGCCGGAAGCACAGTCCGGCTACATCGTGATGGACACCGACATCTTCAATGAAGGGGAGGTCGTGGAATTTTCCGTCACCAACCACGGAACGAAAGCGCTCTCGTGCGCCGGCAACCCGCCATCCTTCTCGGTGAAATTCCAGGGAGTGAATGGCATCTGGGCAACACGGATGGGACCGGGGCAGCCCAATGAAACAGAACAATCAACCCTCGCGCCCGGTACCTCCACGAAGGTGTACCGTTTTGTCACGAGCGGTTGGGAACCGGGCCGGTACCGGATCGTGCATGACTGCGGCATTGTCCGGGAGATTCTCGTGCGTCCGCTCGCAACGCCCGTACCCACGCCCACGCTCTGCCCGGTAACCAATGCCTCTGCCTCACCGGTGATCACCATCGATCCCATTGGCGACAAGCAAGCAAACGCCCCGCTCACCATCACCGGGACCACCACCATTCCCGCCGGGCAGGAACTGCGGTACATGATCGTCCCGGCCCAGTCCGACAATCCCTTCGGCTCGACAAACCCGGATGACTTCTTCATATCCGTGGTGCAGGAAGGCACCTGCGGCACCAACACGTGGAGCGCGATGGGCGAGATCCAGGCAACCGGGGAATTTTTGATCGGGATCACGGACACGAACCGGAACGCCACCGCCATCAAACGGTTCTCCGTCACCGCATCGTAATGGTGGATACATTTCAGAAACGATCAAATCTGCAAAAAATTCCCGAGTAAACTCCGATGACACGCCGCATCTTCACCATTACCATCACACCGGCCAACCCGCTCCAGTTCTCCCTTACCGAGTTCCGCTCGGTACTTACCCGCGAGTGTGCCAAACGTACGGCACAAGCCGGCCCCGGTGCAACGGATGGCCCGGTCCTCTCCCGCTATCCCCCCATCCTCTGCGGGCAGCAAAAACACGATATCCGCGTGACCGGTCTCTGCCAGGGTGCGGACTTCCTCTATTCGCTCGCTCGCGGAACCACGGAGATCCATACCGGGGAAAACCGGTGCCATATCGATACACGGGACGCGGAGATCCGCGATGAGCCGTTCGGGATCGCGGACGAAGAGCACGAGTATGAATTCATCACCCCCTGGCTTGCCCTGAACCAGCAGAACGAGAAAAAATTCTATCTCTTGCAGGGAAAACCCGCCCGGGATGCGTTCATGCAGAAACTGCTCGCCGCCCAGCTGAACACATTCGCAAAATCCCTGGAATATTCTCCCAAGCAGCCGATCGCCTGCACGGCCCATGTCCGGTTTGTCCGGGAACGAATCGAGCGGCAGACCGTGATGATCTTCAAGGGAAGGTTCCGGACCAATCTCAAGATCCCGCAGTATCTTGGGATCGGCCAGTCCGTCTCCCAGGGGTTTGGATGGGTACAGGAGATTCCCCGGGGAACGGATCTCTGGTGAGCGAATTGCGTCCGGATTGTGTCGCGGGCGTACCAGCGTAATCTGCATATAACCCGGTCCGGCATCACCGGCCCTCCTCTTTTTTGTTTTTTGACATTCAATGATTCATGGATGATTGCGCTCCGCCTGCTCCGGCCCGGGGATATTCCGGTCATCAAGGCATGGCCCCCGTACCCTCCGGAGTTTGGCATGCTCGACTACTCCCTGCGGGATGGCGGCTGGCTGGATGAGTACAGCCAGGAGGACGGGACGGATATCTTGGTCGCAGAGGTTGGCCACACCCTTGCCGGCTTCTCGGTCCTGTCAAAAAAGACCGATCACCGTGCAGAGTTCCGGATCGCTCTCCACCCGCATTTTCTTGGGCAGGGCCTCGGCCGGGCCCTTGCGCTTCTCACGCTGGACTACGGCTTCTCCGATACGGCCCTTGCGACAATCAACCTGATTGTCAGAAAAAATAATCCGCGGGCAGAGCGATTGTATGAATCACTGCAATTCCATCCCTGTGGCGAATGCACGGAACTGGTGCATGGCGAACCGGTACAGTTCCGGCAGATGGAGATTGACCGGTCAACATTTGAAGGAGTGAAAAGGAATGACTGAAGCATTGCTGGTCATCGATGTCCAGAACGAATATTTCACCGGCCTTCTGCCGGTCACGTACCCCCCGGGCAGCTTTGCCCGGATTCTTGAGGCCATGGATGCTGCCCACGCAGCCCACATGCCGGTGATCGTGATCCAGCATTCCAGCACTGCGCCGGGTGCCCCTGCGTTCGTGTCCGGGACGCCGACCTGGGAACTCCATCCGGAGGTGAAGAAGCGTCCTTACGATCTGCTGGTGGAAAAAACACTGCCGGGCAGTTTCACCGGCACGAACCTCGGGCCATGGCTGGAAGAGCATGGCATCAAAACTCTCGTGATTGCCGGCTACATGACGCAGATGTGCTGCGACACCACCGCCCGGCAGGCCCTGCACCGGGGCTATGCGGTGAAGTTCCTGTCGGATGCCACCGGCACGCTCACGATCGCGAACCCCGCCGGCACCGTGAAGGATGCCGACCTCCACAATACGGTACTGGTGGTCCAGCAGTCACGCTTCTCGCAGGTGATGACCACCAGTGACTGGATCAGATCGGTTGCACCGGCTGGCCGGTAACGGGACTACGGCTGCCCGGACAACAATCCCGATAAACCCGCACGGATAATACAATACCGATTACCTGCCATGCTCTGGGCATTACTCTCCGGCATCGGGGCCTGCTCCGATGCGGCATACTATATCGTCAACAAGAGATTTCTCCGGTCGGTGCAGCCCGACCTGCTGGCAGCATCCGGTTTTCTCTGCACGGGAATTTTTCTTCTGGTGCTTTCTCTTATGCGGGGTATCCCGGCGCTTGGCCCGGATTTTTTCTATGCCGTGGGGGCAACCTGCGCCATCAACGTGCTCGGGACCACGCTCGCGTTCCGGGCCCTGAAGGCCACGGACATCTCGCTTGCCGTGCCGATGCTCTCCTTCACCCCGCTCTTCCTGGTCCTTACTGCGTTTGTGATGCTCGATGAGATCCCGTCGCTTGCCGGCATGGCGGGGATCGTCATCATCGTTGCCGGGTCGTACATCCTGAACACCGCGGCGGAACACTCAAGCCTGCTCGACCCGTTCCGGGCCATGGCAGGCCATCCCGGCATCCTCGCGATGTTCTTTGTTGCATTCCTGTACGCAATTGCCATCGGGTTTGACAAGATGGTGGTGCTGAACTCCGATATCGTCTTCGGATCCGGGGTGGTCTTCTTCATCATCGGGTCAGCGTTCCTGGGAATTTTTCTTTTGAAATATTGGGTGAACCGGCCGAAAGCCTGCACTGCACCGGAAGATGTACTGGCACAGCCGGTTCAGCATACGGCTGGTTCGGCCCGGGATGTGCTGGTGGCCGGCATCCTGATTGCGATCTTCCTCACCATCGAATCGGTGGCGATCAATGCTGCCTACCTTGACCAGATCGTACCGTATGTCAGTGCGATAAAACGGATGAGCATCATCATCACGGTGCTCTACGGCACGCTCATCTTCCGCGAGACCGGCATCCGGCAGCGGGTCTCCGGTGCGGCCCTGATGGTCGCGGGCGTGGTACTGATCCTGCTCTTCCCGTAACCGGTGCGGGATCATCCGGTGGAAACGCGGAGTGATAAAAAAATAAAAAACTGCCGGGCAGGATTGTGCGATCCCGCGGTCACTCAATAAACAGCGGCACGTCGCGGAATGCCACACCCTCAAAGACGCCACGGTCGGTGACCCGAAGGGCGGGAATCACGGTCAGCGCCAGGAATGAGAGGTACATGAACGGATTCTCGATCCCGCCCATCTTTTTTGTAACTTCGCGCAGGGCATGGAGCCGGTCCACAACTTCCTGGTACGGCAGGGTGGACATCAGGCCGGCGCAGTCGAGCGGGAGGAGCATCTCTTCGTTTTCGAGTACAGCGGCCATGCCTCCCTGGGCCCGGATCACGCTTTCGATGGCCCGGTGGATCAATGCATCGCTCGTCCCGACCGCAATGATGTTGTGGGCATCGTGGGAGACACTTCCCGCAATGGCCCCGTCACGGAAACCGAAGCCGTGGACAAGACCGAGGCCCAGGGGAGCCGGCCGGTACCGGTTGCAGACCGCGACTTTCAGGATGTCCCGTTCGCGATCCGGGATTTCATCTGCGGAACAATCGTACCGGAGGGATTCGGTCACGATCTGGCCGGGAACAAGGCCGATCACCCGGGCCGGGCCGGTGCCGGAGATCCGGAACGCGTCCGGTGCCGGGATGGGACACCGGATGGTGGGCGGGAACGGTTGCTGCGGCGAGTAGGGCAGGGGCGTGATCTCGATCCCGTTGCGGAAGACCCGCTGGATCTCAAACCGGTCTGGATCGTCAATGATACAGAGATCGGCCCGGCGTCCCGGGACAAGGGCCCCGCGATCCGCAAGACCGAACCGTTCGGCAGCGGAGAGCGTGGCCATCCGGATCGCGAGCTCCGGGGCAAGACCGCATGCGATGGCCTTTTTTATGCAGCGGTCGATGTGCCCCTCCTCCATCAGGAGGTCTGCGTGGCAGTCATCGGTGGCAAAACTACAGCGGGAGACGGTCGCCGGCGTCACGACCGGGATCAGCGCCTCAATGTTCTGCTCGGTCGAACCGTCACGGATGAAGATGTACATCCCTTTTTTGAGTTTCTCTTCCGCTTCGGCACGGGTGGTGCACTCGTGATCGCTCTGGAGCCCGGCAAGGAGATACGCGTTGAGATCCCTGCCGGCAAGGCCCGGGGCATGCCCGTCGCGGATGGGCATGAGAGAAATTTTCTCTGCAATACCGGGATCGGCTGCGAGCACGCCCGGGACATTCATCATCTCCCCCAGACCCAGCACACCGGGCCGCCCGGTAAACCTGCGCAGATCGTCCGCATCCAGCACGGCCCCGCCCACATCCGCGGGCGTTGCCGGCACGCAGGATGGCAGCATGTACCGGATGTCGATTGCTGCATGTGCCCGGGCTTTTAGCATGTACTCAATGCCTGTTGCCCCGGCCACGTTTGCGATCTCGTGCGGGTCGGCAATGACGGTTGTCGTACCGTGCCGGACCACGAGCCGGGCGTATTCGGCCGGGGTGAGTAATGAACTCTCGATATGGACATGGGCATCGATCAGGCCCGGCACGATATATTTTCCGGAACAATCGCACACTTCAGTGCCCGTGTAGTCCCCGATGCCTAGGACAATGCCGTTCTTGACGGCAAGCGTGCCCGTATCCCATGTGCAGGTGAAGGGGTTGAAGATCGATGCATTCGTAAAGATCCGGTCGGCGGGAATGGTTCCGCGTGCGGCATCCATCATTGCAGGGGTGAAATGTTCCATACCAGTCACACCGTAATATCCCGGATCACCGCGGTCTTCCGGTCGCCATCCCTGATGATATAGACAAAGAGTTTGTAGGAGCCGGTGTCAAGCCGGGCCGGGACGTAGAGGGTATTTTTCCCGGGAAGAATAGTGATCGGGGCGCCAAGAATTTCCTGTTGCTCCTGCGTCAGGTTGGTGAGGCGGTACACGGTGACCTGGACATAGGCATCCATGGGCTCTCCCGCGTGGGTGATATCGATCACAATCGACTGGCCGGAGTATCCGACATCCCCGACCGATGTGGACATACAACCGGCACAAAGGACCGTGGCAAGAAGAACGACGATCCCAAAAGCGATGGGAAATCCATGTCCTGACATTAACCAGATGTAACGCGTATTACCATAAAAATCCTGTTGGATATGCTAAGGATCGGACCTGCGTATCAGGGAATCGATCCGATCGTGCCGGATTTCATGAAATTGGTTTTTATTTTAAATTTCCCCGTAATTTATTGTATATTTTTGGTACCATTTCGGCGTAATATTAAAGCCATACCTTATTATAGCATCGTTTGGTAAAATTACCATACGGTGAAAATATGCCAGTTGTAACCTTTTCCCATCATAAAGGGGGCACGGGGAAGACTACATCCTGTCTCAATATTGCAGGTTTTTTGGTGCAGGCAGGGAAGAAGGTCCTCGTAGTTGACTGCGATCCGCAGGCCAATGCAACGGTCGGACTTGGCTACGGCTCCCAGTCATCCGGCCGGAACATGTATGATGTCTTCATGAGCGGGTTCGAGGAATTCCCGGAGACAAAGATCACCGAGATTATCCGGACCACCCCGTCAGGAATCGATCTCGCGCCGTCACATCTCGATCTTGTCGGTGCCGATCCCTATCTCTACCGGATGGATAACCGGGCCGGGGTGCTCAAAAACGCTCTTGCACCGGTCGTTTCCGCCTACGATTTCATCCTTGTCGATACGCCCCCGAGCATGGGACAACTGGTGATCAACGGTCTGTATGCAGCCGATCACGTGATTGTCACGGTGGATTCCGGATCGTTTGCCCTGGACGGGATCTCGACACTTTCAACAATATTTTCCGATATGAAAGAGGATCTGGGCCGCGAGATCAAGCCGGAACTTGCCATCATCACCCGGTACGGGGAAGGAGCGGTGCCGGACAATACACCGGAGATCCCTGAAAAGCAGGATATCTTCACGGTGCTCCACAACCTCTTTTACAAAAAGCCTGAGCCGACCGCGGACGAGGTCCGTGCCAGAGAAGAAGAGAGAACAGAACAAGACCGGCTGGTTACGCTGGAAGCGGAGGTCCGCCGGCTCTTTACGGCCGTGTATACCGTACCCTACTCTCCCCAGATTTATGAAGCGCAGAAACGGGGGCTTCCGATCTCCATGTTTGCTCCCACCAGTAGTGCCGGTGTTGCATACAAAAACATTGCCGATGTGATCATTTCATGGAACTAACAGCATTTGAGTCAGCATTTAAAAAAGCCGCGAGCGGCGAATTTACCGTAAAGATTGATGAAACACATATAGGTCCGGAACTTTCTGGACTTGCCGCCTCCGCAAACCTTGTGCTGGACAAGCTCCGCAAGACTGCCGAGATGAAGGCCCGGGCGGATATCATGATGAAGTATCATCCGCTGGCCATCTCCATCCTGAACAAGAAGCGGCAGCGGATCTACATCAATAAAAAATTCGAGACGCTCTGGGGGGGCACCCATGATGAACTGATCAAAGGCAGCCTCTCGGATTATGATATCACCATTGTATCCGGTGAACATTACCTGGCCTGTTTTGATACAAGAAAGCCGACAACGACAGAAGTGGTGGTGCGATTTAAGGACAAGACCACAAAATACCTCGTGATCAACGCCATCCCGCTTCTGGGTAAGGAGGGCGACGTGGAGAGTGCTTTTACCATCTTCACCGATAACACGGACCTGCACGAGAAGATGACTGCTGCAAAAGAGGCTGAAAAGCGGGTAGATCGTATCCTGCAGGAGAACCCGTTTCCCCTGTTTATTGTCCAACCGGATCTCTCAATACGGATGTCCAACGTTGCCTTCCAGAAACTCACCGGCTACTCAAAAGATCGGCTCGGTTCACTCTCCATGAAGGAGTTCGGGTTCAAGAAGAACAAAGGTGGCAGTGTCGAAGATGTGATCCGGCAGAAACAGCGGGGGAAGGGAGAGTCGGTCATCGAGTTCCCGAGCGGGACCTTTACGCTGGAATGGTATTATATTCCCCTCATGGATGCAGAGGGCGCTGTTGACTCGGTGCTCGTTGTCTACAATGATATCACCGACAGCCGTAAGAAAGAACTGGAAGTCAAGCAGCTGATGGAAGATGCCAAACAGCGTGCTGAAGCCCTGTCGGCAAGTGCCGACGTACTGGAGAACGGGTTATCGCTCATTGCCAACGGGGATCTCAGTTTCACGGCTCCTGTCACCGACAACGATCCGCTCGTCAAGCTGAAACAGGATTACAATGGTGCGGTCAACTCTGTTCACGATCTGGTTCTCGACCTTGGGAACGCGATCAAGAAGATGAAAGTGACGACCGAGGATACCAGCAAGAGTACCCAGGAGATCTCAAAATCCACCGAACAGGTGGCAATCCAGACCCAGCGGACCTCGGAAGGTACAAAAAAGCAGATGGACGAGATCGAGAAGGTCAGCAGGGAGATCTCCGATCTCTCGGCCTCCATTGAAGAGATTGCCAGTACTTCGCATACCCTGATGGAGCATGCCGGAAAAGCGGCAACCGAAGGGAATAATGCCGCGGAACTCGGGAAGGTGACCACGGCCAAGATGGCGGTTGTGGAGAAGATCTCCGGGGAAAGTGTACAGGAAATCACGGCCCTGAACGAACGGATGAAAGAGATCTCAACAATTGTCCGGATGATTGCGGACATCTCCAGCCAGACCAACCTCCTCGCGCTCAATGCGGCGATCGAAGCGGCCCGGGCCGGTGAACATGGCCGGGGTTTTGCGGTTGTTGCCGGGGAAGTGCGCAATCTTGCCGGGGAATCCAAGACCGCAACCGGCAAGATTGAGGACCTGATCAACTCCATCCAGGAAAGCAGCAAAAAGACCGCGACCGCGATCAACAGTTCCTATACAGAAATACAGGCCGGGATTGAGAGCGTCAACAAGACGGTGGAGTCGCTGAACCGGATCACCACGGAATCGAATATCGTTGCACAGGGTGTGACCGAGATCACGAAAGCAACCGAGGAGCAGGCTGAGGCAACGACCCGGGTCATGGATGGTATGGAACAGACAAAGACCATCATCCGGGAAAACCAGGAGCGGATGGAAGATATGGCAGCGCTTGCGGAGGAGACCAGCGCATCTACTGAAGAGATTGCAAGTGCGTCAACCGAACTTGCGGTCATGGCAGATCATCTGGAAACCCGGATGAAGGTATTCAAACTGAGGTGAAGTCGTGGCATCAACCATTGATATTGTTGAATTTGAACTTGGCAGCGAACGATATGCCCTGGATATCCAGTTAGCCCGGGAGATTGTCGAGATGATCCCGATCACGCCGATACCCCGGGCACCTCCGTATATCTCCGGGGTCATCAATCTTCGCGGTGAGATCACCAACATCATGAACCTGAACACCCTGTTGGGTCTTCCCGACCAGAAGATCCGGGATAACCAGAAGATCATTGTGCTGGTTCCCGAAGCGGTGGGCGGAAGCAATGTCGGTATCATCGTGGACGATGTGAGCAGCGTGATCCAGGTCGCGGACACCGATGTGGACAAGATCGGTGAAGGGTTCTCATCGGAGTTCTCCGCATTTGTCAAGGGCATCATCAAGATGAAGAGTGAGGAAGAGGGGAACACCAAAAAGAACCTGATCATCTGGCTCGATAT
>Ga0265297_10009413_pt1 | contig 12596 bp, 23 predicted proteins | sample Munlanlwell13791_FD_192502 | JGI IMG/M metagenome (GOLD analysis project Ga0265297, IMG submission 192502) | Leachate microbial communities from a municipal landfill in Southern Ontario, Canada - Leachate well 137-91 | ecosystem: Engineered > Solid waste > Landfill > Unclassified | place...
CTTTGCCGATTGAGATCAACAAGTTTACCGTCAACAGGTCAACTTTCGTTCACAAGTCGGCCAGAGAGCAGTTCGAGATGAGGATCCACAAGAGGGTCATAGACATTTTGAATCCCAATCAGAAGGTGGTAGAGTCGCTTAAGTCGCTGACTCTACCCGCCGGGGTTGATACGGAGATAAAGAGTATATTATAGTAACGTTGGATTTAACGAGATAAAAAGAAAATACGAAGAACACAGCTTTTTTCTGGGCTGACTGTTGTCCAGTTTTTTCTTTATAAAGGTATGAAATTCATATTAGGCAAGAAAATCGAAATGAGCCAGATATTCAAAGAAGACGGAACGGTCGTTCCGGTGACTTTGGTTTCAGCCGGAGAATGCAGCGTCGTCCAGATTAAGACGAAGGAGAAGGACGGATACGAGGCTGTCAGGATCGGTTTCGAGAACTTGCCCGAGAGGAAGATTAAGAAGAGCGGAACGCCCTTCAGGCACTTGAAAGAGTTCAGAGGGGATGTCTCATCCTTTAAACAGGGAGACAAGATCGCAGCCGCCATTTTCAACCCGGGGGACAAGGTAAAGGTTTCCGGAGTATCTAAAGGAAAGGGATTCCAAGGAGGAGTGAAGAGATGGGGATTTTCCGGAAAACTTTCTTCGACCCACGGCAACAAGCACGAACACAGGACGCTAGGTTCCACCGGTTGTTCCATTCCCGCAAGAGTCATCAAGGGAAGGAAAATGCCTGGAAGGATGGGAAGCGACAGGGTTTCCGTGAAGAATTTGGAAGTGGTCAAAATCGATTCTAAGAATAACATCATAGCTTTGAAAGGAGCTGTTCCCGGAAGGAGAGGAACGCTTTTGGAAATCAGAGGATAATAATATGGCCAAGAAAGAGGTAAAAACTGAAAAGGCGGAAATCAAGACGGTTAAAGCCGACTTGCCCAAGGAGATATTTGAAGTTCCCATGAACGCCGATTTGGTGCACCAGGTTGTCGTTTCCCAGATCGGAAACAGGAGGAAGGTGATCGCCCACGCCAAGACCAGAGCCGAAGTGAGAGGAGGTGGAATCAAGCCCTGGCGACAGAAAGGAACTGGCCGTGCCAGGCACGGATCTTCAAGGTCTCCCATATGGATCGGAGGAGGAGTTACCCACGGACCGTTGAAGTTCGAGAACTACAAGAGGATATTGCCCAAGAACATCAAGAGGAAGGCGCTGTTCGTCGCATTGTCGGACAAGGCCAGGGAAGGATTGTTGTCTGTAGTCGACAGCTTGGAGATCAAGGAAGCCAAGACAAAATTGGCAAGGGAAATGATCGCAGGTTTGAACATCAAGGAAAGCTGCTTGGTCGTATTGGGAAAATTGGACAAGAATATTATTTTGGCGATGAGGAATTTACCCAAGGTTTCGACCATCCAGGCGAGGGATTTGAACTGCTTGGATGTCGTTTCATCGAAATATCTGGTTATCGACAAGGAAGGAATAGAAGAGATCAAGAAAACATTTTTAGCGTAATATGGCATTGAACATCTTCAAAAAAGAAGAAGGAGAGAAGGCGAAGAAGCCGGTAGCGAAGAAAGAGGCTGTTACAAAGAACAAGGAAGTTTTGGATCTGCAGAAGTGGAATATATTGAAATCTCCCTGCATCACGGAAAAGGCGGTCAACATGTCCGCCCAGGGCAATTTCTATACCTTCCACGTTTCTTCGGACGCCAACAAGATAGAGATAAAGAAGGCGATCGAAGGAAAATACAAGGTCACTGTTTTGGATGTAAGGACGATTAACATCCCCCGAAAGAAGATGGTCAGGGGCAGGATTGAAGGATTCAGGACCGGATACAAGAAGGCAGTGGTCAAATTAAAGGAAGGAGACAAGATTGAAATAGGAGCACAATAATATGCAGAGGAAAACTGTAAAAATGAAAAATTTGCTTCAGTTGTCCAAGAAGAAGCCGGAAAAGAACCTGCTCGTTAGGGTCAAGAGGACCGGAGGCAGGGGAAGCAACGGCAGGATAACTTCGAGGCACATGGGAGGCGGAGCGAGGAAGCTCTACCGCTTGGTTGAGTTTGCCCAGAAGAAGCTCGATATTCCCGCCGAAGTGATCGCTTTGGAATACGATCCCAACAGGAACGCTTTCCTGGCCCTGATACAGTACGAGGACAAGGAGAAGAAATACATCATCGCTCCCGAAGGATTGAAAGCCGGAGACAAGGTTATATTCTCTGAAAAAGCCGAAGCCAAGCCCGGAAACAGGATGAGGTTGAAAAATATCCCGGAAGGAACTATAGTATATAACATCGAACTCGAGCCCAACAGAGGGGGAGTATTGGTCAGGTCTGCCGGAGCAGGCGCCGTTATCCAGAACCACGAAGGCGGTTATTCCAACCTGAAGATGCCTTCTTCCGAAGTGAGGAAGATCAACGGAGAGTGCTTCGCTTCCGTCGGCAGCGTTTCGAATTCAGAATACAGGTTCATCAATTGGTCAAAAGCAGGAAAGAGCAGGAAGAAAGGAGTGAGGCCGCACGTCAGAGGTTCGGTCATGAACCCCTGCGACCACCCGCACGGAGGAGGAGAATGCCGAACCGGTATCGGTTTGAAGCATCCTAAGACCCCCTGGGGAAAGCCCGCATTGGGAGTGAAGACGAGGAACAAGAGCAAGTGGACGAGCAAGCTTATAATATCAAGGAGAGTTAAGAAGAAGAGGAAATAAACATATGGCAAGAAGTCTTAAGAAAGGACCGTACATAGACCCGAAGCTGATGAAGAAGATCGAGGGAAAGAGGCCGATGGATACCGCACCCGTGAAGACATGGGCGAGGGCTTCGACCATCACTCCCGAAATGATCGGATTCGTTTTCGGCGTACACAACGGAAAGGACTTCATCCAGGTGAAAGTGAACGAGGAGATGGTCGGACACAAGCTGGGAGAGTTTTCTCCCACGACTAAGTTCTCGAGGCACGGAGGAAAGATGCAGAAAGAACAGGAAAAATCAGTAGCCGCACCCGCGCCTGCCGCACCCGCTAAGGTAAAATAACATGGCATACAAGGTTGAATTAAATCATTTGCATATCGCTCCCAGGAAGGTAAGATTGGTTGCCGACCTGGTCAGGGGAAAGAAGGCTGAAGAAGCCAGGACGATTTTGACTTTCACGGTTAAGAGAGCTTCCGAACCCATGCTGAAATTATTGAATTCGGCGCTATCCAATGCCAAGAGCACGAAGAACGTCGAAGCCGAAAGTCTGTTTATTTCCAAGGTCACGGTTGACGAAGGTCCCGCCGGAAAGAGGGTTTTGCCCAAATCGAGAGGAAGGGGCGAGATTGTGAGGAAGAAGACCTCCCACGTCACTTTGGTTTTGGATGTGAAGAGAGAGAAGGAAGAGAAGCCCGATAAAAAGGCTGCAGCCAAGAAGACGGCTGAGAAGAAGCCTGCCGAGAAGAAGGATAAGAAGGTAACAACAAAGAAGAAATAACATGAGCCACAAAGTCCATCCTAAAATTTTCAGAGTGAAAGGAATAGAAGACTGGTTGTCCCACGGCTTCTACGGAAAGAGACCCTTGAAGAATGTGAGGGAGGATTTTGTAATCAGGGAATTCTTAACCAAGAAGTTGAAAGAGATGAGTGTTGAGAAGATAGAGATAGAGAGGTACTCCAACAAGACCATGGCTGTCATCCATTCCGCCAGACCCGGTTTGATAATTGGAAGGGGCGGAGAAGGGATAGAGAAGATGAGGCAGGAATTGCTGAAGGATATCTTCAGGAAGAACAAATTGACATTGAAGGAGTTGAACGAGCTGAACAAGAGATTGAAATTGGAAGTGAAGGAGGTTCCGAATCCCTGGACATTTTCAGTCCTCGTCGGACAGTGGATCGCCCAGAAGATAGAGAAAAGGACGCCTTTCAGAAAGACAGTCAAGCAGGCCATCGAGAAAGTGATGGGAGTGAAATCGGTCAAGGGAATCAAGGTTGCCGTTTCGGGAAGATTGGACGGCTCCCAGATCGCCAGGTCCGAGTGGCTGGAGAAAGGCAGGTTGCCCAGGCAGACCATCAGGGCGGACATCGATTACGCTTTGGTCGAAGCCAGGTGCACGTACGGAACGATAGGAATAAAGGTTTGGATATATAAAGGAGATAAATTCGAATAAACATGTTAGCGCCGAAGAGATTAAAACACAGAAAGCACCAGAAGGGCAGGAGGAAGAACCGCCTGTTCGAGAGCAAGGGAACCAAGATTTCCTTCGGGAGCTTCGGATTGAAAGCCACGACCGATAAGTGGATCACCTCTAACCAGATTGAAGCATGCAGGAGGGCGATCATCAGGTATTTGAAGAAAGGAGGAAAGTTGTGGATCAGGGTCTTCCCGGACAAGGTCAGGACAAAGAAAGGACAGGAGGTGCCCATGGGAGGAGGCAAGGGATCACTCGACCACTACGTATTTCCGGTCAGGCCGGGCAGGATACTGTTCGAGCTGGAAGGAATTCCCGAAGCTGATGCGAGAGAGGCCTTGAGGAAAGCGGGAGACAAGTTGCCTTTGAAGACGAAATTTGTTAAAAAGCAGTAATATGAAGAGCAAGGATTTGGCTATTAAAACTAAAGAGGAGTTGATGAAACTGATCGACGAGAAGAGGAAGAGGATTGAAGACGTAAGCTTCAAGGCGGTTTCGGGCGGGATAAAGAACGTCAAGGAAATGAGGGAGGACAAGAAAGACATCGCCAGGATCCTGACAGAGTTAAATAAGAAATAACATGCCTAAAAAGGAATTAAAAGGAATAATAGTTTCGGACAAGATGCAGAAGACTGCCGTGGTTGAGGTTGAGCGAACCAAGGAGCACCCGAAGTACAAGAGGAGGTTCAAGGTTCACAAGAAGTACAAGGCCCACTACGAAGCGGGAGAGTACAAGACCGGAGACAAGGTCTTGATCAGGGAGTCGAAGCCCTATTCCAAGGACACCAATTTTGAGATAGTGTCGAAATTAGATAAATAAAGAAATGATACAGACGCAGACAATGTTAAAAGTGGCCGATAACTCCGGCGCCAAGATGGCTAAGTGCATCCGCATTTTGGGTGCTACGAGGAAGAGGTACGCCACATTGGGAGACATCATCGTCGTCGCGGTCAAGGACGCCGAGCCGAGGAAGGCGGTCAAGAAGCACGCCGTGGTCAAGGCCGTGATCATCAGGGAGAAGGGATGGGTGAGGAGGCCGAACGGGACATACATCAGCTTTGACGACAATGCAGCGGTCATACTTGAAGGAACATCGAAAGAGCCCAAGGGCACGAGGATCCTGGGACCGGTGGCGAGAGAGGTGAGAGAGAAGGGATTCGAGAAGATTTCGACTATGACAAAAGATTTAGTTTAAAAATATGAAGATAAAGAAGAACGACCAGGTTTTAATAACGTCAGGAAACGACAAGGGCAAGAAAGGAAAGGTACTGAAATCCATCCCCGAGAGAGGCAGGATTGTCGTCGAAGGGATAGCTTTGGCTAAGAAGCACGTCAAGCCCAAGAAGAGCGGACAGAAAGGCCAGACAGCTATTTCTCCGAGATCGATAAACGCATCGAACGCCCTTCTCGTCTGCCCCAAGTGCGGAAAGGGAACCAGGGTCGGATACGAGGTCGTTGAAGGAAAGAAATACCGCGTCTGCAAGAAGTGCGGCGCTAAGATTTAATAATATGGCGATAACAAGCATCAAAGAAAAATACAAGAAGTCGGTACCTCAGATGAAGGAGAAGTTCGGATTGAAGAATGTCATGTCCGCTCCCAGGATTGAGAAGGTCGTCATCAACACCGGATTCGGAAAGATCATCTCGAACAAAACCAAGGACGAGCAGAAGAAGTTCAACGAATACATAATGTCGAACATCTCGGCAATCTGCGGACAGAAGCCGGTCTTCACCAAAGCAAGGAAATCGATCTCTTCTTTCAAATTGAGGGAGGGCTTCGTCATCGGACTGAAGGTCACTTTGAGGGGAAAGAAGATGTATGATTTCTTGGACAAATTGGTCAACATCGTGTTGCCCCGTTCAAGGGACTTCTTGGGTCTTCCTTCAAAGTCGGTTGACGACAACGGAAACCTGAACATAGGGATAAAGGAGCACATCGCTTTCCCGGAAATATCTCCGGAGAAGTCTCCCCTTATCGTCGGCATGGAAATAACGGTTGTTACCACGGCAAAGTCGAAAGAGAGAGGTTTGGAAATGTTCAAATTGCTTGACTTTCCTTTCAAGAAAAGTTAAAGTCAAAAAGTTAAAGTATGGCAATATCATCACAGATAGCTAAATCAGCGAAGCAGCCGAAATTCTCAACGAGAGTTGTGAGAAGGTGTTTTAAGTGCGGAAGAAAGAGAGGATACATCAGGAAGTTCGGATTGTGCAGGATTTGCTTCAGAGAGATGGCCAACCGGGGAGAACTGCCCGGGGTGAAGAAGAGCAGCTGGTAATTCAAAGAAAATGGACCCAATAGCAGACATGATCAGTTTAATAAACAACGGCTTAGCTGTTAAGAAGAAACAGGTGGCCGTGTATCCGTACTCCAATTTCAAGTACTCTATTTTGGAACTCTTGAAGAAGGAGAACCTCATCGAGAACCTGGACAAGAAAGGCAGGGTCGCCCAGAGGAAGATTATCATCGACCTGAAATACGATGCCGCTGGAAACCCGGCGATAGAGAAGATAAAGAAGATTTCTAAGCAGGGACAGAGGATATTTTCAACATACAATGAATTGAAGCCGGTCAAGTCGGGCCACGGAATATCCGTCGTTTCGACTTCCAAAGGATTGATGACCAACAAAGAGGCGAGGAAGAATAAGATAGGAGGAGAGGTAATTTGTCAAATCTGGTAATATGTCAAGAATAGGAAAAAAAGAAATATTGATACCGGCCGGAGTCGAAGTGACGGTCAACGGACAGGAAGTTTCGGTCAAAGGCCCGAAGGGTTCTTTGAAGATGGTTGCCGTTCCCGAGATAGCTATCGAAATCAAAGAGAAGGAGATTCATTTCTCTCCCGTAAAGGAAGACCTGAAATCGAAGGCCCTCTGGGGATTGACGAGGACTCTCGTTGCGAACATGATTGACGGAGTAGTCAAGGGATTCGAGAAGAAATTGGAGATCAACGGAGTCGGTTTCAAGGCCGCCGTCGAAGGGAAGAAATTGATCCTTTCGGTCGGATTGTCCCACACCGTGGACATAGCCGCTCCCGAAGGAATTGAATTCAAGGTTGAGAAGAACGTCATTACCGTTTCCGGCATAGACAAAGGATTGGTCGGACAGGTATCGGCGGAGATAAGGAGAGTGAAGAAGCCCGAACCTTACAAAGGTAAAGGCATTAAATACGCAGACGAAATCATTAAGAGGAAGCTGGGCAAGAAAGCCGCGGCTAGCGCATAAACATGATAGAAAAAAAGCTCAAAAGATTAATAAGGCACAAGAGGGTGAGAGCGAAGGTCGCGGGCGAAGGATCGAAGCCCAGACTTTGCGTCTTCAGATCGAACCAGTTTATCTACGCCCAATTAGTGGATGACGCCACCGGCAAGACAATACTGGCGGTGAACGATTCAGAATTGAAGGGAAAGGACAAGAAAGCCGATTCCGCTAAGAAACTGGGAAAGACATTGGCCGAGAAAGCTTTGGAAAAGAAGATTTCAGAAGTCGTTTTTGACAGGGGCGGATACAAGTACCACGGCAGGGTCAAGGCTTTGGCCGAAGGAGTCAGAGAAGGCGGATTAAAATTCTAAAAACATGGAAAGAAAAAGAAACACAAGGTTCGTAAAGAGGGACGAGGTGAAAGATGAATTTGATTCAAAGCTTTTGGACTTGGCCAGGGTTACCAAAGTGACTGGAGGAGGAAAGACCATGAGGTTCAGAGCCGTCATCGTCGTCGGGAACAAGACCGGCAAGGTGGGCATCGGAGCAGCCAAGGGTCTGGACGTTTCCCAGGCAATCGAGAAAGCGACAAGGGTGGCCAAGAAGAACGTCAGGGAGATTCCCGTCCACGAAGGCACAATTCCTTTCGAAGTGGAAGCCAAGTTCGGACCTTCAAGGGTCATCTTGAAACCCCAAATGAAAGGAAAAGGATTGGTTGCCGGCGGAACGGTTAGGATCATCTGCGCTTTGGCCGGAATCCAGGACATTTCCTCGAAGACATTATCCAGAACCAGGAACAAGTTGAACAACGCGAGAGCCACGATGAAGGCCTTATCCAAATTGAAGAAATAACATGCAATTACACGAGTTAAAAAAGAATACAACCTTTAAGAAGAAAAAGAGGGTCGGAAGGGGCGGAAAGAAAGGCACCTACTGCGGAACAGGAGGCAAAGGACAGAAAGGAAGGGCCGGAGCCAAGTTCAAACCCCTTATCAGAGAGTGGGTCAAGAAGTATCCCAAATTGAGAGGATACAACTTCAACGTCCTGTCTTCGGTCTCGGCCGTTAACCTGGATGTATTGGAGAAGACCTTTAATGAGAAGGATATCGTTTCTCCCGAGACATTGGTTGCAAAGAAAGCCGTGAGGAGGGTTGATGGAAAGGCGCCTTTGGTCAAAATATTGAGCAGGGGGGAGATAAAGAAAGCTTTGGTTATAGAAAACTGCACTGTTTCCAAGGCGGCCAAGGAGAAGATCGAGAAGGCCGGCGGAACGGTTAAAGAGAAAGTTAAGAAATAGCCATGTTCAAGAAGCTGACGGAAATTCTTAAGGCAAAAGATTTGAGGAACAAGATACTTTTTGTCTTGGGAATTTTCGCCATTTTCAGATTGATGGCCAACATCCCCGTTCCGGGAATAGACGCTTTGAAGCTGAAGCAGTTCTTCGCCCAGAACCAGTTCTTGGGCTTGATGAACCTCTTTACCGGAGGAGCGATGGATAATCTGTCCTTGGTCATGCTCGGGCTTGGACCATACATCACGGCTACGATCGTCTTCCAATTGTTGACCATGATCTTCCCGCAGATAGAGAAGATGTACAAGGAAGAAGGAGCGGCGGGCAGGCAGAAGTTCAACCAGTACTGCCGAATAGCTTCGGTTCCCCTGGCCATGATCCAGGGCTACGCCATGCTTTTCTACTTGAAGGCCCAGCAGGTTATCGGTAACTTTGATCTGACTACCATAATCGCGGCGGTTCTGGCCATCACAGCCGGTTCGGTTTTGATGATGTGGCTTGGAGAATTGGTTTCCGAGAAAGGAATCGGCAACGGAGTTTCTTTATTGATTTTCGCCGGAATCGTTTCCGCTTTCCCGACCAGCATCCAGCAGATGATGATCGCTTTCGATTACAGCCAGCTGTTCTCATACGTCTTGTTCTTCATCTCTTCTTTGGTGATAATCACGGGAGTGGTATTGATCAACGAAGCGAGGAGGAACATTCCCGTCCAATATGCGAAGAGGGTGAGGGGCAACAAGATGTACGGAGGAGCTTCGACTTATCTTCCTTTGAACATCAACCCGGCCGGAGTGATTCCGATCATCTTCGCCATAGCCCTGTTGACCATCCCTTCGATGATAGCTTCGGGATTCGGCTGGACATGGATCGGAGACATCTTGAGGAATCCCTGGATCTACGGAATACTTTATTTTATACTGGTTTTTGTCTTTACTTTCTTCTACACCGCCGTCACTTTCAACCCCAAGGATATTTCTACCAATCTCCAGAAGATGGGAGGATTCGTTCCAGGCATCAGGCCGGGTGAAAACACCGCCCAGTACCTGCAGGGCATATTGAACAGGGTTTTGGTCATCGGCGCATTGAGTCTGGGATTGATCGCCATTCTGCCTTCGATAGTCCAGGGAACAACGGGCATCCAGCAGTTCAGCTTTTTGATCGGAGGAACATCCCTCTTGATCGTGGTATCGGTTGCATTGGAGACAATGAAGCAGATAAACGCTCAGCTGGAGATGAGAGAGTACGATTCTTAATACTATTAAAGATGGAAGGTGGGGAAAACCTGCCTTTCATTTTTTGTTTGAAAAGATATAATAAAGATATATAAAAACATGGAAAAATCACCTTTGATCATAATCTTGTTGGGCAAGTCGGGTTCGGGAAAAGGGACCCAGGTTAACCTTCTCAAAGAGAGGTACGGTTTGGATTATGTCGGCAGCGGAGAGCTGCTGAGGGAGAGGAAAAAAGTGGATGATTTCATGGGGAAGAAAATCGCCCAGGTGATCGATAGCGGGGACATCATTCTGACCCCCGTTATTTTCAGCCTCTGGATGAAGAGGTTTGAGGAGCTGAAGAAGAAAGAAGATTTAAAAGGCATCATACTGGACGGTTCTCCGAGGAAGATAAAGGAGGCATATCTGATGGAAGAAGCCTTGGATTGGTTCGAATGGAACAAGAACACCAAGGTCATGCTGGTGGATATTTCCGATGAGGAGGCGATCAAGAGGATAGGCAAAAGAAAAATCTGTTCTAAGTGCGGAAATATAGTCATTGTTCCTGTTGGAGAAGACGTTGCCGTCTGTTCCAAGTGCGGAGGAGAAATGATCGTCCGACCGGAAGATACGGTCGAGAAGACCCAAAGGAGGCTGGAGTGGTTCAGGACGGAAGTCGGTCCGGTCGTCGATTACTACAAGAGCAACGGCCGACTCACAGTCATCAACGGCGAGCAGTCCATCGAAGGCGTGTTCAAAGATATAGTGAAAGAAATAGAGGGATGATAAGCATCAAGACCAAAGAAGAGATAGAGGCGATGAGGCAGGGCGGGCGCGTCCTTAAGTCCGTCGTCGATGCTTTGGGAGAGATGGTCAGACCCGGCGTTTCCGGTCTTGAGATAGAGAAGGCGGCCGAAGAACTCATATTAAAGAGCGGAGGAAAAAGCAACTTCAAGGGGCAGGACGGATTTCCGTCCGTGCTTTGTTTTTCCATTAACGAGGAGGTAGTCCACGGCCTGCCGGACAAGAGGGTTTTGAAAGAGGGGGACATAGTTACTTTGGATCTGGGCATATTTTTTCCCTTGTCCAGGTTCGTCTCGGACATCGACGAAAAGAAGTATCCGTCCTTGAAAGACGGGTTCCATACGGATATGGCCAGGACGTACGTGGTGGGCAGGGGAAAGGCCGAAACCCAAAGGCTCGTTAAAGCCTCTAAAAAGGCCTTAAAGAGGGGTATTTCAAGGGTCAGGGCCGGAAGGTCGTTCGGGGAGATAGGGGCTGAAATAGAGAAGTTTGCCCATTCCCAGGGATTCGAGGTAATCCACGATTTGTGCGGCCATGGCATAGGGGCGGATTTGCACGAAGACCCGGATGTATTGAACTACGGGGACAAGGACTGGGGAGATATCATTGAAGAAGGGATGGTCTTCTGCATAGAGCCCATGCTTACAACAGGCGGTTTCAGGGTCAGGAAGGGGAAGGGGATAACCTACATTACCGAAGACGGTTCCTTGAGCGCCCATTTCGAAGATATGGTGGCTGTGGTACCCGGTGGAGTGTTGGTCTTGACAGAATAAATACTCCGTTTTATAATATAGGCATGGAAACTGCAGGCACGCTCTGCCCTCAAACCGAACACTTTTCACTGATTATTTCCTGCATCGTATGCAGTTTTTGTATATTTAAGCCGGAAGTTTTGGATATGAACTCTCTGGCTTTCTTGCTTCTTGAAAGGGCTTCCTTCGGAGTATGGAATCCAAGACACTCGCACGGCTTGTTATTCAATATCTCTTCGACCCATTTTATCCTCTCTTCCGCCACTTTGTCTATATCCGCTCCTTTTCTGACGAATCTCCTGATTCTCTGGTTGACCTTCTCGACAGATCCTTTTTCCCAGGAGTGGTACGGATGGCAGAAGAATACCAGGCCGCCGATTATCTTCTCCATCTGCTTGTGATGCCTGAAGCAGATATCGTTATCGATCGTCAAAGTATTGCAGATCAGCTGGCCCGATCCGAAGACCGACCTCAGAACAGAATTTATCGTTTCGACCTTTCGATCGTACAGCTTGAAGATCAGGGTATACCGGGACTTTCTTTCAACAAATACGAGAAGGGCCCCTTTTCCGTCTCCGCCGGAAACAATGAAATCGGCTTCCCAGTTCCAGAAATCCTTGCGGAACAACACTTTTTCAGGCCTCTGATCGATGAATTTGCGATCCTCTATGCCGGTTCTTTTCTGCGCGGGCCCGGCTGCCTTTCCAGAAAACCAGAGATACTTGAGAAGCTCTGTTCCGTGCGGGCTCCGGATGTATTTATATATCGAGTCTTTGTTCGCGTATCGGATATCCTTGTCTATGAATTTGATCCTTCCGGCGATATCTTCCGGAGACCAGTATCTTTTTATCCTTTCTTCCACGTAATTGCGCAAATTCTTGTCCTTGACTATTTTCATCGTCTGGAACTTGGCGAAGAAGCGCCTCTGCCTCGCCTTATGATCGGCCTTCTTGGCCGCGTATTCTCCTTTGACGGAATTGTTCTTTATCTCATCGGATATGCTGCTCTGGGCAAATCCTATCTTTTCCCCGATTTCTTTATACGTCCACTCTTCGGACAGGAGAAGCTCCAGCCTTACCCTGTCATCGCGGGTGAAATGGGACCGATTCTTTTTCTTCTTTTTATTTTTCATGTTTTTATCCTACACTAAAGCGTTCGGATTCAGAATAGAACTTGCC
>Ga0265297_10009414_pt1 | contig 12595 bp, 15 predicted proteins | sample Munlanlwell13791_FD_192502 | JGI IMG/M metagenome (GOLD analysis project Ga0265297, IMG submission 192502) | Leachate microbial communities from a municipal landfill in Southern Ontario, Canada - Leachate well 137-91 | ecosystem: Engineered > Solid waste > Landfill > Unclassified | place...
GAAAACTGTGCTCTACTTGGATTCAATGTTCGTCCTACGGGTAATGTCAATGCTATGGCAAAACAAATGGGTGTGGAGATTAAAACGTACTCTATCATTTATCAGTTGATCGACGATGTTAAATTGTTGCTTGGCGGTATGATGGCACCGCAATTCCGTGAAGAGAATACAGGACAAGCCGAAGTTCGTGATACGTTCCCAATGCCTAAAGGTGCAGGAACCATCGCAGGATGTGTGGTTGTTGACGGTAAATTGGTACGTGGCGGAATGGTACGCGTTATCCGTGACGGCGTTGTTATCCATGAGGGTGATCTCACCTCTCTTCGACGTTTCAAAGACGATGTCAAAGAGGTCGGTAAAGGGTTTGACTGTGGTGTTGTTCTTAACGGATACAGCGATGTCAAAGTGGGTGACGTTATCGAAACCTTCAAAAAAATCGAGACAAAAGTATCCCTGTGACGCCGGCACAAATAAAAATCAAGCGAACGGAGTCGATTCTAAAAGAGTTGATTCCCGAAGCGATTTCACAACTTTCCGATGCGCGTGTGCGTGAAGTGGACGTCATTGATGTCCATTGCTCACGCGGACGAAGCGATGCAAAAGTGTATCTTGACCCTCATCACTATACGCCGCAAGAGCAGGCTGTCTTTTTAAAACTGCTTGAAAAAGCCCGTCCGATTATCGAAGAGCACTGTATGAAAGATCAAGGGTGGTTCCGTTCCCCACGTATGACATTCGTGTTTGATGACACCCTTAAACGAAGCCAAAATATCGAGGCATTGTTCGCCCAAATCGCGAAGGAGAAAAAAGATGAGTCTTGAGAGCGATATCAAAAAAATGGTTGAATCGGTCGGCTTATCGTTATACGATACAGCTGTCTTCAATGAAAATGAAAACACTATTTTCCGCGTAAGCGTCACAGCTCCGGGCGGTGTAACACTGGATAAATGTGTTGAAGTGACCCATTTGATCTCCCCTTTGTTAGACGTCACGTCACCGGTTAGCGGTGAGTATCGTTTGGAAGTAAGCTCTCCGGGGATTGAGCGTAAACTCAAAACATTAGAGCACTTTATCCAATCGGTGGGTGAAAAAGCCTCTTTGAGTACCCTTTCAAAAGAAAAATATGAGGGTGAAGTGATCGGCGTTGAAAACGACGAGGTCATCCTTAAAACCAAAGAAGATGGTGAAAAACGGATCCCTTTCCGCTCGATCAGCAAGGCCAAAACTTACTTCGAGTGGTAATGAATACCGCAACTACTACCCACGCTATGACCCTCGCCCTGAATGCGGCGTGGGATTATCAACTACTCACTTTTCCTAACCCTGCCGTCGGTGCAGCTTGTATTTCTGAAAACGGTTCAATTGTATCCGTAGGTGCACATAAAATTGCAGGCGGTCCTCATGCCGAAGTCTATGCTCTACGTGATGCTTATACGCTTTTAAGCGGTGATGTATCGATAGCGGATTCGGACGATTCTCATTACATACATGATTACCTTCGAACTCATCACAATGGGCTATTTCATACAGTTTCTATGGCAGTGACACTGGAACCGTGTTCTCACAGCGGAAAAACCCCTTCATGTGCTTTATTGATTCGTGATTTAAGGATAAAATCTCTTTTTATCAGTTGCAAAGATCCCAATCCGGCAGCTGCCGGGGGTGCTGAAATAGTGAGTGTTTCAGGGGCAGAGTGTGTTTTTGGGATAATGGAAACAGAGGGAAAAAAACTGCTGGAGCCGTTTTTGAAATGGCAAAGTAGTCCCTTCGTTTTCTTTAAATGGGCACAGCGACTTGATGGGACAATTGATAACGGAACGATCAGCTCTGCCACTTCAAGGACGCATATGCACGCATTACGGGATAAATGTGATTTGATCGTGATCGGCGGCAATACCGTACGGCAAGACAAACCGACGTTAGATGCGCGGTTGGTGAACGGTAACGCTCCCGATGTACTGATTTATTCTCGTGATGAAGACTTTGACCGAACCATTCCTCTTTTTAATATTCCCAACCGACAGGTATTTATTGCATCTGATTTTGAACAGATTCATAATTATCGATTAGTGATGATTGAGGGTGGAGCAGGGATGTTAGAAGCAAGCTCTAATATATGTGATTGGTATCTCGGTTACATTGCGCCTAAAATCGGCGGTGGAACACAAACTCTTGGAACCGTTACAGAGGATTTTGAGGTACTGCACGCTAAAATCACCGATAATATAATTCTTTGGATGAAGAAACAACAGGAACTTTTATGACCAAACAAGAGAAAATCGTATCGATGTTCAACGACATTGCACCGACGTATGATCGTGCAAATCGGGTGCTTAGTATGGGTGTCGATACCTTTTGGCGCCGCAAAGCGTGTGATTTGGCATTTGGTTATTGTTCGACGAAAAGCATTGATTCGATTGTCGATGTGGCATGCGGTACGGGCGATATGATGGGATACTGGAAACGCCGTGCAGACAAAGCCGGAATTAGTGTCAGCGAAATCGTCGGTGTCGACCCTTCCGAGGGGATGGTCGGTGTCGGAGTGGAGAAATTTCCGCTGATGTCGTTTCACATCGCTCCGGCAACGGAACTTCCGAAGCCTGACACGTCAGCCGATATCATCAGTATTTCGTACGGCATTCGTAACGTTGTCGAACGTCAGGCAGGATTGCGTGAATTTAACCGTGTTCTCAAACCGGGCGGATTGGTTGTCATCCTCGAATTTATGAAAAATGAAAATCCGTCAACTCTTGGAAAAGTACGCGATTGGTACATGAACAATGTCCTTCCGCGTATCGGCGGATTGATTTCCAACAACTATGAAGCATACCGCTATCTCCCCGATTCTATTGAGGGATTTTTAACCGTCGGCAAGATGAAAACGGAGCTCGAAGAAGCAGGATTTGAGATGCTTTATACCAAAAGCTTTTCAATGGATATTTCGACCCTGATGATCGCCCGTAAAAAGTAGTTTTATGGCTTCCACTCTCAGCGTCAGCGGTCTTAATGAGCAGATCAAGACGCTTTTAGAAACCTCTTTTGAATTTGTCAGCGTCGAGGGTGAACTCTCCCGCGTCACCAAACACGGTAGCGGACATATCTACTTCACCCTCAAAGACAACGATTCCGCGATCAAATGTGTGATGTTCAAGGGAAATGCCGCACGGCTGAAGTTCTCTCTCGAAGAGGGGGCTCATATCATCCTACACGGGGCATTATCACTATACAAACCGCGAGGCGAGTATCAGATCAACGCATTTAGCGCCGAGCCTTACGGTGCTGGGGCATTGGCGGTAGCATTTGAGCAGTTAAAACAAAAACTGGAAGCCAAAGGCTACTTCGACCCTGCACGCAAAAAAACCTTTCCTAAATTCCCCGAAACCATTGTGTTAGTCACCTCGGCGACGGGAGCGGCATTGCAGGACATGCAAAGAGTCGCCTCTGGGCGATGGCCGTTAGTTAAACTCATCGTACTGGATGTATTGGTTCAAGGATCAAGTGCATCAGGACAAATTGCCGATGCACTTCGCTATGCTGATACGTTAAACGCGGATGCGGTGGTTGTCGGACGGGGCGGTGGAAGTATCGAGGATTTATGGGCATTTAACGAGGAGATCGTTGCCGATGCGATTTTCGCCATGAACACTCCCGTGATGTCAGCTGTAGGGCATGAGATCGATTGGGTAATCAGCGACTACGTGTGCGATATGCGCGCACCGACACCGAGCGCCGCGATGCAGATGCTTCTCCCCGATCAAAACGAGCTATCTCAAAGTATCGATGAGATTCGATACAGTGCTTATGGGATGATTACTCAGCGGTTGGAGCGTAAACGCGAACAGCTCCTCTCGATGCAAGAGGCATTTAAACGTCACGGAGTAGAGCATCGTTTGGAAGTTCAACGTGAGCTGGTCAAAGAGTTGCGAGAGCGGTTAAATCGACAAATGACACAACGGTTGGAACAAAGCAGACGAGAGCTTACACCACTAATGGAGCGGTTAACCCAAAGCATCGAATCGACATTGCGACAAAAGCGGTTTATGATTACGCAACTCACCGAAGGGTTTAATGCCAACCACCCGAAGAATAAAAATAAAAGCGGATTTGCGCAGATCGCCCGTGATGGGAAAGTGATCGATTTGGATGTGCTCATAGTAGGGGATCGGTTTGATGCGATGAACGAGCGGCGCGTTGTCCGCTCGGAGGTGGTAGAGATTATTTCAATGTAACCGGCGGAAAATACATGTGAGCTAAACTAGCTCCCTCTGCCGCAAACCGTTTGAAAAATTTATCCATCGGATCATCTTTATTCCAAACCGGATCACTGATTTTGGTCAATGCTTCTACCCGTTTTTTCGCATCGAATTCCACTCCGATACTATCCACGAGACCCACTTTTTTGGCTTGTACAGCGGTAAAGATATGGGCATCGGCATATTCAGTGCTGCGATTAAGATCGAGTTTGCGAGCGCGTGCGACATCTCCGACAAACAGATCATAGGTTCCGCCGATCACTTTATCGAGTTCGGCACGTTCTACAGCACTCCAAGGACGATCGAATGTCCCCACTTGTTTGTAGGTTCCGGCATGGACGACTTGGGTTTTTACTCCTACTTTTTCCATGAGTGCTGAGATATCGGCTCCCTCCATGATGACACCGATAGAACCGATCATACTGCCCGGATTTGCAACGATCTCATTGCCCCAGATACCGGAGTAATATCCGCCGCTGGCCATGATTCCGGCAGCATAAACAACGGTTGGTTTGGTTTCAGAGAGACGTTTAATGGCATAGGCGATTTCAACCGAAGGAGCTACTGCACCGCCGGGGGAGTCAATACTGAACAATACCCCTTTAATATCTTTGTTTTCACGTGCTTCATCGATTTGTTCGACGATGGGTGTCGCATCTATAATCGGGCCCATCAGGGAGATTTTTTGGAGATTATGGGGTGATATTCCATCTTCGCCGGAAGGGAGAATCAGCCAAAGTACAACCAATACTAAAACGGTCGCTTTAAAATGTTCTTGGATAAATTTAAGCCCTGTCGCAAGGCATGAGCCGATTTTTCGGATAAATTCCATCATTTGATTTTTTCCCCTTGGATATAAACCGATTCGATAGTGTGCGGTTGAACGATCAGATGGATCGGTAATTGGTCATTGATCGGATAATTGACCCGCATAATGAGAATATCGGCATCGTATGTAGGTGCGATTGTACCACAATTGAGGCGCAATGCTTCCGCCGCGTTGCTCGTAACACTTTCCCAAAGACGATGCGCCAAAGAGAGGAGGTTGTCATTAGGGTGCATAAAGAGGGCTGCTTTCATCTCTTCGAACAAATCCAATGTGTAGTTGGAACTTAATCCGTCGGTACCACATAACCATGGGATTGAATGCGCATCGAGGCACTGTAAATCGAGTACGCCGTTTCCGAGAAGGCGATTGGAGATAGGACAATGGATAATGCTATGTTCCCCCGCTTTGATGGCGGAGAGTTCATCATCATTTGCTTGAATGGCATGGGTAAATAAGGTAGGGACGTCGTTAAAATAGGTCAAAAATTCTTTAACCGTATTGGCGGCTTGAGTTTGTTTTAAAAAGTTTTGGAAAAACGGTTGGAAGGCTCCGCTGTTGCTGTCCAGCCATTCGCGCTCTGCCGGACTTTCCAGTAAATGGGCGGTAACTCGCAGCTCTTTGCTCTTCGCATATTTGAGGGCTTTTTGGATCAAAATCCGATGGACGGAGTAGGGGGAATGGATGGCAACAGAGGGATAAAAACCGTCACGTTTCATCTCTTGGGAGGCAAAAAGACGCTCTTGAAAATTGCCATACAACGCATCGGCCATGATAGGATCGGAGCCGATGAGTTCATTAAAAAAGACCACTTTTTGAGGGGCTTTGAAACACGGTTCCAAATCAAACCCGTACGAACTGACTGCTGCGAATGCGGTGATACCGTTGGAGAGCATCATATCGATGGCACGCGTTGTGCATCCATCGTCGCATTCGTTGATCAGTTCATCACGAGATGCGATAACACTGGAGAGCCACGGCATAAACTCTCCGTAGGTAAGACTGGAACGGTTGGCACTGAATTCCAAATGGACATGGGCATTTATGAGTCCCGGAAGGAGAACAGACCCTTCTCCCAGTTCAATGCACTGCTCACCGTAACGGGAACGTAAATCATCGTTCGGACTCACTTCGAGAACCGTTTTATCAATCACAATGCCGTGATTGCGGTAGAGAGTCCCGTTTGTGAAAATAGCGTCACTTAAAAGTATTCGCACCTAATGCCTTTAATCAAAATTCAAAAAAAGAAAGTATAGCAGAAGCGTATAAATGATCATTTGGAAGGGATTTAGTTCCTTATAATATAGAACCTCTTATAATCTATCCTTAAAAACAGAACTCAAGGTTTAATCAATGAAAATAGTCGTTATCCAAGGGCCAAATCTCAATATGTTAGGTGTTCGAGAGCAACAAGTATACGGACCGATGCGTTTAGAGCAGATTCATGCACAAATGAAAGATGTTGCAACGCAAAACGGTGTTGAAATCGAGTTTTACCAAAGCAATCTTGAGGGTGAAATCGTAGACCGTATTCAAGAATGTTACGGCGATGCGGACGGGATCATTATCAATCCTGCGGCGTATACCCACACTTCGATCGCGATTCGTGATGCGATCAGTGCGGTGAACCTCCCGACTATCGAAGTACATATCAGCAATATTTACCGTCGTGAAGAGTTCCGTCAAAAAAGTATGACGGCTCCGGTATGTACCTCTTCTGTGATCGGCTTCGGTCCTTTCGGATACCATTTGGCTATGGTTGGGATGATGCAAATCCTCAGCGAAATCAATGCAATGCGCCAAGCGACTGCTGCTCAGCAAGGCGCGGTAGAAGAATAAATCATGCCGCTCTGCCGTATTTTGGATGAGAGCCATCGTATTTATGTGGATCGCAATTTCCCTAAAGTACTTCGAAAGGCTGCCGGTTATCGCTATCGGGTTGTTTTAGGAGTAGGGGGGAACATCGGCGATACACAGCGCCGGCTGAATCATCTTTGGCACTATTTGGGAACATTACCGCAAATATGCAGAATTCGAAGCGGAGTGATTTTAAAAAATCCTCCGTTTGGGTTTCATGAGCAAAGCGATTTTGATAATACGGTTATAGAAATTGCCACTTCATTGCAACCGAAAGCACTCCTGCGACTGGTGTGGCGGATAGAGAAACGTTTTGGGCGTCGTCGCAGTTTTGCGAATGCGCCGAGGACGTTAGACTTGGATATACTATTCTTTGAGAATCGCTCAGTTCAGACGGCAGAGTTGAGTATTCCTCATCCTCACTGGAGTGAGCGGGTCAGTGTGACGATTCCGCTTGGAAGTTTGGCTCGACAGAGCGTACGGAGACAATATGAAAATCTTGACATTTAGCGGTGCCACCCCTGCCGAAGCGCTTAAAAAAGCACAATTGGAAGTCGGTGAAGAGGCGATGTTGATTGAAACGCGTGAGGTACAAAAAAAGTCCCTCGGCAAAAGTGCTTTGTATGAGATTGTGGTTGGGGTTGAAGAACATACTCTTCCCAAACCAAGAGCAAAAGTCGAAGAGCCTTTGATGAAGCAGCGTCCTTTGGCTCAAAAAAGCAGTGATGTCCTTTATAATATCTCTGAAGCCGCCAAACAAATTTCTAAAATTGCCGAAGTGACCGAAGAAGAGCGTACTCCCACTCAAGCACCCGTTCGAGAGAGCGAAGATCTAAAACGGATCAAAGAGGAGATCGAAAAACTCGGAGATAAAGTCAAGCTGATCCAAAATATGTTTTGGTCTGAAAAATCCCCCAAAACGACTGCCGCTATTCCCCCGGAATTTGCCGAGATTTATCGTCTCGCCCAACAAAGCGGAATGGATCAAGCCCATCTTGATGAGATTATGCATCTGACACTGGAACATATGCCCTCAAAAATGAGAGAGAGCTCCGAAACAGTTAAGCGTTATTTTCAGGTATTGATGCGAAAAATGATCCCGGTACGGATGGAAACTCCCCCTAAAAACGGCGGTAAAAAGGTGATAATGCTGGTTGGTCCTACGGGCGTCGGTAAAACAACTTCGATTGCCAAGCTTGCCGCTCGTTTTTCGTATCTGCTCGATAAAAAATACAAAGTGGGTCTGGTGGTTCTCGATACGTACCGCATTGGAGCCGTTGAGCAGCTGATGCAGTACGCACGGATGATGAAACTGGGGATCGAGACGGTGGTCGATCCTCCGGAATTTTCGAGTGCTTTGAATGCACTGCGTTACAGCGACTATATTCTGATTGATACGATGGGTTCTTCCCCGTATGACAAAGGAAAAATCGAAAAGATTTATGAGTGTCTGCGCGGTAACGATACCGATTACAGTGTCGATGTGGTACTGGTAATGCCCAGCTCGATCAAATACGAGGATCTCAAAGCAACGTATGAGAATTTTGCTCCGCTTGGGATCGATACGATGATGTTTACCAAACTGGACGAAACCAGAGGGTTCGGAAATATTTTTTCGCTGGTCTATGAGACCAAAGTTCCGATCAGTTACTTTTCCGTAGGGCAGGAAGTTCCCGAAGATTTAGCAGTGGCTACGAGCGATTTTTTAGTCGACTGCCTGATGAACGGATTTATCAAAGGTGAGAGTGTATGAAGCACCAAGCCGCCAAACTTGAAGCGTTAGTGAATCAAAACCGAAATACGGCAGCTAAAAAGACCCGATTTATCGCAATAACAAGCGGAAAAGGCGGTGTCGGAAAAAGTACCATTAGTTCTAATATGGCCTATATCATGGCAAAATATGGACTTAAAGTAGGAATTTTTGATGCCGATATCGGGTTGGCAAATCTGGATGTCATGTTCAATGTTAAAATCCAGAAAAATATCTTGCATGTTCTCAAAGGGGAAGCAAGAGTCGAAGATATTTTGGTTCCGATTGAAAAAAATCTTGTCCTTATCCCAGGAGAAAGCGGAGAAGAGATTTTTAAATACGCATCCGGCGGGTTATTTGAGCGGTTTATGGAACAGGCGTCCGTATTGGACGATTTAGACGTTATGATTATCGATACGGGAGCCGGAATCGGTGAACATATTCAACTTTTTTTACGCGCATGCGATGATGTGATTGTCGTTACGGTTCCCGATCCAGCCGCCATTACCGATGCGTATGCGACGATCAAGGTCACGGCACGTCTACGCGATGAGATTAACGTTATTATGAATCAGGTTCGCTCGTCAAAAGAAGCAGAAGGGCTGTTTGAAAAAATTCATAAAGTGGCGCAAGCTAATATCGGCGGGGGATTGCGATTAAACTATTTGGGACAGGTCTCGAGCGATCCTAAAATTTCGAACAGTGTCAAAAAACGGGCCCTTTTCAGTCGTGATTTTCCGAGTTCTACGCCGAGTGTTGAATTAGAGCAGATTGTTAAGCGTATTGCAAAAAAACTGGAACGAAATGTGCTAGTAGATCCCAAAGAGAGTGGTCTTGGAGGCTTGTTCAAGCGTCTTATGGAGCACTTTTAATTCTAGAAGGTGCGCCAATGCGAGGTTCGAATTTTGTCTCTTTTCTAACGGTACAAGGTTTTTTTATCGGTATTGTTTTTGGGATACTTAAGTCGACATCTCCGGAAAGTTTTTTGGGATTTGTGATCCTTATAAGCGCATTTTTTTATCTTTTCGCCCATCTGTGTGTCGGATTTTTCTTTCAGACACTCGGTGTCAAGACCCATCCTTTTCCTAAAAATGCCCATGAGCATAATCTCGATTTCTTTGTACGTGAGATCAACAAACGAGAACAGTTTATTGATGCGTTTTATACCCATAAAGCGGAGTTGTTAGATGATAACGGACGGGGGCAGGGATGAGCGGCGCACATGTTTATACGCAAGAATTAAAACACCGTGAAGATCAGCTAGCACTTCAGTATCTTCCTGCCGTAAAAGCGATGTCGTTTCGTCTGAAAGAGCGTCTTCCCAGCTCGATTGATTACATGGATTTAAGTGCAATCGGGACGGAAGAATTAGTCAAATTGGCACGCCGTTACGATGAAGCGCAAAATGATTCGTTTTGGGGCTATGCGAAGACGAGAGTATACGGTGCAATGCTCGATTATCTGCGTTCACTTGATTTAGTAAGCCGATCAAGCCGACGGCTGATCAAAGAGATTGATAGTGCGATCGAAACCTATATGGCCGATCATGATGATGAGCCTAGCGATGCAGAACTAGCTCAAATTTTAGGGATCGAAGTCGAAAAAATTCATGAAGCACGTATTGCCTCGGACATTTATACTGTTTTACCGTTGGATGATCAACTGGGTACTCCCGAAGAGGGTGGAATGTTAGAGCGGCTAGAACATGAAGATTTGATTGAAGCGATTAAAAAAGTTTTGGATGGGTTTGAAGAGCGTGAGCAAATGATTATTCAGCTTTACTATTTTGAAGAGTTGACCCTCAAAGAGATCAGTGAAATCGTCAACATCACGGAATCGCGCATTTCGCAAATTCATAAATCGGTAATTCGGCGTATTAAAGACGCGGTAGGGGGGAGATAATGGCAGATATTTTATCGCAAGAAGAGATTGATGCCCTTCTCGATGTCGTAGACGATGAAGGCGAAGGAATATTAGAATCGGGTGATGATTCCCTTTTCCCTCAACGTCAAATCACTCTGTATGACTTTAAACGTCCTAACCGCGTTTCCAAAGAGCAGCTTCGGGCATTTCGCGGGATTCACGACAAGATGGCACGTTCGATCGCATCTCAGATTTCGGCGATTATGCGCTCCATCGTAGAAATTCAGCTCCATTCGGTCGATCAGATGACCTATGGGGAGTTTTTGATGTCGTTACCGAATCCGACCAGCTTTAACGTCTTTTCGATGAAGCCGTTGGAAGGAAATGGTGTTTTAGAGATTAACCCCTCTATCGCCTTTCCGATGCTGGATCGTATTTTGGGTGGGAAGGGTGAACCGTTCGAAGCAAACCGTGAGTTTTCGGACATCGAACTTTCCCTTTTTGAAACAATTTTACGGGTCATGATGGGGACATTGCGTGAGGCATGGAGCCCGGTTACCGACCTTTATCCGCAGGTAGAATCGAAAGAATCGAGTCCCAACGTCGTCCAAATCGTCGCACAAAATGAGATTGTCGTGATGGTTGTTATGGAGATCATCATCGGGCACAGTTCGGGTATGATGAACATTTGTTATCCGGTCATCGCGCTTGAGCCGGTTTTACCAAAGCTTGCCAGCCGTGATTTGATGTTGAACGAAACCAATTCTAAAAAGAGCCGTAATCAAGAGCTTCAAGTTCTTCTCGGCGGTGCGCATGTGAATGTTGAAGTGAATCTTGGTGAAGCGGAATTAACGCTTCATGAGTTGTTGGAATTAGGTGAGGGAGATATAATACGGCTTAATATTCCAGCGGATGATGTTGTACATGTCAGTGTCGATGGAAAAGAACGTTTTGTAGGACAGATGGGATTACGAAGATTCCGAAAATCCATCCAGATTACCTCATTGATCGATACCGAAAAAGATGCGGTTAAGCGAGCACTCAAAGAGTTCGAAACGAAACGTAAAGCACGCATAAGCGGAGTTAAAGAGATGATACGCGGGCCATTAGAAGAAGAGGAGGACGACGATGAGTGATTTTGCCGGAGTATTTGCGAATGAGGCAGTTGCTACCATAGAGGGGTTGACAGGTCAAACCCCTTCGATTGTCCTTAAAGAGGCAGAAGATATCTCTATTGTTTCCAATGTTATTCCGCCGATAGCGCTGATTCACGTCAGCTTTAGCGGTGATGCTTCGGGTCGAGGTCTCATTATGATGCCTCCTCAGTTGGCAACGGCACTGGGGGATATGATGCTTGGCGGAGAGGGTGAGGCGCATGATACGATGTCGGATGAAGACATTGATGCAGCCAAAGAGATCATTTCCAATATCGTCGGGGCAATGAGTACCACATTAGGTTCTCAAAAAGAACTTCCGAAATTCACGATCAAACCCGAACGTGCCGAATTTATTGCCGAAAACGGTGAAGTGAACCTTGATGCCTATGCCAAAATGTTTGTTTTTTCGTTTACCCTCGGGACGATCAATTCGCTTATGATGTTCGCAATCGATTCGGGAATTAACAGTGCTTTAAACGGCGGGAAGCCCTCATCTTCCATAGCTCCATCAGGAAGTATTTTTGATACACCTGCTCCGGAGTCTTCTGTGAAGCTTGAAGAGGGAGAGATGAAAAATATCTCTCTGATTATGGATGTTAAACTTCCTGTGCGGGTACGTATCGGTAAGAAAAAGATGCTTCTAAAAGATGTTTTGAGTATGGACATCGGTTCGGTTATTGAACTCAATCAACTTGCCAATGATCCGTTGGATATATTGGTAGATGACCATGTAATCGCTCAGGGCGAAGTGGTGATCGTGGATGGGAATTTTGGTGTTCAAATTACCTCTATCGGAACCAAACGTGATCGTCTGAATAAATTAAAAGGATAGTCATGGTGCGCAGAAATGGGAAAAAAAAGGAGTACCCAAGCAGCCGCTATGTTAAAG
>Ga0265297_10009415_pt1 | contig 12594 bp, 10 predicted proteins | sample Munlanlwell13791_FD_192502 | JGI IMG/M metagenome (GOLD analysis project Ga0265297, IMG submission 192502) | Leachate microbial communities from a municipal landfill in Southern Ontario, Canada - Leachate well 137-91 | ecosystem: Engineered > Solid waste > Landfill > Unclassified | place...
ATAAACATCGTCAGACTGATTGACATAGGCAACTGCATACGGCTTTCCCTTTCCGACAAATTTTCTAATTTTCTCACAAGCACTTTCCCGGCTTATCTTGTCTTCTATTAATGTCGGAAGAATGTTCTTCTTCACCTATGGATCAAAATGGCCTTCATATTCCAGTTCAAGATAAAGTTCGCTTCCATCCAGCTTCGCTAATCCAATCGATAACATCTCTCCTTTATACGGATCAAGGCTCGAAAACTCCGTATCAAGAAAGATTATGTTTTTTGAGAAGGGATTAAATTTATACTTCATAAATAATTCAAGATAGTATCATTATACTTATAAAACCTAAAATAACCCAAGTTAATGCCGGAATCGCACCCAAGATTGTTTTCAACTTATCAAGCTCATAAATCTTTGACAAATTTTTAAAAATTAGCGCGTAAAAAATCACCGGTAGCAATAAAATATAATGAAAATCCAAACTTTTTTGGAATTCAATAAACAAAAGAGATAGAGATGAAACCAAGCCTACAAAAAACCAACCTAAAAAGTTAGTGTATGGAATACCAAAATATTTACTGCCTCTTTGCCATTTCCACATTTTATATTTATTTACAGCTAAAGGATCTACAACTAAATCTATAGATACAAGAATTAGGGGCGTTAAAAAAACAATCAATAAATACCCCGATGAAAAAGCGTTTACAATTAAAAAAGCGATGCAAAAAGAAAGATACTTAAAAATTACCCAAGTAATTGATACTTCAATCGGATAAACTCCAAGAAAATTTATACCCGAAGAAAAATTCTTATTATCCAAATTATACTGATACTTGACACCAAAAAAGTTAAACCGCGTTTTCAGACTTATCAGTTCAATAGCTGTACTGATTATGTACGTGACAATAAAAAAAAATAATATTTGAAAACCGAACAAACATACACCATGAAGAATGATAGCCAGCAAAGCTAGAAGCGCGAAATTGAAATACTTCCTAGTTTGGTGAAATACAAGAAACGGTAAAAAGGAAAGAGTTATAATTAAAATACTCAGCATATCCATACCTTAAATTATCCATACATTGGTATTTTAGAACAAGGTATAAACTTAATTTTCATTTAATAACGAACGTTAGAATATTTTGGAAGATATTGGTATATTTTTCTTAATTACTTATGAATTAATGTCCCGAAAGAATAATCACCTTTAATAATTTGAGGTAATTTATCCAAATCAGAAATGTTAAAAACAAAGATCGGAATTCCGGAGCGCTTGCACATCGCAAACGCAGTTGTGTCCATTATTCCCAATTCTTTAACTATTGCTTCTTGATAAGTAACGCTATTGTAACGGATAGCTTTATGATTTTTCCAAGGATCACTATCATACACACCATCAACTGTACTTGCCTTGAAGATAATGTTGCAGCGGAGCTCATCCGCGTATTGGGCAACGGCAGAATCTGTGGAAAAGTTGGGAATCCCCAAACCACCGGCAATTATAACCAAACGCTTTTCATCCAAATGATGTCTTGCTTTGAGGCGAATATAAGGTTCTGCAAACGCACGCAAATCAAAAGCCGTCATCAAACGGGTATCCTTAGCACCATTACGAACCAAAGCTTCGCGTAAACCGATTCCGTTTATAACTGTTGCCAGCATTCCCATCGCATCAGCTTCAGTATTATCAACATCTGATTCTGCTTCCCTTCCTCTGAAAATATTTCCTCCTCCGATGACAACAGCCAGCTCAATTTTGGTTTCTTCAACAATCTTTAGTATTTCCTTGGCAACTGATTCGTAATTTGTGAACTTAATTGGGTCTACTTCATCCCCGAAAACCTCCCCACTGAGTTTTAATATTGCTCTATCAATTTTCTTACTCATATATCTTATCTTTCTTGTGGGTAGTGACATTTCTTCCATTTTTTCCCACTCCCACACCAACATGGGTCATTACGGCCGATTTTTTTGCGCTTTGTAGAAGAACTTCCTGATAACTGCTCATTGTTCGGTAAAGACCCTGTCTGTCCAAAAAGTTGATTGCCCGATGACTCATCCGCTGAAGCTTTAGCATAAGTAGAAGATTTAGCAAATGCAGGTTGACCCCTTTCAGCTCCCAGTTCAGGGGAAGATACATCCATTAGTCCTGTTCTGTCTGAAGTATCGACATTCGTAGTTGCCGTTTCGAGAGGAATTTCAGGCTGAGGTCTCTGCATCACACCTATTCTAAATATCCTTCTTGCCAGCTCATCGTCAATTCTGCCAAGCAAACTTTCAAAAAAATCGAAAGCCTCATTCTTAAATTCAACCAAAGGATCTTTTTGTCCATAGGCACGAAGTCTCACTCCTTCACGAAGCCCGTCAAGATGATCAATATGATCAATCCAATGGTGGTCAATTGATGAAAGATAGGCAAACTTCTCGACTTGTCGCATCGCTTCCCCACCCAAATTTGCTTCTCTGGTTTCATAAACATCGCGTATCACCTTTACTAAAAACTCCTTTATCTCATCTTTATCTTTTAATTTTTTAAGACGTATTTTAATTCTTTCCCTTGAAGCGTCGTCAAAATAAATTATCTCCATTATGCCCATGAGTATTTTTTCGTAATCGGGTTCGGATGATTCCGCAGGATACGAAACCAGCACTATCTGATCAACCGCATTTCCGAGTTTTTCTAGTATGTCACTTTTAAGCTTTGCAGACTCCAAAACTTTTTTTCTAAGTCCGTAAATAATTTCCCTTTGTTGGTTGATTACGTTGTCATACTCAACGATGTTTTTTCTGGAATCAAAATGAAATCCCTCAACTTTTACCTGCGCCTGTTCAATTGCACGGGAAACAAGACTGTTTTCTATAGGCTGGTCTTCGGGAAGCCTAAGTCTATCCATCAATGAGCCTATCTGTTCGCCTCCGAAAATACGCATCAAGTCATCCTCAAGAGATAGAAAGAATTTTGAAGAACCGGGATCACCCTGACGCCCCGAACGTCCTCTCAACTGATTATCGATACGCCTGCTTTCATGTCTCTCAGTACCAATTACATACAACCCGCCCGCCTTAACTACTTTCTCGTGTGCTTCCTGCCACATTCTATATTCTTTTGTCTTTTCGTGTTCTTTGCGTTGCATACCCGGCGGCATGTCAGGTGGTGTTCCTCCTAAAATAACGTCGACTCCCCGGCCTGCCATATTTGTTGCAACCGTTACAGCTCCCGGTTTGCCTGCATCAGCAATTATCATCGCCTCCTTCTCGTGATTTTTGGCATTCAACACACTATGAGAAATGCCTTTTTTCTTGAGGTACGAACTAATAATTTCATTTTTCTCAATCGAAGTTGTACCAACTAAGACCGGTCTGCCCTTTTTGCGGTTTTCATCTATTTCACTAACAACTGCTCCATATTTAGCGCGAATACTTTTATATATCGAGTCCGGCCTATCCTTACGGATCATCGGTTTATGTGTAGGTATTACAACAACCTCAAGTTTATAAATCTTTTTAAATTCTTCCGCTTCTGTTGCTGCCGTCCCCGTCATGCCGGAAAGGCACTCATACATCCTGAAGTAATTCTGAAAAGAAATAGTCGCTAACGTTTTACTTTCCTGCTGGATAGTTACGCCTTCTTTTGCCTCAACCGCCTGATGCAATCCATCGCTCCAACGCCTACCGAACATCAACCTGCCCGTAAATTCATCGACAATAGTTACCTGATTATCTTTAACCACATAATCTTTGTCCCGAAGATAGAGTGTTTTTGCCCGCAGCGCGTTTTCAATATGGTGAATTGACTCCCAATCTTTTTCATAAAGATTTTCAACCCCCAGAATTTTTTCAACTCGCGATATCCCGTGTTCGCTGAGTGTCGCCGACTTTATTTTTTCATCAATTGCATAATCTGTGTCGGGATTTAATTTCTCAACCATTTGAGCAAACTTGTAATATTTATCAGTCGGGTCAGTGTCCGGGGCTGAAATAATAAGAGGAGTCCTCGCTTCATCAATAAGAACCGAATCAACCTCATCAACAATCGCAAAATAATGCCCTCGTTGAGACATTTCAGAAAGACTCTGGACCATGTTGTCGCGCAGATAGTCAAAACCAAATTCATTATTGGTCCCGTATGTAATATCGGCAATATACGCTTCTTTCCTGCTTACAGGTTTTAGGTGGGCGAGTCTTTCGTCCCCATGACTTTTATCCTCATATTCAGGATCGTAAAGATAGGATTTCATCTCCTGAGCAATGGAGGCCGTCGACATTCCCAACAGCGCAAAAATCGGCGCGTTCCACCCGGCATCACGCTTTGCAAGATAATCATTAACAGTAACTAAATGTGTACCCTTTCCCGTGATTGCACGAAGATATAGTGCCGGCACAGCCGACAAAGTTTTACCTTCACCCGTTTTTTGCTCGGCTACTTTTCCTTCAAAAAGTGCAGTAGCTGCCATCAGCTGCTCATCATAATGGCGCAATCCCAGAGTCCTCCAGGAAGCTTCACGAACAACGGCAAATGCCTCAGGCAGAAGGTTCTGTAGATCTTCACCTTTCTCAAGTCTTTTTTTGAATTCCTGGGTCTTTTTTTCAAAATCCTTATCTTTGAGTTTTTTTGCTTTATCCTCAAAAGCATTAATCTGATCAACGACCTTAGCCAATCTGTCTACCTCTCTTTGATTTAAATCCAAAAGTTTTGAAAATATTTTAAGCATAGGAGAGTTTATTCTACTACAATGATACTAGCAAATGAAGGTGCCAATTGCTAAACATTTAAAAACACAAAACGGATTTGTTGATTACACAGCTGCTTGTTGAAGACCCCTTGCTACCATAATACTTTTCGCCAATCTTCTCAAAGCTTTTGCGTGGCGTTTAAATACTCCGCGGCTCCTTGCTGTTAAACCGGAAAACAAGTAGTCTTTAGAAAATTGTTGGAATAAAGCCCTAACCCGTTTTCCTCCACTAGCCATAGACACGCTTAAAATGTCAAAACCATCAAAAGCTTTTAATATAGGGTCATTTAACAAGTCTCGGACACTCAAATTTCTACCTTCAACCTGATTACATCGAAACGCCCATAATCCTTGAGCCATGTTAATAAGGTAATGGTATATTTCTCCATAATAACTCGACATGCCATCCGCTGTTTTACCACTGATATTTGTTTTAAGGTCAACAGCTCTTATTCTCAAACCCAATTCTACCCCTTTGTCCAACATTCTGTAAAAATCCCCCTGCACCAGAAGCGGGGGATGCTTTTTTTTATCATATTGCTGACTCAAGTATCCGTTAAATTCCCTCATGAACGCCGCCTGTTTCTCGTTCATCTGTTCCGGCATTATAAAGACAAGCGCGTCAGGTCTGATATTTGCCGGCTGACGCCAATCAACTTGTGTTTCGGGCAAAACATCATACACTCCGGGGGCAACTCCATCAACCCAATCCTCATCCACTTTGCTGCCTTCTACAGATCCGACAACTTGCCGAATTATCTGCAATAATTCTTCATTGTCTCTAATCATTGAAAAAGATACTCTATCTCCATTACCGGCCACACCCTTGTTCATTCCGGCTTTCTCTCCAATCAAATAACCCGCCTCCTGTGCAACATGACTAAAAAATCTCAAAGCTATTAGGGTATTGAATTGTTCTTGCGTAATTCTACCATTACTCTGAAGTTCAGAAATCATCAGGCCGTATTCATCAGCATCGCCCTTAAGAATATTATCAAGGGAAACTCCCATATAATCCTCAACTATCTTTGAGACACCCGGAAAATAATGTGTTACGGGGGCTCGCCTAATCAACATTCCGTATAAGAAATCGCCCATAGTCAGTGGTGTTTCAGAATCCCGCTCAGGATTTACCCCCTCACTCAACACATCAACAACATTCACACTGACTCTGCTGCCTTCTTCCTCCGAATCAAACCTTAACGAAACTGATATTTCCCTTGTCTCAATTACTCTTCCCAGTAATTTTAGGTGTTTAGTTTGTGCAGGAAGTCTGACTTCCGGAGCTATAATATAATTGGGTTTATTCAGATAAGGATGCCCATAAATACCTTCCAAAAATGCAAACGCAAACCTCTCTATAGTATCCCACCTTTCCCTTAAATGGGCATCAATGTCCGTCGAAACGATCCTCTTGATCGATGGTAGTTCTAAATCCACCTTATCCATATTAGTTTTGACCGTAAAACATATCCCCTGTTGATAGTTACTGACAGCGAGAGCTTTTACCATACTATCTACCGTGCTTTCGCCGAAAAATTCGTCACCGGTCCACCTGCGTGAACATGCCTTAGCAAAGAGCCCATGCAACAGGGTACCGGCAACCGCCGCGAGACGGCGGTCAATTTCTCCATTAGTATAAGCCACCCCGTCAGCTTCCCATGAGTGAATTCCGTTCTTTCCGATACACACATCAGGTGCGAGCACAACCATTCCCGGCCCATGCCCACCCGCCGCATGGATGCCGATTTCATTTATTTCGTGCGTCATAAGTAATTAACAAAGTCAAATTTTACCACTTATAGTATTCAGATTCCAACATTGTAATTGAAATATTCTAATCCTATATTAATAGCTACTTACTCCGTTACTAGTTTTCACGAAGTCCTCCAAAAGAAGCAACTGATTTAAAGGCTTGGCGAATGGGCACGGGAGGAACGATAGGTTACTTCTTCATTTTGTTTGGTTTGATTGGTTTCAGATTAAGACAGGAGTAGTTTAAATATAGTTATTAGAAGCGCTGGAGTATGTCGTATTTCACAAACGTAATGAATTCTCTAGCAGCAAGAAAAGACAATGTACTTAATCCGAACAGATAAACATTATATTTGCCTCGGGATAAACAACATCAACTTTGTTGAATATCTTTTCGAGTTTTTCGCCAAATTTAACGGCTTGAGATCTTTTCTCATCAAAATAGAGCCTGTTGAATATAGCAAATCCGCACCTTGCAAGGTTTCTCCTTACAAGGTGTATAAATTTCTCGTCTTCAAACTTCTTCGGATACTCCCGCCCGACATAAAGATCAACCAGAATAAGATCGTATTTTCCTTCTCTTTCCTTCTTACTATTCCTTATTCCCTGTTCCTTGTTCCTTATTTTCTTATTCCCTGTTCCTTGTTCCCTGTTCCCCATATATTCATAAGCATCTCCGATCACCACATTCACGTTGTATTTATCCAGTCCCAAATATTTCTTTCCCAGATCAACCATAACGGGATCCAGGTCAACTCCGGTAATTTTTACCCTATTCCCCCAAAACTGCCGCACCAACCCCGCCACAGTCCCTCCACCCAATCCCAATATCAATACATTGGAAATTGGAAATTGAAAATTGAAAATTCGATTGAGTGGTTTCCTCCACACACTTTTCAATATCCCACCCGATTGAGTCAATCCTTCCACCTGAATATAAGTACCCCACGCCAGTCCTTTAACAACTTTTATATTGCCATTAATTGGAGACTCAACTTCCTCTAAAGTCTGCATCCCTGTCAAAAAATCAGAAAATTTTCCCATAAGTTATCATTGAAAAAAACTTATTCCAACAACTCCAAATATTGCCAACATTAATCCCGATAACTCCAATTTTGAAGGTCTTTCCTTAAGCCAAAATATAGCCAATATAACCATCAAAGCAGGATATGAACCAGTTAGTGGTGATGCAATGGAGGCTTTTGTATATTCAAACGCTAACCACAAAAATATCAAACCAAAAGCACTGAAAAAAGAACCAATAATAGAATAATAATATTTTTTCCACGTACTTATAAAATTTTTAAACTGAGATAGTTTTTGCTTCTCTATCCTTAAATACGCAATACTTAATGGTATTTGACAGATTGCCAAAGCAAAAAGAAAAGTTGCTGCTGAAGTTTTATCTATTACTGTTTTAGATAGAGTATCAGAAAAACCCGCGGCTATAGCTCCTGCCAAAGCCCAAAGTAGAAAAGTTTTTTTTCTAAAATCCACCAAAGATATTTTACTTGGTAATGAAGCGATTATCGTTCCCAATACAGTAAAGATAATAAACACCCACTGGTTTGTGGTCAGCTTCTCACTTAACATTAAATGAGAGAACAGAATCGTGTAAATCGGATAAGTTGAAAAAACTGTTCCAGTTAAGCTCACTTCACCCTTGGATATAACATAAAAGCTAAAAGCTTCTGAAAGAAGTGCGCTTAGTGCAGCAAAAAAGAAAACTAAGGGTAAATCCGAAAAATTAAACCCAATTATCAAAGAAAACGGAATCCATAAGATTAAACCGAACAACATATCGAAGAAAAATGCTATTGAAGGTGGAAATTCCTCGTAGCTTCTTTTAATGAAGGTAAAAAAGAGCGCAAAAGATATTGAAGCCAATAATCCAAATATTATTCCCATTTATATTGTTTAAATTTCTATTAACATACTTATTCCATCTTTACTCGTCTAACTACTATTCTCCAAATACGCTTGGGCTTGGATGGTAAACATTCGCTCATACTTACCATTTTTTGCCATAAGTTCTTTATGCGTTCCTTGTTCAACGATCTTTCCTTTGTCCATTACAAAGATCCTATCGGCAACTCTAACGGTTGAAAACCTTTGAGTTACGAAAATCAATATCTTATCGCGTGCCAGTTTTGTCAACTCTTTGAATATTTTTTCCTCTGCTTCAGGATCAACATTGCTTGTCGGCTCATCTAAAATTACAACCTTTGCCGATTTTTTGAAAAGAACCCTTGCAATCCCAATCTTTTGCCATTGCCCTGTTGACGGTTCAATTCCCTTTTCAAACCGGGGTGTCAACGGATTTTCGTATTTCAAAGGCAAGTCATCTATATAATCGGCGATACCGGTATCTTTGGCTGCTTTCTTAATTTCTTCTAAACTTTCCACCCTATCAATATCTCCAAAGCCAATTGCCTCTCGTACCGTAAACGGATAGGTCTCAAAGCGCTGAAATAAAACAGTAAACTTTTTCCTCCAATCAAAAATATCAAAGTCAGTCAAATTCTTGCCATTAATAAAAATATCACCCCTTTGCGGATCATAAAATCTGGTGATCAACTTAATAAGTGTAGTTTTACCTGCACCATTTTCTCCAACAAGAGCAATTCGCTCACCCGGTTTTATCTCAAAGTTCACATTTTTCAAAAGCCATGGGTGTTTTTTGGTATATTTAAACCAGACATTTTTAAATTCTATCGAAAGCACATCACTCTCTTTGAATTTACCCCCTCCGGCAACTTCTAATTTAGGCTCCAGTCCCAAAAACCAGCTCAGATCATTTACATAAATATAATTTTCATAAATTTCCAAAAATGATGAGACCAGACTCGTAAGATTCTGCTCGGCAGAACGCAGTGAACTTATATAAAGCTGGAACGAACCAACTGTGATCTTCTGAACTACAACCCAAAAGATCAAAAGAACGGATACTCCCAATTCAAAAAGCGTCAACGGAATAAGGCTCCACACTCTTGAGAATTGCCTTTTTTTACTAAGAAACAGGCTTTGGCCTAAAACTTCATTTATCGTTTCTTTAAGTCTTTTGGCAAGATATGGCGCAATTCCCAAAAGTTTTAATTCCATTATGTTCCTGTTTCGAAAAAGATACATATCAAGCCAGTTTGAGATCCTTCTTAAGGGACTTAGTTTTGTATAAAGCTCGTATTCACGGCGTATATATTTGGAGTCAATAAAAATTTGCGGCAGTGAGCTGACAAATACGCCAATAGCTATAAAAGGATTAAGCAGTAAAATTACTCCCAGAGAAGAGGCAAATCCTACAAAATAATTCGGAATGTCTGTTAAAGGGATCATTAATCCCCACGCGCGTCTTCCGGATTCTTTTTCTATTTTATTGAACCTGTCCTGAAATTTCGGATCATCTATGGTTGCCATATCCAGCGTTGCCAATTTACCTCCAATGATTATGCTCAGTTCCGCCTCAAGATAGCGTGAAAGGGACCTTCTCAAAAACCCGTTATAACCGGAGAGGAAATTACGCAGTAGGGAAAGTAAAAGTGCAATTAACATCAGCCCTCCCGTGAATATCAATACCGGTTTTATATCAGTAATACCAATTGAACTGATCAATTCATCCAAAATGAATTTTTGCAAATAAAATCCGGGAACCGCCAAAAAGCCCCAAATTGCGTTCAGGAAAAAGGCTAGCACAAGAAGACCTGGCTTAATTTTGTAAGCTATTTTTGTTATTTCTTTGATAGTAAATAGAATCTGTCCAATTCTATCGAAAGTAACCTTCGGAGTTTTCAGAGGATTTTTCAAAGTTTGTTTTATCGCCCCCACAATGAAACTATTGTAGCAAATTCCAATACCCTCTTACCTTGCAGGGGTTACCCTTTAAAAGTTCAACCCTTAAAGGTGAATTTAAAAACATAACTCTTGCTTCGGGATATATTTGGTATAAAATGAATAATATGCAAAAAAGTCAAAGCAAATCTTCAGTTCCGCTGCCGGAAAGGATCAGGCCGGAAAAGTTGAAAGACTTTGTCGGCCAGGAACATTTTGTTGGACCAAATGGTTTTATAACTAAACTGCTTGATAACTACTCACATGCTTCCAAATCACAAAACAAAAGTTCTGAAGCATTAAGCACGAGAGGGAATCACCCTTCCGAAGTTTTACGCGTAGGAGGGTTTCCATCGCTTATTTTCTGGGGACCACCCGGAACTGGAAAAACAACATTAGCACGCATTATCGCAAATGAATTGAAACGGGAATTTTATGAATTTTCTGCAGTAAACACTAAAACAAAAGAGATAGAAATAATAATCAGGAATTACGATTTACGATTTAAGAATCAAGATCTTAAAACACTGATTCATGGTACATCCGAAGTGCTACCCTTTAAAGGTTCAACCTTAAAAGGTAAACAACACCAATCACAATCCACCAATCACCAGCCACCAATTATTTTTATTGATGAGATCCACCGCTTCAACAAAGCCCAGCAGGACAAATTACTACCTCACGTTGAAAGGGGTGACATTATTTTAATTGGCGCAACAACCGAAAACCCCTCATTTGAAGTCATTGGACCACTTCTATCCCGCTGCCGAGTTGTAACCCTGAACCAATTAACTGAAAAGGAATTAAAGACAATTGCCAAAAGAGGGTTGAAAGAATTGAAGACTAAAATAGAACCGAGGGCTTTAAATTTTCTAATCGAATCAAGTAACGGTGATGCAAGAGTACTTTTAAATGTTTTAGAAATAGCCTCAAACCTTGCCTCGCCGAAGCATACCAGCGAAGGCGGGTTGCTCTCAATTAAGGATATTGAATCCGCGCTTCAACGTCGTCAGTTAACTTTTGATAAACAGGGAGAGGAGTTTTACAACATAATCAGCTCATATATTAAGAGCATGCGAGCTTCAGATGTGGATGCCGCTCTTTATTATTTAGCCCGAATGGTTGCAGCAGGACAAGACCCACTCTACATAGCACGCAGGATGGTTGTGTTCGCTTCAGAAGATGTTGCATCCCTAACAGCCCTTGTCGTTGCTAACGCTGTGTTTAGAGCTTGTGAGACCGTAGGCTATCCGGAATGTCAGGAAAATTTAGCTGCAGGAACGGTATATTTAGCTCAAGCAAAGAAGGATAGGTCGGCATATAACGCTTATATGGCTGCTTTAGAAGACGTCAAAAAGTATGGCAACCTTCCAGTACCAATGGAAATCAGAAATGCACCGACAAAACTTATGAAAGAATTGGGCTATGGAAAAGGTTACGAGAAATATTCAAAAGAAAGCTTATTGCCTGATAAACTGAAGGGTAAGAGGTATTATCGAAGGAAATCTAGTGGTAAATAGAAAAAGTGTAACACTGAGAAAGCTGAATTAACTGAGTTCACCGAATATAAACACTCAGAGTTCTCAGAAACTTCAGTGCTTCAGTGTTGCAAAAGAAATATCCGGAAATCAGTTATGATAAACGTATAACACTGAGAAAGCTGAATTAACTGAGTTCACTGAATATAAACACTCCGAGTTCTCAGAAACTTCAGTGCTTCAGTGTTGCAAAAAAGGTATCCACATCTCACACTAGGTTTATGACCAACTACAGCGCCAAAACACACCCACATAGTGAATTAACCAAACAAATAATAGGCCTCGCAATAAAAGTCCATAAAGAAATCGGGCCAGGTTTCAGAGAAAAATACTATCAACGTGCTCTCTACATGGAATTACAAAACTCCAAACTAAACTTTGAGCGAGAAAAGAAAATTCGGATAACTTACAACAAAGCCCTTCTCGGATACCACATCGTGGACTTTGTAGTAGAAAACTCAGTTATAGTTGAACTGAAATCTATAAAAGCTCTAACTGATATTGAAGTTGGTCAACTAACAACCTACCTCAGGTTATCAAAATGCAAAATTGGTTTACTTCTAAACTTCGGACAATCCAAGCTGGAAATAAAAAGAGTTAAAATATGAATAAAAAATATCTGAAAATAAGAGAGTATTTTAAGATACTCGATCCGATTATTTATAGAGCGATGAAATATATCGATTTTGATGATTGGATAAATTCTCATAAATTAAGGGTAAGTGGTATTGACTATTTTAGGGCACTATGCC
>Ga0265297_10009416_pt1 | contig 12594 bp, 9 predicted proteins | sample Munlanlwell13791_FD_192502 | JGI IMG/M metagenome (GOLD analysis project Ga0265297, IMG submission 192502) | Leachate microbial communities from a municipal landfill in Southern Ontario, Canada - Leachate well 137-91 | ecosystem: Engineered > Solid waste > Landfill > Unclassified | place...
GAGCCTCTCCATCGAACCCTGTCCGGCCCGTCCGGATTCTCCTACGCCTCCCGCAAACACGACTATGGCATCAGACTTCCCGAGAGCATCCGAGACCTTCAGGGGCTCGGCCACGTACCATACCAGCGGGGTGTAAAAGACCGCGACATAAAGGACCGCGATGGCCGCGGCGATCTTTATAAACCTGCTGCGAGCCGACTTATAGAAGGATACCAGCTCCTCTCTCCATCTGTTCGCGTTCAAGGAGGTTTTGCTCTCCATGCGGGCATTTATAAGCCCGCTCATATCCTCTATCCTCCTGTTCCAACTGTTGAGGGCGGCTGCTTCCATGCGCCTGCCTGTAAGCGCGGAAGCCCCGGGCAAAAGCGCCTCCTCTATACTGGATATGAACCCGTCCGTACCATCGCCTACGGAGACTATACCGCCGTTCTCATTGTTGAACCTTATTACCTCGGGGAGCGCCGTGGAAACGACCGGTTTGCCCATTGACAAATACTCATTCAGTTTCGTGGGATATACGTTCTTTGTATATTCGGTCATAAGGTAGGGTATGATACAAACCGAAAAGTATTTCACGTAATACGGCAGCTCGGAATGTTTCTTGCCCCCCAGAAACCTTACATTCGCAAGGGAAGAAAGCTCCGATACATCGGTTTGAACAGGCCCGACGAAAACAAAAGTATGTTCGGGATGCTTCAGGGCAGCTTCCCTGACGAGGCGCTGGTCTATCCATTTATGTATACCGCCTACATAGCCTATGACCGGACCATTTATCCCTTCCATCCCCTGGGGTGCAACGGTATCGCGGTTCCTGACTTCCTCGAAACTCGTGATATTAACGCCGAACGGGAACATGCTCACGCTGGAGCTGAACTGCGAGCAATAATCATGCAAAGCCTGCGATGTCACGAAGACAAGGTCAGCGGATGAAATCAGCTTCTTCTCGTATGCTTTTATCTTTTTGGCAGATGAAGAGCTGGCCGCAAAACTGTCTATACAATAATAGACAAGGAGTTTCCTGTTTATGTTCTCTATAATATCGAGGGCGGTACCTGTAGGCAGGAACGTCCATATTATCGGATCGGAGAACCGGACCGCCTTCATCCACCTTTTTATAACCGAAAGCAGTATTTGCTTGTTTATCCACCTGGCTATCCTTGAATACGGGAAAGGAAGGACTATCGGGGAATATACGTAGAGGTTTTCGGATTCCCTGCGTATCCCCTTGACACCCCTGAAGTAATTACTGAACCTCTTGCCAAGCCTGGATATATCCCTTATGCCCGGGGACCTGACCCCGGTGTTCTCTATGAAGAGGACACGGTTGCCATTGGCGGCAAGAACCGACATTATCTCCTGGTGGCCCTGCCAGATAAAATCCCAATCTATTGATGATATGCATATGATGTCGTTGTTCTTCAGCATACGGTCCTCTCGTCGATGAATTTTTTATGCCAGAGCTCAAGCATAAGCATGGCCCATAACTGGAAAGACAGGTCGCGGCGGCCTTCCGTATGGGAATCGACCATCGACCTGACCTTGTCCCGGTCAAAATATCCCCTGCCCAACGAAGTTTCCGAAAGCAATGTCTGGCGCAGGTAATCTTTCAGTTCTCCCCTGAACCACCTGCCTACGGGCAAGCCGAAGCCCATCTTCCTCCTGCCCAGTATAGCGCCCGGGAGCTTGTTTGAAAAGGCTTTCTTTACTATATATTTTTTGATCGAACCCCTTATCTTGTATGACGACGGCAGCCCGGCCGCGAACTCCATGACCATATGGTCCAGGAAAGGAGATCGCCCTTCCAGTGAATTGGCCATGGCTGCAATATCCACTTTCACGAGCAAATCGTTAGGAAGATAGGTGTTCACGTCGGCCTTGAGAAGCCTGTCCAGCAGGTCCATCTTTCCCGGCATAGAAAAATACGGCTTCAATAACTCCAGGGGAGCGTTAATATCCGTCTTTGCCGCAAAGTCACGCGAATAGAGGTCTGCCAACCGTATGTCGCCGGATATACCGACCCACCTTAGGTATCTTTCTGCCGCAGGAAGCCCGGCATTCCCAAGGAAACGCTTTACCCTTCTAGAAAAACTCTTGGGTTCCGTCGAATCCGGCAACAGGCCGGAAACAACCCTCGAAATATCCCTAAGGCCCGGCCTGCCTATCTTATCCGCCGCATTCATCGCCTGGTAGCGCTCATATCCGCCGAACGATTCATCGCCTCCGTCACCGTTCAAGGCAACTGTTACGAATTTCCTTGTTTCCTGCGACACGTAATACGTAGGTATGCACGAGGAATCGGCGTACGGCTCGCCGTACCTTTGCGTAAGAAGGCTTATTATATCCAGGGCGTCGGGCTTTACTATGAATTCGCGGTGTTCTGTCCCGAAGATGCGTGATACCTGGCGCGCGTACTCTATCTCGCTGTAATCCTGTTCCTCGAAACCTATCGAGAAGGTCTTTACCCTGGTAAACTCGCTCATCATCGCGACAACGCAGCTTGAATCTACGCCGCCGCTTAGGAAAGCCCCGAGCGGCACATCGCTATAGAGCCTTATCTTTACCGCTTCCCTGAAAAGTTCCAGGAACCTCTCCGCAGCTTCGTCCTCTCCTATGCGCAATTTAGAGGTATAATCGAGGTCCCAATATTTCCGGGTCCTGACGCCCGAAGCATCGGCGATAAGGGTATGCGCAGGCATGAGCTTCCTTATACCCTTGAATATCGTCATAGGCGCCGGTATATACCCGAGGCTCATGTAATAGCTGACAGCGTTCTCCTCTATGTCCCTGCGGACGCTGCCGCTCTCAAGCATCGCGCAAAATTCCGAAGCGAACACAAAACGCTGCCCATCCCACGAATATAGGAAAGGTTTCTTGCCTGCCCTGTCCCTTGCGGCAAAAATCTTCTTCTTGCCGGCATCCCAGATGGCGAAAGCGAACATCCCGCGCAGATGGTTCACGCAATCTTCCCCGTATTCCTCGTATAAATGCACTATCGTCTCCGTATCCGAGTGGGACACAAAGCGGTGCCCTTTCTTCTCCAATCCGGGACGCAATTCATGGAAATTATATATCTCGCCGTTGAAGACAAGCCATATGCTGCTGTCCTCGTTATGCATGGGCTGTGAAGCTTCGTCAGAAAGGTCTATTATACTCAATCTCCTGTGCCCCAGGCCGACTGAACCCGAAGGGTCTATATATATCCCCTCGCCGTCAGGACCTCTGTGCTCAAGGGCCATGCACATCCTCCCTACGGCGCCTTTCTCAACGGGCTTTCCGCTATAATCGACTATACCGCATATCCCGCACAATCTATTTCGCCTCCGCCGCCGAACGTATTATCTCCAATATCTTTGGCGCGTTCACCTGGAGCGAATATTTCTCCAGGACCGTCTTTCGCCCCTCACGGCCTATCCTGCCCCTCAAACCGGTATCGCTGATCAAAGCCGATAATTTATCGACCCATTCCCCCGTGTCCTTTGCCAGGAAACCGTTGATCCCCTCTTCTATTATCATACGGTTAGGGCCGGCGTTCGAGGCCACGCAAGGGACCGCCACGCTCATGTACTGTATCGTCTTGAAACCCGTCTTCCCTGCGGTCCATTCATCGTCGGGAAGCGGATAGACCCCGATATCCAGTGACTGGAACTCGGTTATCTCATCCTCAAGGCTCCAGTCCTTGTAAATTATCTCCACGCCGGGGATCTCAAAGACCTTACGAAAGGCCCCTATTACCTTTACCCTGAATCCAAGCCCGCGGGCATGGAGCGCCGCAAAAACCTCTTTAAGCGATTCGAAATATTTTGCGGTGCTATGGCTTCCTATCCAGCCGATCGTCAACGGCCCGGGCGAAACGCCGCTTGAAGGCTTGAACCTGTCCGTATCGACGGATGTATGTATTATAGTTACGTTCTTGTTGAATTTCCGGGAATATTGCGCGAGGTGTTCGTTGCAGGTTATCACGTGCCTGCTCATGGATATTATAACGGGTATCTTCCAGGGGCACTTCAGCTTTTTCAGGAAGCTGTTGTTCTGGCTGGCCACTCCGAGATATATCGCGTCATCCAGGTCATATATTATCTTCTTGCCCATGGCAGATAACAGCCATTCCATTACGGGAGGCCCGAGCGGAAAGGCCTCAAGATGTATAAAAACGGCATCACAGGTAACGGCCCTGAACAGGTCTACGACCCTTCTCAGGACCCCTGCGCAAAAATAGGCGCATTTTCTGGCATACATACCTTTTTTATACAGGATCCTGTAAAATGAAGGGCTGATGAAAGGGCTCACCAGGCATTCTATACCCATTGATCTCAGGTAAGGGATATACTGTTCCACCCTGTACCTGCTGCTAGGGCCTTGCGTAGGATACGGCTCCAGGAATAATATCTTCATTATATGTTTTTCAGGTATTCCTTCAGGGCTTCCTGCCAAGGCCTGGCCTTGTCGAGCCCAAGTTTGGACAGGTTGTGGTTGAGCATAGCTTCGGACTTGCCTCTTGGCGCAGGCAAAGGGAAGGCATCCGAAGTAACCGGCTTTATCACGACCTCTTTCTTTCCCAGGAACTCCGCTATCTTGACGGCTATATCGTAACGGGTGCATATCCCTTTATTGACGCAATGGTAAAGGCCGTATTTTCCGCTGCCTACGATGTCAACTATTCCCCGGGAAAAATCGGACGTGAACGTCGGGCTGCCTGTCTTGTCGGTAACAACAGATATCTCCGGCTTGGAGTTGAGCAGTTGCACGATCTTCCACACGAATTTCTTGTCCTTGTTATGCCCGCCTATCATCCACCCGGCCCGGACTATGTAGTATTTACTCAAAAGACTGCGTACCGCCTCTTCCCCTTTAAGCTTGCTCATGCCGTATATGCTTATGGGATCCGGCTTGTCCGTTTCTATGTAACCGCCCTCCTTCCCTCCGTCAAATACTGCACCGGTACTTATATACACCATCGTCAAGTCGAGTTCCTTACATATGGTGGCTATGTTCTCCGTGCCCTGCCAGTTCGTATTATATGCGTGCTCGGGCTGTAACTCGCATTTATCGACGTCGGTCTCGGCGGCAAGATGGAATATTATCTCCGGCCGGTGTTCCTTTACCACTGAGAGCATGCTGTTGACCTGCCTGATGTCGCTTTTGATGATACTGCTGTCCCCGTTTATATCGGTAGCGGCTACATCATAACCGGCCTTCCTTAGCAACGGACACAGCGCGTCCGCCAACATACCGTTGGCGCCGGTAACAAGCACTTTCTTTGCCATGTATCTATCCCTTTCCCGTGATCGACAACCTGTTATAGACCTCTCGGTACTTCTCTATACCCGAATCCAGCGAAAACATCCTTTCAGCGGCCAAGCGGCAAAGACGCGGGGTATTGCCGTCCCCGGTAAGTTTTACGATTTCAAGCGCCGCCTTTTCATATTCCGCGCGCGAGAAACCTTTAACCACCGCGCCGAGCGGACCGTCATTGACGACGGCAGCCGTATCCCCTATGCCGGAATTGATTACCACGGGAAGTCCGCAGGCAAGATATTCCGCAAACTTTATGGGACATGACGACCTCTTAGAAAGTACCGGTTTTATAAAGAACAGGCCTGCGTCGGCGGCATTAAGATACACAGACATCTCGTCGAAACCGGCGGAGACCGCAATTACCTCATCCGGAGCAAACCCCCGCTTGGCCGCCGAAGCGGCTACCGTCTTGCGGTCGCTATGCGTAACGATAAGCAGGCGCGCTCCCGGAATAACCCGCCTCGCGACGGCATAGAAATCAAGCATTTCATCAAGCATGTACCACGTCCCGAGGGAACCCGTATATATGAACACAAACCCGTCCCCCAGGCTTGGCGCCACAGATTCCCTCGCCTGGCGCTTATATTCAGGCCGGTAGGAGAACCTCCCCAGGTCCACGCAACAGGCTATGACATCTATCGGCGGCAAACGGCGTACACTCGGAAGGTAACTGCCTTCTGTCAGGAACTTCTTTATGTTCTGCGTCAGGACAATGACCGAATCGGCTCCTACAAGCAACCTTCTTTCTATATATCTTGCCGCCTTGTACAGGAGACCGCCTCGCTTCCACATGCCGCCGTCGGCGTATTCCTCGGCCATCAATCCCCTTTCATCGTATATGAACTTCTTACGTGAAAGCCGGGATATGAAAAAAGCCATTACTGCCGGGACCGTAGCCCTTGCGTGTATAACGTCCACGCCCCTGGAAACTGCCAGTCCGGTACCGTAGACGACGCCGCAGATAATATCAAAAAACGTGGCCGGCAGCGAAGGGCTCTTATGATAACGCAACCTTACCCATTCGATACCTGCCTCATGTAATTCTTTCTCTATCTCTTCCTGGACTTTCTTGTCGGCAGAGGTTTTCTCGAAACTCATGATAACACAATTTATCCCGTTTTTCGAGAGGCCCTTTAGATACGGGATGCCCTGGGACCTTATCAGGGGTTCGGTAGCCCCGTTATATGTTATGAATAAGGTTTTCATCTTCCCAGCCTCGCCCCTAATCCCCATTTCATCTTCCTCATGGTTGCAGATACCCCGCGGCCTGTCAGGCTCCTCAGGAATGTATAGGCCAACAACGGATTGCTCAATAATGACGACGGCCGCGCTTTAAGGGCCATCATGAGGTTATGCCTGGCATCCTTCATCCTCCCTGCCGCATAATAATTCACGGCTATTATGGTATAAAGGCCGGAATAGGCTTTTCCTTTTAAGGATTCTGCCTTCGGGGCGATGCATGGGTTCGCAAAAACCAGGTGCATGGCAAGTTTCATGGACTTCTCCATCCTGACCGGATCTATTGAAGATTTCCCGCCGTGGAACCGTATCTTCGCCGTAAAATTCCCGCTGAATGCCAATTTCGAACAGGCCGCTATCCTGGTCCACATCTCCCAGTCCTCGGAACCCGAGAGATCCCTGACCTCGCTGAACATACCGGCATTTTCGAAGACCTGCCTCCTGACAAGCACGGATGATGCATTGCATCCGCGCGAGGAAAAACCCGAAACGATCTCCCTGAGCGGGTCGTCGCCGAAAGCCGCTGCGGGCAGTTTCCCGATTATCTTTCCGGTCTCATCCGTCATGTACGAGCCCGAATAAGCCGCGCCCGCGCCGGGAACGCGCAAAAGCGTCTCAAGGCATGATGCCAGGTGTCCGGGAAGCCATGAATCATCCGAATCGAGGAACGCTATATACTCGCCCGTAGAATTCCTTATGCCGGTATTCCTTGCCGCGCCCCTCTCCCTGTTATCCTGGAGTATATACCTGACCCTGTCCCCGTAAGCGGAGACGATCCCGGCGGTGCCGTCGCGGGAGCTGTCGTCAACGACTATGACCTCGATATCCTCGTGAGTTTGGGCAAGCACGCTGTCTATGGCTTCTTTTATGTAAGCGGCCCTGTTGTAAGTAGGTATGATTACGCTTATCTTTGCCATATCAATAGAACCCCCAGGTAGAGGAAACGCCCACGTGCCTGTTATAGAATAGGTTCTTCAGGTTGGCGTACTCGCTGTCAAATAACCTGTTGGCTTCAGAGACTTCCACCCTTTCATAGCCCGGTTTCCCTGACGAATAGATCCACAGGTATACCGTTTTCCCGTCGGCTATATCCGCGGCTTTCTTCAGCGAATGAGCCCTTATCTCATTGTCCACAAACGCCCGGTAACCGCCGTCGGAGGCGTAAAGGTACGGAGATATTACATAGAAAGCGAATGTCCCGGGGATCTCTCCGCGCTCAACCGGGTTCGAAGGCGAGAATGGCTCAGTAATGTTCCTCATGTCGTATATATACTTACCGTAAACCGGGCTTTTGAAGAAATTCTTTCCGTAATAATATTCGTTCAGGATATTCTGCTTCTCATCAAGAAGGCTGGCGATCTTGTCGCCTGCAGACATATGCTCCCTGAGGAAGTATCCGGCCGCCTTAAGATAATTAGGTGTACGGTTCCCCGCCGCCTTCATGGAATATATATCCGATACTATCGGCGCCGCGATCATATAGACGGTAAATATCATGCAAAAGGCAATACACAGGGATCTCAGGGGCCCCTTGCCTGTTTATGCCGCGGGCCATAACGAACATCTGGGCCGATCCTATGCTCATGAGGACCAGCAGCGGCAGAAGAGCCGAATTCGGCTCGAAATTTATTATATAAGCATAGTAAAGGAAAGGAAAGAGCAGCAGAGGCGCTTTCCTTCTTCCCCTGATGACGGCCAGGGCATAGAAGACCGCTGCCACGACAAATACCCACCATTGCCAGGTCTTGTTGAATATCATGCTCGAGATGGTGTTGCCAAAAGCTGAAAACCTTGAGACCATAGGCGCCCCTATCCCCACCTTCTGGGATACCCACCCGAGAAGCCCCAGGTTGCTGTCTCCGATGCGCTTGTAAACATAAAGATGTGCGGCAACGGCCAACCCGACCGGGAATAACACAATGAGGTTCGCGGCCCTCTTTACCAGGTATTCGCCGCAAGAACGGACGATCCCATACCCGTCGCGCTTATAGGCGGCCGACCAGGCAAAATAGGCATATAAGGGAAGCTTGATTACGTTACCCGATGCTGAATTTACGAGGAGCGTGAACAGTAAAAACAACCTGGCCCGGGCCGAAGGTCCCTTCCAATCATAATAATACAGGACCAGCAACAACAGGCCTTCGTAAAAGGTGTTAACCGGTATTATATAGAAATTTATCGAATGATGCACAAACAATGCCGACGACATAGCCAGAAAGAACAACGCTATAATTCCACTATCATAAACTTTATAAACCAAGAACGACATGATAAGCACACCTGTGAACATCACGATGGCCTGGGCCATAATCATCCAAAACTCGTTCACGGGTATCCCAAACATGTCGTATATTCCCGAATAGATATACCAGTGCGCGAAATCCAGGAGGCCATGGGTCCCGCTTACGGCCGATTTGAAAAAATTATCCAGTATGTGCGAAGTCCCCTCCGGGGAAGAGACGCCGCGCGAAAAGTCAAAATTAAGTACGTTCAAGTAATGCAGGCGGATACCTCCGAAGGCGCCGGCAGAAGGCTCATTGTCAAACTTATTGGGCATCTTGGACACAACGGAAGCAAAGTGCAGGGCAGCCAACACAGCTACGGCCGCAAGAACAAAGAACGCCTTTTTAACGCGCATTATCTTTATCATTTATCCCTATAAGATCATTTACAAGATAAAGCGGCCTTCTCTGCGTTTCCGTATAAATCCTGCCGATATATTGTCCTATTATACCTATGGAAAGCAATTGAACTCCGCCTATCATCAATATCGTGATCATAAGAGAGGCATAACCGGGAAAGGATATCCCGCTCACTATGGTCTTGATAAAATAATACAGGATCATGACGAAACTGGCCAAAAATACCGTGAAACCGGTATATGTAACGAAAGCCAGCGGCTTGATGGAATAGCCCGTTATAATATCAACCGCCAATTTCAAAAGGCCTGAAAGATCATACTTTGACCGCCCCTTGTAGCGCGAATCCTCTTCGTAGTATACAACCGCGGATTTGAACCCGATCCACGATACGATCCCCCTAAAGAATCGGATGTTTTCGTCAAACCTCAATATCGCATCAACCGCCTTCCTGTTAAGCAATATAAATTCCGTAGAATCCTGCGGCAACCGGATCTCTATTATCCTGTTGATCAGCCTGTAGAACAGTTTGGATACCACCACTTTATAAAACGATTCCGCCCTTCGCTGCTTCCTCAAAGCGCAGACTACGTCGAACCCTTCTTCATATTTTGATAAAAGCACGGGAATGAATTCCGGAGGCCTTTGGAGATCGGATTCCATTACAACTACAACATCTCCTTTTGCATATCTCAACCCGGCGCTCGTGGCTATCTCGTGTCCAAAATTCCTTGACAGGTCCACTATTTTAACGCGCGCATCTTTCCCGTGAAGGTCCTTCAATATATCCAATGAACCGTCTGTGCTGCCGTCATTGACAAAAATTATCTCAAAAATACTTTTACGCGGATCGAGCGTTTTCACTATCCTCTCATACAAATACTGCAGGTTGTCCTGTTCGTTATAAACGGGGATAACCAAGGACATAAAACTACCCATATCATCTCCTCCTTAAGATCAATTCATTGAACTTCTTTTTACCTAAAATGAAGTACTGAAACGTTATGTTCACGTCAAAAAGCGGGTACTTCACGGGTTCAGGACAGCGATCTTTGAACAACCGCTGAACGGAACATCTCGCATAGATGATCCTTGGCAGCATGATGATAAGTTCGCCGTAGGCCCACAATATGGCGAGAAAACGCATCTTCGCAGGCTTATTCAGCAGGAAATAAACCGCGCTCACGCAATCCAAAATCATCCTCACCGGCATCCTGCTAAGTAAATGTATAAAACTGTAGTTCTTTAGCAGCAATATCAAGTTGTTCCTGTAATTCAGATGCAGTTTAAATATCTGCCTGTTCTTTATGGACCCCATCCCCTCGTGATATACCTTTGACCTTGGGACAAACAGGATGCGATATGAGCATCGCCTTATTCTCCAGCAGAGATCTATCTCTTCAGCATACATAAAAAAAGCCGGATCAAAAAATCCCGTCTTTTTAAAAACGTCTGTCCTTACCATAAAAGCGGCTCCCGAACACCAGTCTAATTCGGCATTATCATCGTATTGTCCGTTGTCAGATTCTATTGTGTCAAAAATCCTGCCTCTCATAAAAGGATAACCGTATATATCGATATAGCCCCCTGCCGCGCCGGCATATTCGAACCTTCCGGGGTCATTTATATTCAGTATCTTCGGCTGGCAGGCGCCGGCACCGGGGTTCTTCTCCATAAGCTCAACCATAGGTTCCAGCCAGTTGCAGTCGACAATCGCGTCGTTGTTGAGCATTACGCAATACCTGCCCTCGGCTATCTTCAAGGCTATGTTATTTCCTCCGGCGTAACCCAGGTTCCTGCCGTTCTCTATCAGGACCACTTTGGCCCGGCCCGAGTACCTGTCCTTTATCCTCGCCGTGACCTCAGGCCCTGATCCGTTATCCACTATAAAGACCCGTATGTTCGGATAGGTGGACATAAGCACCGAGTCGACGCATTTGATCAGGCGGTCGGATTCCAGGTAGCTGAGCACTATTATATCTATCTCCGGAAACATATATCCGCTCAACCCAGTATGAACCTGGTATCGGTATGTTCTTCCATGATGATCCTCTTAAAAGTGAATATCCCGGGATCTGCCCTGTTATAACCGTGGATATTCAAGATACAGGTGGAATATCCGGCCTTCCTCACCTCATCTACCAGGGCACTGTTATAATCCAGACGGCTTCCGAAGGGAAAAGCAAAGTGCAGGCACGCGGCACCTGTCTTCTCTTCTATATCCGCCTTGCTCCTTCTTATCTCCCCGGCAGCCTCAGGTAAAGGTATCCTCGCCAGGGACCTGTGCGTTACCGCGTGTGAACCTATTTCCATGCCCGCCTCGGAAAGTTCTTTTATCTCTTCCCAGGACATACAGCGGCCCATACCGGGGCCTATCCCGGGGGTTTTGCGCCTGAGAAAGGTCAACGCTTCATCAATAATATGGAAATCTCTCGACTTAAGGTCATTAAAAACCCTGAAGGCAAAGGAAAGCCCGGATTCATTCACGCGCCTTTGCTGCCTGTAATCACCTGCCTCTATACGTTCGACCCCGCTGCGCGATATCCGCTCTACGACCTCGTAATCCCACATGGGTATGTCCTTGCCGGCATAACCGGTCGGCACGAAGAAAGAGGCGCTGATACCTTTCTTCTTCAATAAGGGGAACACAACGGAATAATTGTCCGAATAGGCATCATCAAAAGTCAAGGCAGCGATAATCCCGTCGCCCGGCAAACGGCCCCCGGATTTCGCGGCGGCCTCCGACAAGGGAAGTATCTTCATGTTCTTGGATATGCTCTCGATCTGTTTCGAGAAAGTCTTTACTGAGACCGCCGTATTGAGCAGGTTATCTCCGGTCTCCGGCAGGACCCTATGGTAAGCCAGAACTATAAGCTTAGGGGCGCGGTCGGTAAATTTATTTTTAGCGTGCCGGACCGCGCGCCTTATCCCGTGGTAGTTTACCCTGGCAAAATTCCGCAAGGCACTATTTAGCATCCGCCGCCTTTCTTACGGATTTAAGCATATCTTTGATCCTCTGCGCAAGGATGAACGATAACCCTCCCGGCGTCTTCCTTGCCATGACTACCTTGTATAACGGAGTCAACCGGTTGCACAACTGGTCCTTGTAAAACCGGCCGTGTCCGTACCAGTTATAGCAGGCCTCTCCCCTGGCCGATATCATTTTCAGCAGCTCCTCTATAAGGATATAGCCCGGCCTGTAATATTTATACTCATAATCGAAAGCGGTCAGCACCCAGTTAAACCCTTTCCCGAACCTGTACGCGAAACTTATTGCAATAGCTTTATCACCGGCCTCAAGGAGATGCGCATCCAGCCTGCCCGCGCCGTCCATAAGAATAAGGAATTCCCTGAAAAAATCCGCATACCTGTCATTCTCAAAATTACTTTTCCTGTTCCTTGCGGCGAAAGCGGCCCGTGA
>Ga0265297_10009417_pt1 | contig 12594 bp, 18 predicted proteins | sample Munlanlwell13791_FD_192502 | JGI IMG/M metagenome (GOLD analysis project Ga0265297, IMG submission 192502) | Leachate microbial communities from a municipal landfill in Southern Ontario, Canada - Leachate well 137-91 | ecosystem: Engineered > Solid waste > Landfill > Unclassified | place...
TTTGGAAGAATATTTTTTAATATGATTGGAGTAACTAGCTTATTTATATCAGGAATATTAATTAATAAATGGATAGATTCGGAGGATTGGGAATATGAGTAATATTATTAGTTTTAAGAGATTTAAATTTGCTAGATGGTTGAAAGGAGGTGTTTATTAAGATGAATGAACAAGAGTTAAAAGTTGAGGACCTTAAACCAATTGAAGCTGGTGAACAACTTGACGTATCTGAATATGAGGGGAAGAAAGCAAAGATAGAAACTATAGAAACTATTGAAATGGATAGTAACTATGGAGATGGTTTTACAAATGTAGATGGCAAAGTTTATGACAGTGGAGAAGAATTACCGAAAGGTAAGACTATAAAAGCAACAGTTTTAAAGATAACTACTGAGAAGTTAGGAGAAGTAAAGACTAAGGAAGGTATGAAGGATATTAGAGCTAGTGAAATCTTTTCCTTAAAAAGATTATCAGACGGTAGTTGGGGATGGAGCACACATGTTAAAGCTAAGCTTATGAAATTATATAAGAGACTTGGAATAGCCGATCCTAATTTAAATCCATACCAAGTACTAAAAGGTAAGCAAGTTTGTGTAGTTGTAAGACCAGGTAAAGAAGATACAAGTTGGTTAGGTATACTTGTATAATTTAATTTATTTTTTATTAATTTTTTAGGATTGATAAAACAACTTTAAAAAAGTTGTAGAAAAACAGAAAGAAAACAATCTTTAGAAAAGATTGATAAAACAACTTTAAAAAAGTTGTAGAAAACGAAAAACAAAGGGAAGTAAATGCTAGGAGGATAATCAAATGGCAAAATCAAAAAAGAATAAAAAAACAAAAAAAGAAAGCACTCAAGAAGTAGAGGAAGACGATTCTAATACTGAAAAGAGTGAAGTGAAAAAAGAAAAGGTTGTAAAAAACTTTGCAGTAGTATATTCAGGTGTGTTGGGTAAGAAAGCAACTACACCAGAAGAAGCAAAGATTACAGCAAAACAGTATATTAAAGAAGGAAAGTGTAAATATGCTGACGTTGTTCAATTCATAGAGAGAATTGAATAATACTAAGATAAAAATTTATTTTTTGTTTTTATTAAGTTTAATAAACAACTTTAAAAAAAGTTGTGTGAGAGAAGAGAGTAAGTTACTTACTCTAAATAATTAAAAAGGAAAAGAAAAAAGTATGACAGAGAAAATAGAAAATAGATGCATGAAGTGCAAATGCATTAGAGAGATGAAAGATGTTACAGTATCAAAGATGAAGAACGGAGCTTTTATGGCTCAAGGTATTTGTGCAGTTTGTGGCTGTAAGATGTCAAAAATCTTATCTAAGGCAACTGCAGAAAAGATGATGCAATAAATTAGGTAAGAAGTTCGAGAAATTGAAATATAATATTACGATATTATTAATCGATAAAATAATTCGTAAAATAAATTCATACTAAAAATTAAAATAAACAAAACTAAAAATGAAACTAAAAAAAACTATAACAAAAGAATTTAGATTTGATTCAAGTCATAGACTTAATAATCCAGAACTAAGCGAAGAAGAAAATAAAAGAATATTTGGGAAGTGTAATAATTTACCTTCGCATGGTCACACTTTTAAACTTTTTGTAACTGTAAAAAAGAAATGCTATGAGGAAGATGACGAAGATTATTTAGAGAATGGTATGATTATTAACTTTAATGAATTAAAGAGAATAGTTAATGAAGAGGTGATTGAAGTTTTTGACCATCACTTTATTAATGACCTAGGTTGTATGAGTGGCTTAATTACTACTTGTGAAAATACTATTAGTGTAATATGGAATTTATTAGAAGATAAGTTAGATAAAGCAGGTGTTGAACTAATTAAATTAAAACTTTATGAAACAGATACAAGTTTTTGCGAATTAGAAAAAGAGGTGGATGAGGAATGAAATTCGAAGATGCTTTAAAATTATTAAGAGATGGCAAAGAAGTCACATATAACGATGGTAGATTAATTTTATTCTTAGGAGAAGATGGAACAATATTTTATAGGCAAATAGAACAGACAAAAGTCGAAGCATTTTTGAAAGAACAAAGAATAGATTTTAGAGGATTATGGCTTAGTAATAATTCTTATAAGGTTGTTGAAGATAAACAATATAAAATTCATAATACTAATATAAATATTAAAGATATTAATTGGTGTTTATATCAAATTTTGAAAGGTAATAAGGTAAGAAGAAGTTGTTGGCAACCAGGACATTATTGGCATTTATCGGTTGATAGAAGAATAGTAAATAGTATTAATCAAAATCCAGTTATAAATAGCAGTCAGTTAAGAGCAAAAGATTGGATGATATTTACTGATGAAAAAAACATTATAGAATTGAGATGTCCAAAATGTAAAAGGGTATTAGCAATTGAAAATATGGGTAAGAGATGTCCAGGTTGTGGTCAATGGCAATATTATCATTTAGCTTCAGAGTATGCAAAGAGTTTTAATAAAATAGAGAAAATTAAAAATAAGACATTTGGAGAGAGAATTGACGAAGAACATAATACTTTAATAAAAGAATATTATGGAGGAAGTTTAGTAAAATATTTATCTTCATCAGGAGTTTTAAAATGACTCTAAATAAAAAATGTGATTATTGTGGAAGGGAGATAACTAATAAAGATGGAACTAGTATTGGATTTAGTCAGTGGTGTGTATTCCATTTTAAGAAGAGAAGAGATTTCTGCTGCGATGGTTGTTTTGTAAGATATGTTCAAGAAAGATTTAAGAAATTTTTATTAACTCCAGATATGTTTAAAGAGTTACTTGAAGATATAAATATGAATAAGTTTATTGTGGTTGAATTAGATACTGAAAAGAGAATAACTATTACAGATGTCAATCATATAGACATTCCTTTAAAACAGAGATTTAGAACTGATTTATTTTTACAATCACTTATAGAAGAAGATGGTCAAGATGATATAGTTGATGAAACTATAACTGAAGATATTAAAGATAATGAAGATAAAGAATTTAAAGAAGAGTGTGTCGATTGTACTTTTTGTAAACACTTTTCTTCTGGGATAGATAAAGAAGATTTATGTTCATTAAATAGTGGTTGTGTAACTACTATACCTGAGAGGAGAACTTGTAGTAATTTTGAAAGGCCAAATTTAAATTATATGGAGAAGTCGAGAGAATGAAACAAAATAAAGGCTGGTATAAAAAAGGAAGATTAAGTGAAAAAAAAGGTAAAACTTTTGAAGAGATATATGGAGAAGAAAAAGCTAAAAATATAAAAGAAAAAATTAGTAAATTTAATAAAGGTAAAATTTCTGTAATGAAGGGTAATCCAATAGCTGTTGAGTGTGGAAAAAAATTACAAAGAATTTTTTGGAAAGATAAAGATGAGTTAAGAGCTCAAGTAGGTATGTTAGGATATTTAAAGGTTCTAGAGAAATATGGTAAGGAACATTTTTTAAAATTACCAACTTTAGTTAAATATCCTAATGAATATGAATTAAAAATTAAGACTCTTTTAGAGCATAATAATATAGTTTTTGCATATCAATTTAGAAAAGATAATTGTATACCTGATTTTTATATAAGAAAAAAATATTTAATTGAAGTTACTAATCTTTATCCTTTAAGAAAAGATGAAAGAACTTTACAAAAAATTATACAATTAAAAAAATATCTTAATAATTTTAATGAAAGCTTAATATTAGTAACAATATTTGTTAATGAATGGTTAAGAATTTTGGAAGAGTATAATTTAGAAAATAATATTAAAGTATGTAGTGAAAATAAATTGATAGGGGTGATAACAAAATGAAAATATCCGAAATATTCCATTCCATTCAGTGTGAAATTAATATTGGTAAGCCTTGCATATTTATTAGATTCAGTGGTTGTAATTTGATAAAAGAGGGTAGAGGTTGTGAATTTTGTGATAGTTTATATTCTGAGCAAGGTAATGAAATGACAGTTGAAGATGTTATGCTAGTAGTTAGAAAATATGATTGTAATAATGTAGTTATAACTGGTGGTGAAAGTTTAATGCAGTTAGATGAATTAACAAAACTTATGCATTTGTTAGTTGATAAAAAATATAATATCGATATTGAGACTAATGGAACAATATTTGGAGAAGATATTATGTGGAATTGTGATAATATTAATTGTTCTCCGAAGAGACAAGCAGTTAATTATGAAGTGTTGAAGAAGTTGATTGATTATCCAACGAGATTTAAGTTTGTTTTTGAAAGTAAAGATGATTTATGGTGGGAAGAAGTGATAGATAAAGTCGGTATTGAGAAGAAGAATGTTTGGATTATGCCTTGTGGAAAGATGAAAGTAGAGCAGGAGAAAAAGATGATTGAAGTAATAGAATATTGTAAGCTGAAAGGATTTAATTTTAGTCCCAGGTTACACGTCCTTGTTTATGGAGAGAAGAGAGGTGTTTAAAATGAATAAAAATAATATAGATGAAAATTGGTTAAGAAGAGAAATAGATAAATGTAAGTCAATAATTAATAATAAGTCTACTAGAGATGTAGAAAAGATAGGTCCTACTGCTTATTTAAAGTCTTTGATGGAGAAGGAGGTTAGTAATAAGTAAAACAATCTTTAAAAAAGATTGATAAAACGAAAAATAAACTAAATTAAAAAATGTATAACAAAAAAGAAATTAAACTAAAAACCGAAAAAGAAATCTTAGAGCGAATTGATAATCTTAATAAGAATTTAATTATTGCTGGTAAGGATGATACTAAAGGTGCTCAAGCTTATATTAAAGGTGCACTTAGTGAATTATTATGGATGATTGGTTGGGAGGATAAGAAAGATGTCTAATAAAACTAGTCCTTGTAAGAAATGTGGTGATAGATATAGAGTTTTAACAAAGGAAGGCTTATGTTATAATTGTCACTTAGATAAATATAACGAAGTTCCAAAAGATGGACCATATAGACAAGATAAGGAGGATAAGAAATAATGGCTCCGTGTCCTTGGTGTGGAACTGATTTAGGATACTTAAATGGTAAGTTATTTTGTCCTAACTGTGGTGTAGTTGAACCAGATACTGGCGAGGCTGAGTTTTTAGCAGAGGAAGAGAAGAAGATGAAAAAAGGTGGAGGTTATATAGGTTAAACAAACAAACTTTTGGAAAGCTTGAGAAACAACTTTAAAAAAGTTGTAGAAAATAAAAAGAAATAAAAAAAAATAAAATGAATCAAGAAAAAATTGAAAAATTATGGAAAGAAATGTTAATAGAAATTGGAGAAAATCCTGAAAGAGAAGGCCTAAAAGATACTCCAAAAAGAATTGCTAATATGTATAAAGAAATTTTTAGAGGATATGATAAGAGTCAATTACCTAAAGTTACAGTTTTTCCTAATGGTCAAGATGGTATAAAATATACTCAAATGATTACAGATAGTGGAAAGTTCTATTCTCAATGCGAACATCATAATAGAAGCTTTTTCGGAACATATTATTTTGCTTATATTCCATCGGGAGAAGGAAATATTTTAGGTATAAGTAAAGTTGCTAGAGTTGTAGATTACTTTTCAGCTAAGTTACAAATACAAGAAAGACTTACCCAAGAAATAATAAATCATTTATGGGAGATATTAAGTAAGAATTCTGTACCTCCAATAGGAATGGCATTAATTATGAAGGCACAGCATTTATGCAAAATTTCTAGAGGAGTTAAAAAAGAAGGTTGGATGACAACAAGTGACTTAAAAGGAGAATTTTTAATTCCTACAAAAGGTAATCCTATGCAAGAATTTCTTTCACTAATTAAATTAAATGGGGATAGCTTATAAAATGTGTGGCATATTATGTATGTGGAATATAGATGACTCCGATATAAATAAAAGTTTAAGCAAATTATCGTTACGTGGACGAGATGGGCTAGGCATTTATAATGCATGGAGAAATAGTGAGGGGGGATTAGTTTGTGAAGAAACAAATAAATACCTATATAATCCTGAGATGTATAAAGGATTAAAAGTATCACCAGTTATTTGTTTGGCAAATTCACGTTCAATTCCTACGACTGAATATGAGTCAGGAGCAGGATGGAATGTACAAAATCAACAACCTTTTATGAATGATAGATATGTAGTAGTACATAATGGGATTATATCTAATGATAAAGAATTAAGAGAAGAATTTAATATAAGAACAGATTCTACAGTTGACTCTTCAATATTACCTGCTTTATTTTCAGAATTAGGGGTAGTTGAGGGAATGAAAAGATTAAAGGGAAGTTTTGCTATTCTTTGTTGGGATAGAAGAACACAAAAAATATTTGCTGGTAAAAATTTTATGCCTTTACAATATGTTGCTAGTGAGAAAGGTTGTATGTTTGTATCTTTAAATGAAATGCTACCAATAGATAAAGATGATTTAAAATATGCTACTGAGGTTCCTCCTTATACATGTATAGAGATTGACATTAACAATTTTTCAATAATAGAACATTCTTTATATCCGAGAGAGAGAAATAAAAAAGTGATGGTGATTTGTTCAGGTGGAATAGATAGTGTAACTACAGCATATTTATATAAGTATTTAGGTTATGATGTTAAACTAATTCATTTCTTATATGGTCAAGCTGCTGAGGAAGTTGAGTTATTTGCTGTAAAGAATATTGCAAAAGATTTAGGAAGTGAATTAATAGTTTACGATGCTAGAAAAATATTTGAACCATATAAAGAAGTTAGTCTATTACTTCATCAAAAAAAAGCTAATAAAGAAGTTAGAATGTTAGATGCCGAAAGCTTGACTCGTTCTCAAAAAGTTTTGATAAGGCATAAAAAAACTAAAAAAGCTGAATATATAGAAATAGGGGAATTTATTGATTTTTTATTACAGGAGAAAGCGTCAGATATTAAAATGATTTCTACTGGTGAACATTTAAAGATTAATGATTACGAAACTTTAAGTTATGGTAAAAAATTAGAATGGAAATCAATACATTCTGTTTATAGACATATTCCTAAAGAAAGTATTTTTAAAGTAAAGTGTGAACGGGGAATAGATTTAGAGCTTACTGGAGGTCATTCAGTTTATGTTTGGAGAGAGGAAGGTATTAAATTGGTATCAGCAGGTGCTATTACGAAAAACGATATTTTAATGACAATTGATGGAAAATCTTTGAAAAGAGAACAAGAAAATAATTTGGACATATTAACTTATCTTAAGGAGTATAAAACTCCGGGACGTAGATGGCTTTTATACGATAATACAAATATATGGAGTGCCTTTTCATCATCAAAAGTAAAGATAAAAAGATTTATTAAATTAAATAAAGATTTTATGTTTGTATTGGGTAGTTGGGTGGCTGAAGGAGGAGAAAAAATATGGGCTGTTAAGGACTCAGAATATGCAAAAGAATTTAAGAAAGCACTTGAAGGAGCTTTTGGTATTAAATTTAAGTTAAATAAAACATATGATGTTCGTTATAAAAATTATAATTATGAACTTAGTGTTCCTGTAATAATAGAAAGACTTTTTAAGGTGTTATTAGGTAGTGGGTGTAATTCTAAAACTATACCACATTTTGTTTTTATGAGCGAATATAGAGAAGAGTTTATCCGAGGATTGTGGAAAGGAGATGGAAGTTTTGATAATAAGAGGGGATATAATTATGCTGATTTACAAACTACTTCTAAAAAATTAGCTGAAGAATTATCTTTACTTTTGAAATTATCTGGGTGTCAAGTTTCAATTAATAAATCAAAGAAGCAGAAGGAAAATTGGGGTGAAGTATACGAAGTTATAGTATCAGATAGAAATTCATACAATATAATAATGGATATTGTTAAAGGGGTCAAAAAAGATATTGTTAAAGATAAGCATCTAAACCCTTTCTTTTATCCTGTCAAAGTTAAGGATAAAGTAGCTATAAGCTATAATTCATATGTATATGATTTTGGCATAGAAAATAACGAGAATTTTATTGCCGAAGGTTATTTGGTGCATAATAGTACATTATCTTATGTACCCAATAGAAATGCAACTTTTGCTATGTTAGCAGCTGGGATATCAGAGATGTATGAATGTGATACAGTTGCTTTCGGTGGGCAACAAATGGACTCAGTTTATCCTGATAATAATCCTACCTTTGTAAATGCAGTAGATAATTTATTAAAATATTCTTTGAATGTTGGAAGTAATATAAAATTTACTGCACCATTAATACATTTAAATAAGCACGAGATTGTTGCATTAGGTAGAAAAATAGGAGTAAAATATGATTTAATTTGTAGTTGTTATTATCCAAAAATAGAAGATGGTAAAGTGGTACATTGTGGGGAATGTGGGTGTTGTAGTTTTAGAGAAAATGCTTTTAAAATGTGTGACGAAAGAGAAATTATTAAAGGAGATATAAATATTTTTATAAATAAATATGTTAAGAATTACACTTAAAATTAAAAATGAAATACATATCGATATTACCAACTAAGTTTATTCCACAAGTGGAATTTAGTCCAGATAAGAAAACACTAGTCTTAGCTCATCTTATAGAAAAAGGAAATATCTATCAAAAGGCTTGTCTTGAATTTAAAAAGCAAAGTGGAGAGCTATGGCTCGATAATTCATTTTATGAATTAAGAGGAAATATGAGTATAGAGATGTTAACTCATAAAGCAAAGTTAATAGACGCTGACGTTGTTTGCTTACCAGACTTGCCACTAAGATTTAATTTAAAATTTATTATTGAATCAACTATTTTAAAAATGAGAAGACTAGGGTATAAGGGCAAATTTATGATGTGTGTTTTTGCAAATAACAAAGATTTTAAAGAAGACTTGCAGCAATTCGAAATATTAAACTCTATCAAGGAATTAAATATTATAGCTACCCCTTACGTATTCAGAGCTGGAGACGAATTTAAGAGACCAGAGTTTTTAGATTTAATAGAGAAGAAAGTTGGTGTGAAAAATATTACTAAACAAATTCACCTCTTTGGATTAAATTCAATAAAAAATTTAAAAAAAGAAAATAGACCTTGGATAAGTAGTATTGATGGAACTATGCCATTCAAATGTGGATATGCAAAAAAGAAATTACCACTTAGTATTGCTGCAGAGCCGAAGAGGCCAAAGAATTACTTCGAGTTAGACAAATTAGATAAGGAACAAAAAGAGTGTATAGATTATAATTTAAATTTTATAAAGGAGTTGTGCAAATGAAAAACTTACAAAATATTCTAAAAGGTAAGAAGAAGTGGTCGAAGAAGTTAGAAGAAATAAAAGAGTTAGGATTACCACTAGAAGATTTCTATACTCATTTAAGAAAAGAAGTGGAAGAACTAATAGAAGGTCGTAACAATGGTGAGATGGTTGATGTGATAAATACTTTAGGTATGTTATATGTAGTTGGCAATTATAAAGTGACTTTAAATGATTGTTATGATAAATTAAAAGCAAGAGAAAAAAAGTATGAAATTGAAAGGAGAACTCCATGAGTGCTGATAAAGGAGAGAATAGGAAAATTAAGAAACTTAGTACAGGTAGTCATAAAGAAGATAAAGAAGGAAAAGGAAGAATGGATTTGCTACCTTGTAGAGCACTTATAGCAATAAGTAAGCGTTTAGAAGAAGGAGCTAAGAAATATTCAGCAAGAGATTGGGATAAAGGTATACCTCAATCTATGTTATTAGATTCTGCAATGAGGCATCTTTTACAATTCATGAAAGGTGAAAATAATGAAAATCATTTAGTTGCTTGTGCCACAAATATTCTTCAACTCATAGAGCAAGAAGAAAAGATTAAAGAAGGATTACTGTCAAAAGATTTAAACGATTTAAATAATAATTAAGATGGCAAAGAAAAAAGAAGTTATAAGTGTTGAAAATGATTTAGCAGAAAATGTTTTAATAGTTAATGGGAGAAAATATATTGTTGATAGAGTTGCTTCTAAAAAGATAGATGGTGTGATCCATAATAATAAAATTATTTATAAAGAAGTTAATAAAGATGAAATAAAAAAAGATATAGATACAGTAGTAGATGCACTTAAGAATCAAACTAGTACAGGTGAATTAATAAGAGAATTATTAAAGGGTTACCCGACAAAGGATTTAAGGAGAATTGCTAAGAGAATTAGATTAAAGTTACCAATCAAAAAGCAACATGGTTGCCTTGGTTTTAAAATTGGAGATAGTTATTTACAACTAATTGATTAAAAAATGACAAATCATATATACCACGTTGAGTACAAAAATGAATTCAAAAATCGTTACTATAACGAACTTGGTAAAATCAAGGCAGAGTCTGTACTTTACTTATATGGCCGAGACGATAATAAGAAAAAAGTTATAAAAACTATTAGAGGATTTTTTCCATACTTCTATATTGAAAGTGGAAAAATAATACCTGATGAACTAAAAGAATATATTTATAAAATAGACGACAAAGAGTATAAAAATATTTTAGGAGAAAAAGTAACTAGAATTTTTACTTTTAATCCTACTAATGTAAAGTTTATGAGAGATATTTTAGATATGTATAATATTAGGTCATTCGAAGCTGATGTTCTATATGTTTTAAGATTTTTAATAGACAATAAAGATGAATTAAGTAAAATGGATATGGATTTGAAAGGAGAATGGAGAAAAATGTATATAGATATAGAGACTACTATGCAGTATGGTGGAGTAGATGTCAAGGCAGCAAAAGAACAAATAACATGTGTTGGTTGCTACGATAATTATAATAAAAAATATTATTGCTTCTTATGGCATCCAGATTATAATAAAATAAAAGATATAAGAGTTGAAGGAGTAGTAGTAAATGCATATCCAGATGAAGAAACTATGCTGAGAGGATGGCTAAATTTTTATCAAGAATGTAATCCAGATATACTTCTTGGTTATAATTGTAGTGAATTCGATATCCCTTACATAGCTAGAAGATTAGATATTTTAAGAATTGGAAAGGATAATTTATGTGTAAATAAAAGTGCTACTACCAACGGTGGTTATTGGGAATGGGAAAGTGAAAATGGAGAATGGCTTAACCCAAATATAAATGGCTTAGTAATATTTGATGTTTTTAAGTATTATAAAAAAATCAATTTAAATGAAATTGCATCATATTCATTAGATAATGTTGCAAAGGAAGAACTTGATGAAGGTAAAGTTGAAGTAAAAAATATAGAACAGTGTTGGAGAGAAACTCCTGAGTTATTTATCCAATATAATAAAAAAGATAGTGAATTAACAATGAGGATAGAGGAAAAAAGAGAGTTGGTAGAGTTTGTTAATACTATGAGAAGTTTAGTTGGAATTAATTTTAATGACTTCGAGTATTTTTCGAGGATGGTAGATATACTATTATTAAGACATGCGAGAAATAAAGGAATTATACTCCCATCTAAACCTAAGACACATGAAAAATATATTCCTAAGGACGAGAGAGAAGCAAATTATGAAGGAGGATTTGTAGACTGTGTAAAAGGACTTTATAAAAATGTTTGTAATCTTGATTTAAAAACTCTCTATCCCACAATTATTAAAGGTATGAATATTAGTTTTGAAACTTTGAGAACAGATGGTAGTGGAGAAATTAAAATTGGGGATGTATCGTATACTACTAAGCAAATTGGAATTATACCATCTGTTATAGATGATACTTTAAAATTAAGTGCAGGATACAAAAAATTAAGAAATGAATCAGATGTCCATTCTTATGAATATAAAAAATATGCTAATCTTTATGAAGCCAGTAAATTTATAGTATTAGCACTTTATGGAGTACAAGCAACTCCAGTATTTCGATTATATGATGTAAGAAATGCAGATAGTATTACGAGAGTTGGTAGAGAAATTATAAAATTTACTAGAGATATTGTTGAAAGTGAAGGTCATAAGAATATTCAAAGTGATACAGATTCTACATATGTAGCATTAAATGAAAATTTTAAATCTAAAGAAGTTTGTGTAGCTGAAGGATTAAGATTAGTTAATTTGATAAATGAAAGATATAATGATTTTGCAAAGTCTAAAGGTGTAAGTTCCCATTATTTTGAAATTAAGATGGAAAAATTTTTAAGTCGAATGCTTGCTGGAAAGCGAAAAAGATATTCTTGTATTGAAATTTGGAAAGAGAGTAAAAATATTGATGATGGCTGGTTAGATAAACCTAAATTTATTAGTGTAGGTTTTGAAACAAATCGTTCTAGTTCTTCTACTCTTACTAAAGAGATACAAGCAGAAGTAATGCAGATGATTTTAAACGATAAGAGTTATGATGAGATAAAAGAATATGTCATTAATAAATCAACTGATATACAAAATGGTAAACTATTACCAAGTATTTTAGCTTTTCCAACTGCAATAAATAAAAGTCATTATGAGAATAATCTTCCAGTAACTAGAGCTTTAGAATGGAGTAATAGACGTCTTAAAACAAATTATAAAGTAGGACAAAAAAATCTTATGATATATGTTATAGACCCTAGAAATGAAACTGATGTGGTTATGTTTGAGCATAATTATGAATTTGACGAAGCAAAAAAACTTGGAATAGAGATAGATAAAATTAAAATGATAGAAAGAGATATTTTAATGCCATTAACTACAGTACTCGAGGCAATTAATTGGG
>Ga0265297_10009419_pt1 | contig 12593 bp, 14 predicted proteins | sample Munlanlwell13791_FD_192502 | JGI IMG/M metagenome (GOLD analysis project Ga0265297, IMG submission 192502) | Leachate microbial communities from a municipal landfill in Southern Ontario, Canada - Leachate well 137-91 | ecosystem: Engineered > Solid waste > Landfill > Unclassified | place...
TTTGATTATTGTTTTAATTTTTTTAGCCATACTTACGTGTTACGGGTTAAGAGCTAAACTAGAAGCTTTTGACAATTTAGCAATGTAGCCGTAGCTATTTTATATTTTTTTAACTTGTAAAAAATCTAATTCCACCGGAGTCTCGCGGCCAAACATACTAACCAACACTTTAACTTTACCGCGAGCTTCATCAATGGCGGAAATTTTTCCTTCAAAACCTTTGAACGGACCGTCGTTAATTTTAACCGGTGCGCCAACTGTGACATCAATTTTATATTGCGGCTCTTCTTCGCCCATTCTTTTCTGTAAAACTTTTATTTCTTCGTCGGAAAGGGGAGTGGGGATTGTGCCAGTGCCAATGAAACCCGTAACGTTTGGAGTATTTCGGACAACATACCACGAGTCGTCGGTCACGAGCATTTCCACCAAAACATAACCGGGAAAAATTTTTTCAATAACCGTCCGGCGTTTGCCGTTTTTTATTTTTATCTTTTTTTCAGTAGGAATCAAGACATTGAAAATCTTGTCCTGCATTGCCATGGATTCAATTCTTTGTTTTAAATTATGGGCGACGTTTTCCTCGTATCCGGAATAAGTGTGAATCGCGTACCATCGCCGGCCTCTTTGAGCTATTTGTTTAGGCATACCTCTTTAGAAGTCTGTTTTTCGGTAAATTTTATTTACCGCTGAACAGACTTATTTTGTTAAACCCCGTTTGTCGCAGCAGAAAAATTTTTACTAAAATTTTTTCTGGAAGGACTTCTATCGGGGCATAAATAAAATTCAAAAGTCAAAGTTCAAAAATCAGAATTTTAATTAATTATATATATTTTTCCAAAACCCAGGTGAAGAAAAAATCCAACGCTCCCAAAAAAATGGCCACGCCTAAACTTATGCCAATCACGACCAACGTATGATTGATAGTTTCTCTTTTCGTCGGCCAGACAACTTTCTTTAATTCCCGATAAGAATCGCGGAGATAGTTTGTTAATTTGTTGTTGGGAATAGAGACCTGCATATTTTTTTATGTATTTTAAGAGGTTTTTAGTATAATTTGGGTATTTAAAACAGCCCTGGGGGCTATTTATTGATAGTATAGCACAGGGGGAAAATAATGCAAATTTAAAGCCTTTAACGGTTATATATCCAAATTTTTAACGTTTTTCGCGTGAGTTTGGATAAATCTTTTTCTGGGTTCAACTTCATCACCCATCAAAATACTAAACGTTTCATCAGCCGCTTTGGCATCCTGGACATTTACTTGTTTCATGAGGCGTCTTGCCGGATCCATAGTTGTTTCCCAAAGTTGTTCCGGGTTCATTTCACCCAAACCTTTGTAGCGCTGAATACTGACGCCGGAAACGGTTGTAGTTTCTTCCGCCGGAGTTTCCGCATTTTCGGTAGGCGTTTCCTCAATTTGTTTTTTGGCGTTTTTAATTTCTGGTTTTTTTGATTTTTGCAGTTCAGCAATAATTTTATCTTTTTCTTCATCATTATAAACATAGCGGACTTCTTTTCCGGATTGAATTTTGTAAAGTGGGGGTTGGGCGATATAAATATGTCCGGTAGTGATAAGTTCCGGGAAATAGCGGTAAAAAAGAGTTAAAAGTAAGGTGCGGATATGCGCGCCGTCAACATCAGCATCAGTCATAATAATGATTTTTCCGTATCTTAAACCCGTGATATCAAATTGTTCGCCAATGTTTGTGCCCATGGCGATAATCAAAGATTTTATTTCGTTGTTCGCGAGCATCTTATCAAGCCGAGCGCGTTCCACGTTTAAAATTTTTCCGCGAAGCGGGAGGATTGCTTGAAAATCGCGATCGCGGCCTTGTTTGGCCGAGCCGCCGGCGGAATCGCCCTCAACGATATAGAGTTCGGTTTTTTCCGGTTCGCGTTCGGCACAGTCGGAAAGTTTTCCCGGCAAAGTCAATCCTTCTAAAACGCCTTTTCGGAGAATTGTTTCGCGGGCGACACGGGCCGCGTTTCTCGCGCGAGAAGCCAAAATACTTTTTTCAATAATTCCTTCGGCGTCGCGCGGATGTTCTTCTAAAAAAGTTGTAAGGGCTTCGGAAAATATAGTATCAACTGCCGGCCGGACCTCGGGGTTGCCGAGTTTTGCCTTTGTTTGGCCTTCAAATTGCGGATCTTTAACTTTGACGGAGACGACCGCTGTCAAACCCTCGCGCACATCTTCCCCGGTCAGATTATCGTCTTTTTCTTTTAGATATCCCTTTGCTCTTGCGTAGTTGTTCAAAACACGAGTCAGGGCCGTCCTAAAACCAACCATGTGAGTTCCGCCTTCCGGATTAAAAATATTATTGCAAAAAGCATAAACAGTTTCTTTAAAATCCGCGGTATATTGCACGGCCACTTCCACGCCAACGCCCGCGGAGTCTTTCTGCACGTAAAAAACATTTTCTTGTTTTAATTCTTTGTGATGGTTTAAATAACCGACGTAAGAGGCAACGCCGTCTTCAAAATAAAAAGCGTAAGTCGGTTGGTCTTTCTTTTTCCCTTTTTCCGCTTTTCGTTCGTCAAAAATTAAAATTTTTATGCCTTTGGTGAGATAGGCTTGCTGGCGAAGATGAGTTAAGATGGTTTGCAGCTCAAATTCGGTCGTGGTAAAAATTTCCGGATCGGGTTCAAAAAGAATAGTCGTGCCCGTGCCGCGCGCCGTGCCGACTGGTTTTACCTTTCCTTGTGGTTTACCTTTGGCATATTCTTGCGCCCAAAGTTTGCCGTCGCGCTTTACCTCAGCGCGCATATATTTTGAAAGTGCGTTTACAACTGAAACGCCGACGCCGTGCAAACCGCCGGAAACTTTATATCCTCCCTCGCCGAATTTACCTCCAGCATGGAGAATGGTTAAAACGGTTTCTAGAGCAGATTTTTTTGTTTGTTTATGGATTTCCACTGGAATGCCGCGACCGTTATCCGAAACGGAAACGCGATTGCCGGGCAAAAGGCGAACTTGAATTTCCGTGCAATGGCCGGCCATGGCTTCATCAATTGAGTTATCAACAACTTCCCAAACCAAATGATGCAAACCTTCCGGGCCGGTGGAACCAATGTACATACCTGGCCGGCGGCGGACGGCTTCCAATCCTTCCAAAACGGTAATTTGTTTTGCGCCGTATTCTTCTTTTTTGGCTTTAACTTTTGGAGACATAATAAAAAAATTGAACCTCTCCGCCAAAGGCGGAAAGAGAAGTAAAATTTGCTAATATTTATTAAGTTATTATAACATGGATTATTTTATAAAACAAGGGGCAAAAACTCGCCTATATTTTTATTTTTGTGGTATAATAAAGATGTAATTTATCAATTTTGTTTTTCTAAATTATGAGCACTGGCATTGAAGGCCGAATGGCCGAGGCGCTGGACCGCCGGCGGGTTTGGGGCCAAACCGACGACGAAAATTTTAATCGGGAAATTGCCCGGTCTTGGAGAGACTCCGCGTTTCGTCCGGAAGATTTTATTGGCCGGCCGTATGCGCGCGAGGCTGTGATGGCTGATTTACAAAAAGTTTCTGAAATAAAAAAATCGCCGAGCTATACTCATGAACGGGGAAGCGAAGCGGTAGCCTTGGAATACGTCTTGATGGAAGGAATAAAAGTTCATGGCTGGTTTGGCGATAGTGTTTTTTCAACCCAAAAAACTTCAGAATACGACGATGTAATGAATGGCGCTGATTTCGTCGTGACATTTCACGACGAAGACACAGATAGATTTATTCATCTGGCAATTGATGCCACAACTTCGTCGGACAAAGCTGTTCTTCGGCGTAAAGAGGATAAAAATTTTGAAAAATTGGCTAGAGGGAAGATGGCTTCGGTTAAATATTTTGAAGATCCGGACGGAAACGCTGGTGAAATTCAGGTGCCGCGGATTGTTTTGGCTCTTAGTCCGGAAAAAACAGTCGCTCTGCAAAAATTAATGGTAGAAAAACCAAGTCTTACTGAAGACGCAGGAGAAAAATACGAATTTCTTGTCTCAGCCGAAAAACAATTGCTTGGATTTATAAATTATATTTTGATTCGCCGCGGATTTCTCGGTGAAGGAAGAGATATTAAAAGCTACAGTGAAGTTTTGGAATTTATGGCGCGGCATAGCGATGATTTAGACGAAAAAACGATGAAGATAATTTCAGATCATGCAGATGTTTTGCAATTTATTACCTTAGCCGCACCGAAACCTTTGCATTAAAATTAACCATAAAAATATGGCCATTCAAGATCAGCCGACAGATTTCACCGAAGGTCAATTAAAGTTCGCCACCTGGTATGTTTCCCATAAAATTTTATTAAAGAAAATTTTTATCGGGTTTTTAATTTTTCTTTGCGCAATTTTTTGGGGTTTTGGTCTTTATGGCTTGATTAATTATTATTTTATTGAAGGACCAAGTTTTAATTTAGCGATGAGGGAATTGAGCCGCGGGGTCGATTTTTCCGCTATAAATAAGGCGCTTCAGCCGAAAGGCCTTGAACTTGGCACAACAACGATTTTTTCCTCAGGAAAAGGAAGATATGACTTTGTCGGAAAAGTTTTTAATTCTTCCTCCAATTGGCGCGCCGAATTTACTTACAATTTTTTAGTGGATGGTGTGGCGCGGCCGGAGAAGAGCGGTTTTATTTTACCCGGCGAGGAAAAATATGTTTTTGACCTTGGCGTATCGGCAGAGGCGAGGCCTCGCTCGGCTACCCTGGAAATTAAAAATTTTAAATGGCAAAGAATTGATGCTCATGAAATTCCCGATTATGACGCCTGGCAGGAAGACCGGTTGAATTTTCTTGTCACTGACGTGAAATTCACGCCCGCCGCGGTTGGAGAAAGCATTCCCATCAGCCGGGCATCTTTTATGGTTCGAAACGCGACGGCTTTTAGTTTTTGGGATGTTGGTTTTGAAATTTTTCTTTATAGGGGAAGTTCGATTGCCAGCGTAAATTATGTAACGCTCGAAGAATTTCGTTCTGGACAAAATCGTTCGGTTGAAGTAAGTTGGTTTGAAACGTTGCCTTCTATTACGCAGGTAAAAGTCGTGCCGGAAGTGAATATTTTTGACAGCAAGGCATATATGCCTGTTGACTAAATGGGATCTCTAATGGTTGTATTTTTATTGCTCTGTACACCTTAAAATCCAAAATCCAAAGCTCAAATGTCAAATCTCGTGCCAAAGGCAGATCCGCCTCTGGCGGAAAATCCAAAATTTAAAATCCAAAACAAGTTTTAGTCATTTGGACTTTAGTTATTGATTTGGTATTTGGATTTTGACATTTGGATTTTTTATTTATGTTTTCCCGATATTTTAGTTTTCTGAAACGCTTTGACTGGGTGCTCGCCACTTCAGTTTTTTTGCTTTTGGTTTTAAGTCTGGTCGCGCTTTACAGTATTTCTCTAAGCAAGGCTGATCCAGATTTTTTAAATTTTAAAAAACAAGCTATTTTTATTTTAGTTGGTTTAGTTGGTTTTTTTATAGCGAGCATTGTTGATTATAAGTGGTTGAAATTTTATAGTTTTCCTATTTACGGTTTGGCCGCGGCACTCTTGGTTGCGGTTTTGATTTTTGGCCAAGTTATCCGCGGAACGCAAGGTTGGTTTAGTTTTGGTTGGTTTAATTTTCAGCCGGTGGAATTGGCAAAGCTTGCCATGATTATTTTTTTAGCGAAATATTTTTCCCGGGGGGCGCATGAAATTTTTAATTTTAAACATCTGGCGGTGAGTGGCGTTTTTTCCGGAATTTTGATAGGTTTAGTTTTACTCCAGCCGGATTTCGGTTCGGCCCTGGTTCTTTTTTTCTTGTGGCTCGGCATGTTATTTTTAATAGGCATCAAGCGGTCGCATCTCGCTCTCCTTTTGCTTTTAGTTGCGGCGCTGCTCGCAAGTTCATGGTTTTTCGTTTTTGAGGATTTTCAAAAAGAAAGAATTTTGAGTTTCCTGGACGCTTCCCGAGATCCCCTCGGCCGCGGCTACAATATTACCCAAGCGCGAATTGCCGTGGGTTCCGGCCAGATTCTCGGCCGCGGTATTGGTTTTGGGCCGCAAAGCCAATTGCGTTTTGTTCCGGAAAGCCAGACGGATTTTATTTTTGCCGTTTTGGCTGAAGAATTAGGATTTTTGGGAGCAGCCTTGATTCTCGCCCTTTGGGGCGTTATTTTTTGGCGAATTGTGAGAATTGCCCGGCGCGCCCGAGACGATTTTAGCTTATTTTTCGCCGCCGGTACGGCAATTATTTTTTTGATTCAGATTTTTATTAATATTGGAATGACGGTTGGCGTAGCGCCGGTAACGGGTATTTCGTTGCCTTTTATAAGTTATGGCGGCAGTGCTTTGGTCGTAAATTTGGCAATGGTCGGGATTTTGGAGAGTGTGGCGGTGCGAAGTTAGATAGTTAAATTGTTAGCTATTTGGCAATTTAGCCACGTAGCTCTCTATGTATATTTGTGGTATTATCTTGACTGATTACGCGCTTGTTGCTAAAATCCAATTATCTTTTTAATTAATAATTTAAACAGAGAATTCTTATGACCTTGAGTCTAAATGTTAAAAAACGAGAGGTGACTGGAAAGGGAGTAAAGAGTCTCCGTAAACAAAATTTGATTCCGGCCGTTATTTACGGTAAAGACGTGCCGTCCCAAAATTTGGTTGTGGAGTATCTTCCTTTCAATAAGCTCTACAAAGAGGCCGGGGAAAGCACGCTTATTGATTTAAAAATTGATGAAGCGGCGCCGGTTAAAGTTTTGGTTCAGGAAGTGCAGTCAGATCCTACGAGCGGGAAATTCGCGCATATTGATTTCCGCCAAATTAAGATGACAGAAAAAATCAAAGTGGATGCGCTTTTTAAATTTGTCGGTGAATCGCCGGCGGTTAAGGAATTGGGTGGAACTTTTGTCCATGGTATGGAAAAAGTAGAAATTGAGTGTTTGCCGCAAGATTTAGTCCATGAAATTGAAGTTGATATTTCCGGAATTAAAACCTTTGAGGATAGTATTCAGATCAAGGATTTGAATATTCCAGCGGGCGTGAAAATTTTGGGTGATATGAACGCAACTATAGCTACTGTTGAAGCGCCTTTGACAGAGGAAGAATTGAAGGCCGAACTTGAAACGCCAGTTGCGGAAAAGGTTGAGGAGGTTGGTGTTGTGGAAAAAGAAAAGAAAGAGGGCGAGGAAGAGGCTGCTGCTTCGGAAGCTCAGGGCGAGAAAAAAGAGTAAAAAAATAATCAAAATGAAATTAATAAAGGAATTATCTTCAAAAATAATTGCTTTTGTAAAGAAACAACCGCGCATCTGGCTGGTTGTTTCTTTGCTTTTAATTTCAGTTTTCGTGGTGGCCGGTGGTGGCTATTTGCTATTGTCCAGAACCTCTTTTTTGGATTTTTTTTCTCGAGCAAAAATCGAACAAAATGTTGAAGAAAACGAAGAAGAATCTCTCCCGGGGTTTCGCCGACTGATTGACGGGGTGGAAGTAGGTGAGGAAATAAAAATTAATCCGCCGATGCTCACCGTGCAAATTGAAAATATGATTGATGCCCGACCGCTTTCGGGAGTTTCCCGCGCTAATTTAGTTTATGAAACTTTAGCTGAAGCGGGAATTACGCGTCTTTTAGCGATTTACACGGTAGACACCGATGTGCCGGAAATCGGACCAATCCGAAGTGCACGGCCGTATTTCTTGGATTGGGTCGAAGAATTCGGCGCGCTTTACGCTCATTCCGGCGGCAGTCCTGAAGCGTTGCGATTAATTCCGCAGTATAATTTTTTGGATTTGAATGAATTCGCTAATGGCAGATTTTTTTGGCGGTCAAAAACAAGATACATGCCGCACAATCTTTATACTTCAACGAAATTGTTGGATGAAGCCTTTGAAGCAAAAGATGGTGAGGTTAAAAATTTTACGTCCTGGCAGTTTAAAGCTGAAGCGCCAGAAGAGTCGCGTCCCGAAGAAGAAAAAAGAGTTAAAATTTATTTTTCCACAAAAACTTACGAAGCTGGCTGGCAGTATGACAGAGGTTCAAATGATTATTTGCGTTATCAGGCAGGCGTAATTCAGCAAGATAGAGATGGTAGTGAAGTTCGGGCAAAAAATATTGCGGTTCAATTTAGTAAAATGGTAGTTTTGGATGAAGTGGGCCGGAAAGATATTGAAACGGTTGGCGAGGGCGCGGCGATTATTTTTCAGGATGGGGTTAGAATCGATGGGAGCTGGAAGAAATCTGCGCGTGGAGAGCGGACGAAATTTTATGATACGACCGGCGCGGAAATAAAATTCAACCCGGGAGTGACCTGGGTTGAAGTGGTGCCGATCGGAACGGAGGTTGATTTTTAATTTATATTTCAAAAATAACTAATCGAGCTCGCCCGGCGAGGTCTTTTTTTATTTCAATTTTCGCGGTGGGGAAACGGCGTTTGATTAATTTTGTGATGGATTTTTTTTGATACGGATCTATTTCAAAAAATGAAGTAATGGACAATCGGCGGCCGGTAATTAGTAATTCTAATTGTTGTAAAAGCTCACGATAATATTTGAGGCCATCCGCACCGCCGTCCAGAGCTTGTCGTGGCTCATATTTTTTTATTTCCGGCTGAGTTTTTTTCCATTGTTTTGTGGTGAGATAGGGAAGATTGGCAGCGATTGTCAAAGATTTAAGATTTGTAATTTTAGATTTTTTTAAAAGTGGTTTAAGAAGATTACCGCGTAATAACGTGATGGCGACCTTGTGATGAATAATATTTTTCTGCGCCACTTTGAGCGCCGCCGAAGAAATTTCCGTGGCGAAAATTTTGGCATTGGGAAGACGATGGGCGAGTGAGACGGCGATCGCTCCGCTTCCGGTGCCGACGTCAATGATGGCGGTTGATTTTTTATTTATTGTGTTTTCAACCAGTATTTCCGTCTCTGGGCGGGGGATTAAAACATTTTTATCAACAAAAAAATCCAGACCGTAGAAATGTTTGTGGCCAATTATATAGGCGATGGGTTCGTGTTTCGCGCGGCGGGCGATGAGTTTTTTAAATTTTGAAAATTGTGCAGCGGTTAATTTTTTTTCCGAATGCACGTACAAAAATTCTTTTGGTTTTTTTATAACAAAAGATAAAAGAATTTCCGCGTCCATGGCAGGGGAGGAAATTTTAAAGTTTTTTAAAAGTTTTGTCGCCAAAATAAGAGCTTGTTTTGTAGTCATGTGGTTATTGTAACATAAAAAAAGGAGCCCGTGGATTGCTTGGAGGAGGGGAGATCTCTCCAAAACAATCCACGGGCTAGGGGCCCGGCAGCGGGGGAGGGGGAGGCGAGGAAACTCGTATTCCTCGTTTTCCGCTACGCGGGCTTCGCGCCGGTTCCGGGGAGGGGCGCGAATTTTGAAACGGAGAGTCGGCGAGCGAAACTCGTAACTCTCACGTTGGTTGATGGTGGAATGGACACTACTGCCGACGCCGGCGGTCTTTTTTCCTGGCGTCGGCGCGCTCGCGCGCTTCTTCCTCTTCATCGACGATCAACTCGTCTTTCTCATTTTCTTCTCTGAATGAACGTCTCGAGATGATCGCGACAGGACCGCGGTCCGCCCAAAGCGGCTGGCCGTCGTAGTCGAAAAGGCGTTCTCCGTCGCACCAGATTGGATGTGGCATTATCTTTCTCCTGCAACCTTCCCTATAATCAACTCGTCCTGTCCATCAGGCCGAGGTTTAGGGCCACCTTCCTTGCGTTTTTGGCACGCGCCAAAAAGCGCAAGGCCACCCTGCTTTGATGGTTTTAGAATATTATAGAAAGATTACTTTGTCAACCCCCTTGACAAATTTTAAGAGTGTGGTAGAGTGTTCTGTAGGGTAAACGGGGAGTCCTGTTTGGTTGATGCCGGCAGCGCACCGGCGTCGTGGGCAGTCATTTTTTCCTTCACTCTGAATCCGGAACCCTTGGCTGGTGAACAGCGCGTTGTAGCGCGGCTGGCCTTGTGGCGAAGGACCCACAGAGTGGCCCGACAGGAACCCGGTTTGCGAGCTGCCCGTGAAGCAGCCGTGAACTGAAATCTCCCCCGCGTTTTCGATCCTCCAAACCCGCTTCGGTGGGTAAGGAGGTCGCCCGTTTTGCACACCGCTTTGGTCTGTGTTCTCGCGTTGTGCCAGTCGGTCGGACATCTGTTCGGCCGACTCTTTTTTATATCAAAAAACCGGCCCTACGGCCGGATTTATTTTTTAAACAACCTTTCAACTTCGCTCTGCTCCGCTCGAGGGAATAAAATTATGACCTGAGATCGTCGGAGGCCTTTATGTTTTTTTCAACACTTCAATAATTGGGTCTAGCTCGCCATCCATCACGTTATTAATATTGTGCCAACTTTCTTTGACGCGATGGTCAGAAACGCGGTCTTGGGGAAAATTATAAGTTCTGATTTTTTCCGCGCGCATCGCGCTGCCAATCTGCGAACGCCTAGCCGCGACCTCTTTCGCCTGCCTTTTTTCTTCTTCTATAGCAAAAAGTCGGGAGCGCAAAACTTGCATAGCTTTTTCTTTATTTTGCGCTTGCGAGCGTTCATCTTGGCAGGCAACGACAAGGCCGCTCGGAATATGAGTGATGCGGACGGCGGAGTAAGTCGTCTGCACACTTTGGCCGCCGTGGCCTCCGGATAAAAAGGTATCAATTCTTAAATCCTTTGGCTCGATTTTAATATCAATTTCTTCGGCTTCTGGAAGAACGGCGACAGAGGCGGTTGAAGTGTGGACTCGTCCGCTTTTTTCCGTTTCTGGAACGCGCTGAACGCGGTGCACGCCGCTTTCAAATTTTAAATTTCCCCAAGCGCCCTTACCGATAACAGAAAAAATAATTTCTTTAAATCCGCCAAGGTCAGTGCGATTGGAAGAAATTAATTTTGTCTGCCAGCCAAGGCGCTCGGCGAAGCGCGAATACATTCTAAATAATTGTGCGGCAAAAAGAGCGGCTTCATCGCCGCCGGCACCGGCTCTGATTTCCACAATAATATTTCTTTTATCCAGCGGATCTTTTGGGGTCAACTCTTCTTTAATTTCCGCCTCAAGCGCCGATTTTTCTTTTTTGATTTTTTCCAATTCTTCTTTGGCAATCGCGGCCATTTCATCAACATCTTGTTTAGCAATAACTTCCGTTTCGGCCTCGGCTTTTTGGAGCGCGTGGAATTTTTTTATTTTTTCCATTACTTCTTTCAAATCACTATATTCTTGGGAAACTGTTTTTAATTTTTCCGGATTAGAAACCACCTCGGGGCGGGCGAGTTCGGCCTCAAGTTCTTTGAATTTTCCTTCAGCTTTAATGATTTCTGGAATCATAATTAAATATTATTTTATTCTAACATAAAAACATGATAACAAAAACGTTACCATGTTTTTTATGATTGAAATAGCTACTTTGTTTTTTTAACTCTCGGCTTCTTTTCTTTTTTCGTCGCGGAAATGGCCGCTTTCTTTTCCATTTTTTCTTTGAATTTTTCCACGCGTCTTGCTGAGTCAACGAGTTTCTGTTTGCCGGTGTAGAATGGGTGGCAGGCAGAACACAACTCAACCTTGATTTCTTTCATGGTTGATCCAACGGTAAAAGAATTGCCGCAGGCGCAGGTGACTTTTGCTTTCGGATAATATTCTGGATGAGTGTCCTTTTTCATAATTATTGATTATTGTTTTGATTAATATTTTGTTCTTTTTGATTATGTAGGAATTTTGACCTTTGTGTCAAGGCAAAGATGGAAAGTAGGGCAATATAGGTCGCCGTAAACTCTGAGGGCATCTTATATTTTCCGCCAGAGACTATTGCGGTAATGATAAAGAAAAGAATTAAAATTGTCCAGAGAACGACGAAAAATTCGCCCTTGCGTTTTGAAAAATGGGAATCTTGCCAGCGATCGAATTCTTTTGTGCCGGCGTAAATGCCGAGAATAGAAATATAAATAATGGAAATTGCCGCGGCGTATCCGCTGAACTTATCAAGTGTAAAAAAATCAAACATGAAAAATCCCATGGCCGCGAAAGTCCAAAGATTGGAAAGTTGCCTCCAGATTTTGTCGTTTGATTTTTCCGTTTGTAGCGAGCCCATATTTTTGATGAACAATTGTGTATTTAATTTAGCAGAAATATCTTAAAAAAGCAAGGTCTTGACAGAGAATTATGGGGGGGTAAGCTGAGAGTGGTTTGCCATAAAAGGAGGTGTTCTATGGCAAGAGAAAGTCGGGGTTTCGAGAATCGGGGAACGGAAGGCGTCATCAAGACGCCCGACGGGGATCGCGTCGTCCATTCCAAGGAGGAGGCCATTCAGTACTTGCAAGAAGGTGCGCACTTGAAATATATCAGCCCTTCGATTCCCGGCCCCACCCTCGCGGAGCGGGACGAGGCCAGGGAGTGGAGAGAGGTCGTGAGGCAGGTCGACGAGTCCAGCCTTCCCGACAAGTAGTCGTCTGTCCGTGTGCACAATCGGATAGCACTTCGTCTACGCCGTCGTTCACTCGATGGCGTTTTTTTATTTTTTGAAATTGAAATCAAGGTAGAGTGGCGGGCAAGGACAGACCTTTTTCTAAGGGCTGTCCTTGTTGGTATTGACAAAAAGAGTTTTTCGTGATATTTTTAAAAATTCCA
>Ga0265297_10009420_pt1 | contig 12593 bp, 16 predicted proteins | sample Munlanlwell13791_FD_192502 | JGI IMG/M metagenome (GOLD analysis project Ga0265297, IMG submission 192502) | Leachate microbial communities from a municipal landfill in Southern Ontario, Canada - Leachate well 137-91 | ecosystem: Engineered > Solid waste > Landfill > Unclassified | place...
TTGGGGGTTTGGGAGCTTAATGGGCTCTTGCGCGAAAACCGCGGAAGAAGAAAGTATCAAGGCCAAAAATATATTTATCGCGCGCATATGAGGTTCCTTTCGTGATTTATTCAGTTCCTTTATTCCCGGGGTCATCCCCTGGGGCAGGCGCAGCTGGGGCGGTTTCGTCGGCGGCGCTTGGCTTGGGTGGTTCTTCTTTCGCGCCGGGCTTGGAATATTCTGACATTAAAAGAGAATAGCCAAAAAGCCCGGTGCCTTGGATCTTAAGGGGGATCCGGTATTCGTCGGCGCTTATCCAGATCTCCATCTGCCTCGGCGTGCTGGTGAAATGGAACGCCTGAAAAGTTCCGCCGGGGACTTTGATCTCTTCGACGGAAATAAGTTTTATCTGGTAGGCGCGGTTGGGCAGATTGGCGGTGATGACCTTGCCGGTTTTGAGCCCGTTTATGTGCCGGACGTAGAAAGGCAGGAGCACGGCGTTATGAATAGGGCCGTTTCTTGTTATTATTTTCTCCTCTTTGCTTTCTCCCTTCTCTTTGGTTATCTTTAAGACAAACTTTTGCTGGTCATAAAGTTCGGTGATCTTTTCGCGCATTATCAGTTTGGCGATATCGCGTTCGACTTTCACGGGGAGGAAGGTCTTAGGGTCGCTGTATATTTTCTCAAGGTCTTTGAATTGGGTGACTTCGGTGAGCATGGTCATCAGGTATAACTTTTTCCCGTCCATTTCCACGGTTCCCACATTGTTGAATTCGGCCTTGCCCAGCCGCAGCCTTCCCATCCGCACATCGTAAACGATCTTTTCCCCGGCAAAATCCTGAAGCAAGCCCTTGGTTTTTATGCCAAGCTCTAATGACGGGGCTTTATACACCTGCTCTCTTACCGTAAGGATAAGCAGCAGGGCGGCCACAAAAAGCGGAAGTAAGAATATCAATTTTTTTGTCCGGATCATTTCGCTCTTTCTTTATTTAGTTTTCTTTTCAATATTGCCAGTGTCGTTATGTACGCCAGGATGCCCAGGCAAAGGGAGATCACGAAGTAGCCGACCAATACAGGCAGGATGACTTTTAAGGCGGGAGCGTCAAATAATGCCGCCGGCCGCAGGTTCCTGATATATTGCTGCCAATCGGCCCTGACATTCTGCCAGGAAAGCCCCATTATACCCGCGCCGATCTTTATTGACAACAAAAATGTTACAAAACTCAGCCATGTATTCGTGGCCAGGCTGCCAACCAGCGCCGCTGCCCGGTTTATTCGCAGTAAAAATGCCAAGGATAGTGAAGCGATCGGGCCCATTCCGGGGATGATACCGCAGAATACGCCGACGCCCATGCCCAGCGCGACTCTTTGCGGGGTGTCGTTGATTTTGACAAGCTTGGAATATAGTAAATTTTTGGTATTATTTAAATGTTTTAATATGTTCATAGTGTATTTCTTTTTATTCGGAAAATGAGCTTCTGTAACCTTTTGGCTTAAAACAAGTTATAACTCTAGGGAGCGTCCCTGCTTATCTTGCGAGTTCTTCGATCATGCCATCCAGCTTTGCCTCCATCGCCCTTTTGACAAAAGGGAATAAGCCGGATTCTATCCTCTCTTTGAATTCCCCTTTTTCCCATCTGAGCCGGACGGCCTGGGGGATGCCGCCGAGGGCAAACTTAAAATCAATAAAAGGCTCCCTTACTCCAGCAAAGGATAAGAGCCTTCTGAATTCAGGCGATTCTTTCAACAGAACGGAGCGGACCTTGATGAAGAAAGAGCCTTCTATTTTGGAGTTCGACTTCCAATTGGCGTCGAGGATCACATCCGGGCCGAGGAAATTGGCTTCGCTGATCACCAGGATATCCCTGGAAAGGGAGAATTTTAAATGTATGTCGTCGAAGATGACATTGCTTAAAGACGGGAATTTAACTACGGAGGCGAAGGCGTTTAAGTCCGCCGCCCCCTTTTTGATGTAACAGTCCCCGCTCAGGAAATACTTTAAAGTGTTATCGAAATATATATCGGCGTATATGTCTCCGGATAAAAGATTATCAAAAGTATTCAGGTCGGAGAATACCCTTCTGGCGTCCAGGCCGGAACCGCTTAACCAGAAAGTAAGCTTGGAAGAGGCGCCTTTTATGAACAATTTCAAAGAGCCCTTTATTTTCCCGAAGTAGCCGTCCATGGTTATGTCTTTTATTTCAACGAGGTCCTTTCCCGTAGAAAGGTCACCGGCGAGGCGCGAAAAACTCATTTTTTGGGGGCTATCCCCGCTTTCTTTATTCAGTTCCACCGAAGAAGCGGTGAAACTCCTGGTTTTACTGTTGAAAAGCATATTCCGGCAATCGGCGCGCATGTTTATGCTGCCTTCCTTTGCCGCGTATACCGCCCGGGCGGATACATCCCCGCTTAAGGAAGGGTTTATCTGCCCCTGGAAATTAAAATCCAAGCTTTCCAGATTTAAGGGCCGCAGGTATTCAGGTGTCAGGGAGAGATTGAGATCTATTTGTTTTGTCCCTGACGGGAAGGTTTCGAAAGCGGCGTTCAGCGGGAGCCCATTGGCGTTAAAGGAACCGCGGGCCAGCTTGAGACGGCCTTTGATGAATTTCAGGTCCCCGCTTAAATTCTCTATCATGAAATGCGCGGCATCCTCCGGGGCGTATTTGAGGCGGCAGTCATCCAGGATAGCTTCGGCGATGAGCTCCGGCTTATCCATATTCCCCGTAAGCTTTAAGGATATAAAGGCGCTGCCTTCAGCGGAAAAGCCCTCCTTAAGGAAATCTATGTTATTCAGCGCCAGCCCCGACGGGACAAGGATCACATCCACATAGGGGTTGCGCTCCAGGAAATCATAGACCACGCCTGTGCCTAAAAGCTGGTCGGTGCCTATTTCCACGAGTATCAGGTTGAGCCCCATCTCCATCCCTTTTACGGCGCCCTCAGCGGTGAATTTAAACTTTTGTTTCAGATCGTAACCTGAAAAAGGATAATCCAATTGCCCGTTAAAGCTCATCCGGAAACGGTCCGCGTTCTGTTCGAGCAGGATCTTTTTCAGGAAAAAAACAGCTTTTTGTTTCGATTCGAGGGGGTAGATGATCTTTGCCGAAGCGATGGAGACCTTGGTTTTGGCTTTGACGGGGGCGGCGGCGGGTTCAACGCGGCCGGAAACCTTCTTTCGCATATCGCTTATGATGACCTGGATATTCTGCCCTTCCTCCTCTTTTTTTACGTTGACGGACATCTCGCCGGCGCGGATACGGCCGGGCGACAGCTTTCCCTTAAAAAGAGGCAGTATCCTGAAAGATATGTAAGCGTCGTCTATGAATATGGCGGGTTCTTCGCCGCGGCGGTAGAAAACACGCAAGCCCCGCACGCGAAGCCCGCGGTAAAAACTGAAGGATACGTTTTCCAGGGAGATCTCGCGGCCGAGCTCTGATGACAGGCGGGCCTCTATACCGGGCTTAGATTTGCGCAAGACAAAGGAAAGCCCGGTTTGCAGGAGAACCGCGAGGAAAACCGCGATAGTGAGCGCGAGCAGGAGCTTAAGGCGCGATATCGAGGAAAAGTTCATTGTTTTTGAAGATCTCAATCCTGTCGACATACTCGGTTATTCTATAGACGTTTTTGAATATGGACTCATACTCTATGCTTTTCGATTCCGAGAAGATCAAGAACAATGAACGGGAGAAGAAGTTCAGCTTTATCCGTTCTATAAGTTCCGGATCCTGCTTGAAATCCGTTAAGGCTTTATAGAGTAGCGCCTGCGCGAAGACGCGGCTGGGGTCATCGGGGTAGTCTTCGAGATATCCGGCAAGTTGTTTTATGGCGTCGCGGTAATTTTTTATCTCGAGCAGGTATTCAGCCATGGAAAAACGCGCTTTTTTCTCGCGGTCCGGGCGGGGTCGTTCCCTGACGTATTCTCTCAGTTTGATGTAGGCATAGTCGTGGTGGCCTTCTTTTACATCCTGAAGCGCGTCGTAGTAGGCGGCTTCCTGCAGGGTCGGGAAATCAAAGAAGGAAAGGTCAAAGGAGAAGCCGAAAGACGTAAAGGCGAAAAGAAAAACTAACAAAACTCCGGTCAATTTACGCATTTTCTCACCTAAGGGGTTTTATGTTGACGCCGGCGAACCTTTCGAGCCCGCGGTCGTCTTGTGTCCATCCGTTGCTCAGCCCGCATCTTTCCATAATCATTTTAGCGTATTCGTACTCCTCGAAATTCACGCGGCGGCAGATATCTTTGTAGGAATTTGCCTTGTGATAAGGAGTATACTGGCTCATCAGGCTGATGTAAGTATCTTTTGACAGGCTCTGGGCAACGAATTTCATTATCTTCTCTGTTCCTGAGACATTATTCGGGAGGACTAAGTGCCTTATGATCAGGCCGCGCTTGATAAGGCCGTTTTCATCGAGTTGGGCGAGCCCTGCCTGGCGGTGCATTTCTTTCAGGGCGGCCCGGTTAAATTCCGGGTAACCCGGAGCGCCGGAATATTTGGCCGATATGTTATTACCGGCGTAACGCATGTCCGGAAGGTATATATCCACAATACCGTCGAGGAACCGCAAGATATCGGCCGATTCATAGCCGCTTGTATTGTAAACAAGGGGTATGTTCAGTCCTTTGGGGACAGCCAGCTCCAGGGATTTTAAGATCTGCGGCATGAAATGCGTGGGCGTGACCAGGTTTATATTATGGCAGCCCTGGCTTTGCAAATTGAGCATGGCTTCGGATAATTCCCGCGTTTCGAATTCCCTGCCTTCGTCTTTTTGGCTGAATTCGTAGTTCTGGCAGTAAACGCAGGCCATATTGCATCCGGAGAAGAAGATGGTCCCGGAGCCGCGCGTTCCGGAAATAGGCGGCTCTTCGCCATGGTGAGGCATGTAACTGCATACCCTGGCTTTTACGCCGGCGCGGCAAAAACCGCGCTCATTATTCAGGCGGTTCACGCCGCATTTTCTGGGGCAGAGCGCGCAGGAGCGAAGCAGGTTAAAGACCGTCTCGGAAACTTTGCGCAGCTGACCTGAATTATAGGAATCTAAATACGAAGGATACATAAATCGGAAAATGAGCCTCTGTAACAGATTGTCACATAATAGGTTGCATGTTAAGGGAGCGTCCCTGCTATTTCTTTTTCGACATTTTTGATACGCTTCTCGATGTCCGGATGCGAGCTGAAGATCTCGATTTTCAGGAAGCCGCCCTTTCTCTTCGCTTCTTCCTGGAGTTTTCTGAAGAATGTGATTATCCCGCGCGGGTCATATCCCGCCCTTTTTGAATACCTCACGGCTAATTTATCGGCGAAATTTTCATCTTTGCGGCTGTACCCCAGGCTGGAGAGGTCATAAATTATATCCGCCGCCTGGCTTATCGCATCCATGGCGGGTATGCCCAGGGCGCTGCCCACTATTTGAGAACCCAGGGCGGCGAATTGATAACCCATCGCGGACTGTAATTTTTTAATGCTGTGGCGGGCGGCGATATGGCCGACTTCGTGGGCAAGGACCCCCGCCAGTTCGTCGTCGGTGGTATCGTCGAAGAGCCCGGTGTGCACATAAACATAACCGCCGGGGATGGCGAAGGCGTTGTAGTCCTTATTGTCAATGAGTTTGAAGTAATAGGTTAAGTCCTGCCGGTCGGAAGAGGCCGCTATTTTGGAGCCGACCCGGTCGAGCCGGGATTGTTTTGAGGAGTCAGAGACGATCTTGGATTGTTTTTGTACCTGCTTGTCCAGGTCCTTGCCGAGAGAGACTTCGCGCTCGGTGCCCATGATCAGGGCCTCTCTCCTGCCTGTCGCCGGGTTGTATATGGTCGTGCAGCCGCTCAAGAAAAGAAAGCCCAGGGCAATTATTAGGAAGTGTTTGGGGACAGTCCCCTGTGGGCTGCAGTAAAGTTTCAGAGGGGGACAGTCCCCGGCCTTAGATTTCAGCTTAGTCTTTTTGGATCTGAGACGCATAGAGCTCCCTTATCTGATTGAATACCTTAATATAGGCGGCGGAAGCGTAATCCGGATAGGTCCATTCCCAGGGGGCGAAGCTTTTTTTCCGATAAGAAAGGGTGATCTCGGCGAAGATGCCCTTTTCGAGATAGATCCGGTGCCTGTAATCCTTGGTGGAGGCTAGGACCAGCTTGGCCATGTCCAGATAACCGGGGTCGATATTGATCAACCGGCGCTTTTCAGGCGATAAGCGCTTCTCGATGCGATTGGAAAGGGCCTTGATATCCGCCAGCTTACCGGCGGGGATAAGTTTTCTGAAGGAGATGAATTTTCTTTTTAAGCCGGTGCCGAATTCGGCGGCGTAATAATCGGTGAGATCAAAGGCCAGGTGGGGGCTTTGGTAGTCCGTATCGCCGAAGGCCCTTTTCAAGGCCGACTCCGCCTTGGCCAGGACGCTTTCTTCTTTGAAAATAAAGCCGGTAACGAGTTTTACCGGATGGACATCCCTGATGATACCCATTGTTTTAGAGGTTTCAGATCAGAGGGAGTTTTGAGGCAGGAATTGGCTGACGTATTCGGATATTTTCTTACGCTGGTTTTCCTGGATGCCGTTGAAAAAGACGGCAACGTTAAAACCGCCTCTTTTTTCGTCCATTGACCTTACGATGACGCCCTTGCACTCTACGTCGACATTCTTTTTCTTCCCGTCGGAGACAACAGGCAGGACCACTTTTACGGCGATCCTGGTGAAAGGCGGGATGTATTTATCCAGGTGGCAGTATGCCCCTACGCAGCTTACGTTTTCCGTGGAAGTGGTGAAACTGTAACCGTTAGCCGCGATCTTGATGGGAAGCGCGTGGTTTATGCGAGGGTGTTTTCTTCTTTCCTGTTCTTTATGCTTCATTTTTTCTCTTCTTTGCTTTTACGCAGGAAATCGCGCCAGCACTTTTTGCTGCAATAGAATTTGCCGTCGCGGTAATAGAGTTTAAGTTTTTTAAGGGGTTTGTTGCAAGCCAGGCAATTGGTCTGCTTTTCGACCACCGGGGCGGCGCCTGCTGCCGCTGGTGCTGCTGGTGCTGTTTCCGCTGCCATCGATATCCTTTCTCTGAATTCTTGTTATTTTAAAAGCCTCGTTAATTCCTAAAATAATATACCATAGATTTAAAAAGGTGTCAAATCCTTTACAAAAGCCCTCTTTTTGTTATAATTAGGGCATGTACTGCAAGTTTTACGGATTCAAAGAACGGCCCTTCAATGTAACCTCTGACCCCGCGTTCTTCTTCCTGAGCAGGCAGCACAAGGAAGCCCTCTCCCACCTCACCTACGGCACCGCGCAAAGAAAAGGCATCCTGGCTGTGACCGGAGAAATAGGCACGGGAAAGACCACCCTCTGCCGGTTTTTCCTCAACCGGCTCCCGAAGAACGTCAAGACGGCGTTCATCCTCAATCCTTATTTTTCTGAAATTCAATTGCTGGAAGCTATAGTCAATGATTTCGGGATAAAGGTCAAGAACAAGTCAAGGTTAGGTTTTATCTGGGAGCTGAACCATTTTCTTTTAAGGGAATCGGAGGCGGGGAACAACGTGGTCCTGATCATAGACGAAGCGCAGAATTTGAAGCCTTCGGCCCTGGAACAGGTCAGGCTGCTGTCGAATTTGGAGACGGAGAAGGACAAATTATTACAGATCATCCTGATGGGACAGCCGGAACTGAATTCCAAGCTCGACCTTTATGACCTGCGCCAGCTTAAGCAGAGGATTATGGTAAGGTACCATATTACGCCGCTGGAAAACGCGGCGGAAGCGGCCGAATACGTCAATCACCGCCTGAGTATCGCCGGATCAATGGTAAACCCGAGCTTTACGCAGGATGCCCTTAAGGCGATATTCGATTTTTCCGGCGGGGTCCCCAGGCTGATAAACGTTATCTGCGACCGCGCGCTTTTGGCCGGGTTTGTGGCCGAGGCCGGGTCGATCGGCATCGAGATAATAGAAAGGTGTATTACGGAGTTAAGCGATAATAAAGTGAGCGCTGCGCAATGAGCATAATACATGACGCGTTAAAAAAAGTGGAAGCTTCTACCGCTCCCGCTTCTCCCGAGCAGCAAGCCCAAAAACCGGCGCCGCAGAGCGCTTCTAAGCGTAAGGTGTACCTGCTTTACGCGGTGATGATCTGCGTGGGAGGCGTACTGGCGAATATCTTATTTGGGCTGCTTTCACCCAAGCCCGCGCCGAAAACATCTCCCGCCGTCGTTATCAAAGAGGATATACCTCTTACGGTTGCCGCGCAAGCTGTTACCAGCAGCGCCGCCGAAGAGGAGGAATCCTGGGAAGACCTTCCCTCTCCTCTGATCGTAAGCGGAGTCTTCTTTTCAGGGGACGAAGGTTACGCCCTTATCAATAACAAGATCGTTAAGAAGGGCGATAGGGTCGGGCCGGCAACCGTGGGTGAGATCTCGCTGCAAGAGGTGGAGTTGGAAAACAGGGGTTCGGTGGTGAAACTTTCGGTGGGCAAGTAAAAGCCGCCGCTACATCCTTTTCTTTAAAGCCCGCCTGACGGCCTCCAGGGGGACATTCCTTACTATCCTCGTTTTTCCGATGCCTTCAATAAGGACAAATCTATTTTCCGCGCCGCTGAATTTTTTATCGCGGTAGTGCGCCTGGATTATCTTATCTGAAGAAATTCCCTTTATTTTCACGGGCAGGCCTACGGCCTTTATAAGCTTCTCTATCCTTTTGAGCGCGGCTTCGCTTGTGAGGCCAAGCGCCACGCTTATTTCTGAAGCGGCCAGCATACCCAGGGCGACCGCTTCCCCGTGATTATACGCGGTGAACCCTCCTGCCGCTTCTATGGCATGGCCGATGGTGTGGCCGAAGTTCAATATAGTGCGTATCCCTTTTTCCTCGCGTTCATCCATCCCTACTATCCGGGCCTTGATCGCGCTGCAGCGGGCTACCGCGAATTCCAAAGCCCGGTCTTTTAAAGCGAGTATGTTTTTGTGATTTTTCTCCAGGTAATTAAAGAGCGCGGCGTCTTTGATCACGGCGTATTTTATGATCTCGGAAAGCCCGTTTTTGACCTGCCGGGCGTCAAGGGACTTTAGCGCCGACACATCGCTGATCACCAGGCGCGGCTGATAGAACGCGCCGAGCAGGTTCTTGCCCTGGCTGAGGTCCACCGCGGTCTTGCCTCCTATGCCCGAATCCACCTGTGCCAGGAGCGTGGTAGGGATATGCGCGTAAGGCACCCCTCTTTTATAAATGGAGGCGATAAAGCCGGCAAGGTCGCCGACTACCCCCCCGCCGAAAGCGATGATGAATATCTTCCTTTTTTTATCGTAAAGCGCGATATCCTTTATGACATCGGCGGCTGCTTGCAGGGATTTGCTCTTCTCTGTGTCCGGGACCAGCTTGAATCTTACCGTAAAACCCGACCTTTTCAGGGCGCCGGTGAGCGCGGCGCCGTAATTTTTTTTGATCCGGGAATTGGTGATGACGTAGGCGTCAGATCCGATATTCAGCCGGCGAAGGTATTTCCCTGAGCTTTTTAAAAGCCCCTTTCCGATAAGGATATCGTAGGAACGTTTTTTAAGGTTAAGTTTTAATACGCGCATTTTATATGGTGACTCCGAGTATCCTTAAGATAAGGTTAACCGCGGGCCAGACAATGTAACCGAAAACACCGAACCAGAGGAGCAGCATAAGGATGATAAAACCGTACGGCTCGATGCGGGCATAACTGTAAGCTAAATCCGGGGGAAGCAATCCGGAAAGTATGCGGGAGCCGTCCAAGGGAGGGATCGGTAAGAGGTTGAATACTCCCAGGACCACGTTGATGATGATGAGATTGCCGAGAATCAGGGAAAGTAAGCCTGGCGGCGTGGGAAAGAATTTAAGGAATAGGCTCAGGACCGAAGCCAGCAGGAAATTGGCCGCCGGCCCGCTCAGGCCGATCCAGATGATATCGCGTTTGGGGTTTTTAAGGCTGTGGTAATTGATAGGGACGGGTTTTGCCGCGCCGAAAACGAATTGCCCGTGCGTGCTTATAAAAAGGAATAACGGCAGGAAGAATGTCCACATCGGGTCGATGTGCGCGAACGGATTAAGGGTGAGCCGGCCGGAATATTTCGCGGTCGGGTCCCCGAGTTTATACGCGGTCAGCCCGTGGGAAAATTCGTGCACGGTCATGGCGATGAGGAGCAATCCGAAAGATATCAGGAAGGATATTAAGAGGCCGGCAAGGTTCAATCCAGCGCCTCGATCTTTAGCACTTCGATGAGCGGGTTTTTCTTTCTTTCGGGCTGGACTTTTTTACCGGTCACTTTTACTTTTTGGCCGCTAAGGCTCTTGAGGCTGTCTTCTTTGCCGATCAATAAGTAGGTCTTTTTATCGCTTGTGGAGATGAGCCTGTGGGTCGCGACGCGTTTTTTGGCGTACGGCTTTATGGTCCCTTCCACGACTATGCTTCCGGGCTCCGGCTTTACTTTTTTCGGCAGCCGGACTTTTTCCACGAATTTTTTGTGCACCCAGGCGAAGCTGTTGGCTGTCGGCTCTATTTTATACCAGGAAACCGCGTCCTCAAGTATATTTACGACCTCGTTCTTTTGCGCTTTGCCGAGCACGGCGTAATTTTCACCCGGGCCCAGGCGCACATTTACGTTTTCCTTGGCTATTTTGGCGGTCTTTCCGTCGATAGGCCTGGCCATGTCCTTCCTTATGTAAGAAGGAGCGGACTGAGGCAGCCTTATTTTATACCACTCATAGATCGCTTTTATGACTTCTACTTTTTGATCTTTGTTCAGGACGCAGATGACCTGCGAGCTTATTGAGGAGTCCGTGCGGACGTTTATTTTGTCGGAGGTTATCTGGCCCTGGAATAGGACGGGCACCGGAGCGGGGGGCGCCGGCTCGGCTTCTTCGGCATCTTCTGAAGGGACTTCCGCGCCTTCTTCATCTTGAGGAGCTGCCTCCGTTTCTTCATCCTCGGGCGCCTCGGCATCTTTTACAGACGCGGGAGGCGTTTCTTTTTTCGCGGCAAAAACAGGATTGCAGCAAAAGAACAGGCAGGCGAATAATAATAAAAAGATCCTTGGCTGGCGCATTCTATTTAATTATTTTTTCTCTTTTGGAGCGGCTGCTTTACCGGCCGCGGGAGCCGCTTTTGTTTCTGTGGCTGCGGCGGGGGTCGCGCCTTCTACGGCTGTTTCTTCGGTTTTCTCAGCCTTTTCCTTCTTGATCTTGATCCTGATGGTCTTTATTTTGGGCAGGCCGCAAACTTCGTCTCCCGGCTTCCATTCTTCCTTTTCCAGCATTGTTCTTAAGCGCTCGGTGCGCTTTAGGACAGACCTTTGTTTTTTATCCTTATCCGATAATTTTAACGACGGGTGAATAGACATAAAATCATAACCTCCTTAAACGGCAATCCTGATATTTGTTTCTTAGTTTCGCTAAAAGCATCTCGGCGTCGGAGCGCTTGGAAAATTTGCCGACGCAGACTATGCTGAACTTCCCCTTTGATAAGACCAGCGCCGAATGCCCCTTCTTTTTGAGGGCGTCCGCCTCTTTCTGCGCGTTTTTATTGCTGGAGAATGAGGCGACCTGCACGGTGAAACTCTCCGCCAGGATCTTTGTTGGCGCCGGCTGCTCTTTGCTGACGGCTTCTGCCGGAGCGGAAATAAACCTGGCGGGCGCTTGCCTGGTTTCCGCGGCCGGCGGCCTCGCCGCGAGGTCCAGCCGCGAATCGGTTTTGGGGGTGGCGTAATTCTTCCCTTTTTCCACGCCCAAGGCGAAGGAAGCTATGCCAGTCACGGCGAAAGCGATGATGAGCAGGATGGTTTTTTCGTATTTGGTTATACAACCCCAAAAGGCGAAAGACGCGCGCGGGTGCTGCCGGACAGAAGCGCCTTGCTGGTCAAAAAGCTCTAATTGGCTGGTTTTTTCCATATTTAACAATGAGCGTTTACAAGTTATTGGCTGATAAGTAATTATAAGACAGGGGAACGTCCCTGCTTATGTATTATAACTTTTTATTGGGGAGTTGCAAATAATTTTTTGTTTTTATTTTTTTGACTACTTTTTCGAAGGCCTCGACTACGCGCGGGTCGAACTGGGTGCCGCTCTTCTTCTTTATCTCCTTGACGGCTGACGGTATATCCATTCTTTCGCGGTAGGGCCTTCCGTAGACCATGGCCTCGAAGGCGTCTGCCACGGACATAACGCGCGCGCCAAGCGGGATCTGATTTTTTTTCAGACGCGAAGGATATCCGGTGCCGTTGTATTTTTCATGGTGGTGCATGATTATGGGGATAGCCGGACGCAATACCTGCAGATGTTTTAACATCTGGGCGCCGGTAACCGGGTGCTTTTTGATGATATTATACTCTTTCACGGTCAATTTCGAGGTCTTGGTAAGTATCTCCATCGGGATATCCGCTTTTCCGGCGTCGTGCAGCATGCTGGCGAATTTTAAGCTCTCCACCTGTTTTTCGTCAAGGTGCATCTGGTGCGCCAGCATCATGACCAGGTGGCTGAAATACGGGGAATGCGTGTATTCCTGCGGTACACGGATATCCAGGAGGGTGACCAGCGATTTTATGCTTCCCAGGACTATCCTCTGCTGCTCTTCGTAAAGCTGCAGCGCCTTTACGCCGATGATCGCCTGTTCGCCGACGGTCATGAGCAT
>Ga0265297_10009421_pt1 | contig 12592 bp, 7 predicted proteins | sample Munlanlwell13791_FD_192502 | JGI IMG/M metagenome (GOLD analysis project Ga0265297, IMG submission 192502) | Leachate microbial communities from a municipal landfill in Southern Ontario, Canada - Leachate well 137-91 | ecosystem: Engineered > Solid waste > Landfill > Unclassified | place...
ATATTTGGACAGGCGATGGCGCAAGCTATACCACCGACTGGACCGTAAACACGGCTCTACTCGCGCAAGGACGCAACTATATCAATGTACGCTGTACCGATTTGGGAGCTCTGACCTCTACCGCCAATGGTGCATTTTATATCGAATGGGACACCGTGGCTCCTCCGGCTCCGACAGTCAGTGGCACCACTCCGACCAATGACACCACTCCGACTTGGAGTTGGGTGAGTGGCGGTGTGGACGGCAATGGCAATTATCGCTATAAGTTGGACGACAATGATATGACTGCCGGTACTACGGCAACCACTCTCTTGGCTTACACTTCAGGAGTGTTGGCCGAGGGCGATCATACGCTCTATGTTCAGGAACGCGACGCAGTGGGCAACTGGTCCGCAATCGGAAGTTATACCATCAAGGTTGATACGACCGCTCCAGATGTTACTCTGACTTATTCTGCCAATCCGGCACCGAGTGGCGCGCTGACTATTACCGCGACATTTACCGAAGCTTTGGCGGGTACTCCACAGATTGCGATCAATCAGCCAGGTACGACCGACATTGCGGCGACAAATCTGACCGCGACCGCCGACCCACTTGTTTGGACTTATGCTTATACGGTTGTTGATGCTACCGGTGGAACCTATGTCGATGGTACGACGACGGTTGCGATCAGCAATGCCGCCGATCCGGCCGGCAACGCTCTCGACACTACCACCAATCCGACTTTCGTAATTGATACGACCGATCCGAGCATCACCCTGAGCTATCCCGCCAACGGCGCTTTGCTCCCGATGACACCTGATTTCATTCACTTCACTTACACCGACAATGCCGTCGATACCGACACCATCGAAGTCAAAATCGATCTCAATGGCGACGCGGACTACGGTGAGGCAGGGGAGGATTTGACCTCTACTTGCACGATTCTTACCGCCACTGAGACACTTTGTCCTTTGGCAAATGCACTTACCGCAGGTCGTTATCAAATTTACTTTACAATCTCCGATACGGCAGGCAATATAACCACCCTCGAGTATCCATTCTGGGTCGATAACTTCACCTTCAAGGCGGAAAATCTCGCCGTCGATCTCGGCGTACTTGCGCCGGGCGTGGGTCAAACTACCGCTGACGATACCGAACACACCAAGATTACGATTACGACTTATGGTGCGGGGGTTAGTGTCAACGCGCTTGCGGACGGACAACTCACCAATGGTGCCAGTAGTGTCGCATGGCACGCCAATGACACGGCGGTCGCAGGAGTCGGTTCGGCTTACCGCGTCAAGGAAGACGCATTGGGAATCTTTGGCAACTACTTCAACTTCGATAATGCACCGCAAGTCGCCTCCAAGGCGAAACTCGCAGACGGCACCTATGGAGTACTCAAGACTTACACATTCTATGTTGAGCACTATGCGCGCATGGGTGGAGCGGAGTCGGGTGGCGTGTACGAACAAGACATCGCCTTCAGTGCCAATCTGACTTACTAAGCAATCTTGACAAAACCTGAAAAAAGGCTAAAATCCGAAGCTCTCAAAAAATAAAATAGGCAATAAACGGAGTCAAAAACTCATTAATATATATTATCAATTTTAATCCCACAAAGATGAAAAAATTTATCGCAAAACTTACGCTTGTGGCACTCGCTCTTGCGTTTGTTCCAACCGCTAATGCGGCCGGTGTAGTGATCACAGCTAGCGCTAACCTCGCTCGCACAGAGATTACAGTAGCTCTCCCAGCTGGTGTAGATCTCGAGGGTGGTAACGCTGATGCAGATCTTGATGATGACTTCACTGTCCAAGTTACAAACACAGCTACTGGTGCTGCAATAGATCTCTCCGGCGCTGCTCTCCCTACCGCTCTTACATTGGGTGTTAATGACGAGTTCGCTCAAGCAGATCTCTCTGAAGCTGCCAACGGTTACATTATCGTAACTGACCTCGCGGCTGATGCTGCTGACGGTGATGATATCGTAATCACACTCCCAGCGCTCGCTACCGACACAGCTTACACAGTATCTTACCGCGATACAGACGGCAACTACGGTATCGCTATGTTCAACACAGGTGTATCCAACCAAGTTGTTGTGACAGCTACCGTTGAACCGGTACTCACCATGTCTCTCACAGAAGAAGGTGTTCCTGCTAACCCAAAGACCGCTATTGCGCTCGGCATTTTGCCTACAGCCGCAAACACATACTCTGATGACACACTCGATGTGCTCACAGGTACAAATGCGCTTCAGGGTGTAGTCGTAACCATGACTTCTGCCGGTCTCAAGGATCTCGTAAACGATCGTGAAATCGGTGTAACCGATATCAGTGCAGATGGCGCAGGTGCTGAAAACACAGCCGCTACCGACTACTACAAGGTTCAATCCGAAAACGCTGCCGTTCCAGCTGTTCTAGCTGATGCCAACGGTGCCGACATTTACTCTGCTGCAGGTACAGATATGCTTGCAACCCAGACTGTCGTTGATATCAATAACGCGCACAATGTGACTGCAACCACAATCACTATTGCTGCTCGTGCCGCTCTCAACACAGAATCCGGTGATTACTCAGATACTCTGACATTCACAGCTACCGCTCAATTCTAATTCTTGATTAGAAACTCAAAAAGACAGGCCTTCGGGTCTGTCTTTTTTTTGTGTTTTGTGGCGCTTTAGCATTGATTTTTGGCTTCCCGAAATGCTATAATATAAGCAAATAAAACCAAATTTTGACTATGAAAAAAATATTCTCATTACTGACGTTGGCACTTGTGCTGGGTTTTTTGTCTGTGCCGCTTGTTTCTGCCGATGGATTAACCATTACTCCGCCTAAGTTCGAGTATACCGTCGATCCGGGCGAGACGCTCAATGGTATTGTCAAACTGACCAATGGTGGTGAGACGCTTTTGAGTTTGACTTCCGATGTGCAGGATTTTGTGGCGGGCAATGAAACCGGTACGCCATCTTTCGTGAGCGATGCCGACAATTCCATTTCTTTGCGCAGTTGGATTACCGTCAATGACAATCAGCCGGTTGTGCTTGAAGCCGGTGAAAAAAAAGAAATTCCTTTTACCATAAATATTCCGAACGAAGCCGAACCGGGTGGGCACTATGGTGCGATTTTCTTTCAACCGCCAGCCGGCGAAGGTCAAGTGGCTGTCGTGCAGAAGATTGGCGCTTTGGTTTTGATTCGCGTTTCCGGTGAGATTCGCGAAGAAGGCAATTTAAATTATTTCGGAACTTATGCGGGTGAAAAATCCGACAAAATTCTCGAAGAACTCGCCAAAACTTCTTTTTTCGAGAACTTTCCGGTCAGTTTCGCGATTCGTTTTGAAAACACCGGCAATACTCATGTGAAGCCGACAGGCAAAATCGAGCTTTATAATTTCGGACAAAAACTTTCCAGCGTCGGCGTTGAGACGATTCTCAATCCGCAAGGCGTTGTGATTGACCAAACCATTGTGGATTATTTGCCGGTAAATGACGGTCGTGGCAATTCTCTCGCCAATTCTTTCCGTCGTTTTGATACGACTTTTCAGGGCGAAGCTTACTGGTATCGTAACGATGACGGCACCAAAGAAATCCGTTATCGTGGCTTGCCGATGGGCTATTATAGCGCCAAACTGACCCTCGATTACGGTTCCGGCAACGAGACCATTACCCGTGATATTTCTTTCATTGTTTTGCCATGGAAAGAAACTCTGGGTGGTCTGATTGCGCTTGCAGTCTTGATTCTTCTCTTCACGAAATATCGTCGCTGGAGTCATGCGCGCCTCAAGGCCCAGCTCATGGCGGAAATGAACAATTCCGAAGCCAAAAAGGCGGTTAAAAAATCCATGAAAAAATAGTCCCCAAATAAACATAAACATCTTGACAAAACTCCTCTAAGAGTGCAGAATAAGGCACTTTATAAGTAATTTAAAGATTTTATGTTTCTAAAAAAGATACTCTCAACCATAAGTTTGTGCGCTCTGGTAATGGTTTTTAGCGTGGGCGATGTGAGTGCCGCAACCTCTGTCGGCAATCTTAATTTGAGTGCCAAAGTAGTCGGTTTGAAACCGGTAGTGACAAATGTGAATCCAAGTGCGGTCTTTAATAATGTCACTCCGACCATTACGATCACGGGTTACAATTTCACTGGGGCGCTTTATGTAACGTTGGACGATGAAAATTCATCCATGTTAACGGGCGTTATAATTGATACTGACAACCAAATTCGAGCCGATATGCCTTTGGGTGTAGCTCCGGGAATTTACAATGTACATGTGACGACCGCAAACGGTACAAATCTCACTAGTGATGTGAAATTGACTGTCAATGCTCCCGCCGCGGCCGCTAATGCCACGATCGTCAGTACCACTCCGGCGGGTCCGATTGTGATTGCCGGCCTGACACAAAACTTTTCCGTGGTGGTTTCCGATATCAATGATGAACCAGTAGTTTGGTCCGCAACTTCCGTAACTTCCGCCGGTGGTTTGGGTTCATTTGTCGCCCCAGCCGGATCTGTTACGACAGCCCTACCAAATCACGAAGCAACCTTTACAACCAATTTTTCTGCCACAACCAATGGTGTCTATCTTGGCACCTTCAAAGCTGACGAAGACGGAAGTCTTATTGACGGCGGTGAGGATGTAAAGATCCTGACGATTTACGCCATTTCTTGGTAAAAAATCTTTTTTTAAACCATGCCAAAACAATTCCAAAAATTCCTTGTCGCTCTAGTAATTTTTTGTTTCGCTTGTCCGAGCTTGGCTCTGGGGGCGGGGGAGTTTGAGTTGGTTACGCGTGTCAAAAATATTACCGCCGGAGACAATGCATCCGGTGCCATTTATACCATGGCACAGGCCGGTGATGAGATGCGCAATTTGGCGATTATCACCAATCGTGAAAATTACGAACGAGATTACACCGTTACCTTTAACCTGCCGGACAGCCTGATTTATCAGGAGGGCAGTCTCGAAAAAAATCAGGGTTCTTGGCAACCGGCCAACAATATTTTGAGCGGAAGCAAAATTCACCTCATGCCAAATGAAACGGTCTTTTTGCGTTTTACGAGCAAAGTGGCAAACGATTTGCAGAATGAAAATTTGATTCTGGGAGTTGAAACCAGCGTAACCGATAACCAAAATGTGCAAATGGGGAGTGTGACCAAGATTTATATTCCGAACTTCAATGCCGAACAAGATTTGAATATCGAAGGTATTACGGACGAAGAAAAAGCCGAGCTCAAGAAAATTTATGAAGAAGAAAAATCTGAGATAGAACAGACTTTTGAGAAGGAGCGTGCCGGCGATGAGGAAGCCAATACTACAGACACTGAGTCCGAGATGGTGCTTCCGACCGATGTTGTTAATATGTTTAATTTATACATAGGAGCGGTTATTGCCTCCATCATTTTAGTTTATTTAATCTACAAATATGTACGCAAAAATTAAAACTTTACACAAGATCACAGCGAGTTTGGTTTTGGGAATTTTGCTAGTTGTAATTTTGCCGAGTACCGCTTTGGCGGCAACGGATTTTTCGACCAGCACCCTGAAGGTTAGGAATTATGGTACCGTGGGTAGTGCGATTGCCACCTTTGGCACCAAAGGAACCGGCTCTCCAACCACCACCAAGTCTAGTGGAGAACAAAACGATGTTTTTCAATTTGTTTCTCTGATTACCAATAGCGACGCCGGCGATCCGGATACTCCGACAGTTTCCGTAAACATTCCAGTTGGTATGACCTACATGCCGAATTCTCTTGAGTATTGTGATAATTTCCTAGGTGGAACTTGGGCGACCTTAGCCGATGTGGGGTTTACTGGAGCTGGTGTGGCATATCCAGTTGCTATTCCCGTAGGAGGTGTTTTCCCAGGTTGTGTTCGTTTCAAAGCCACTCTCAACACAGCCGGCACAGCGGGTTATTCTGTGATTTTGACAGTCAATGGTGACGGTACGGATGGTATAAAAATGAATACAATCAATTCGCCTATGGCACGCGTTACCGGTGCAACAGATGGCGACCAGAAAGTTGTCGTGACTTTTGGAAATGATATGAGCGACACGGGTTTGACTACTACCACCAATTACACTCTTTCTACCAATGGCGGCAGTACCTATACAGTAAATCCGACCGGCGTGGTGAAAGATTCCAGTACACAGGTTACTTTGACTTTTGCTGGCGGATCTTTTACGGCTGGCAATAGCCTTTCATTGCGTACAGATGGGTTGGTGGACAATGGAAGTGTGCAAATCGAAAACACCGCCACAGATGGTCGTTATCAAACCGCAACTTTCACCGCAACCGATACGACCCCACCGAGCATTTCCAGCGCGGTTCTGTTCTCAGGTGGCGCAAAATTACGTGTGACTTTCTCTGAGTCGATGACGGTGGGCGATATCACGACCGCCAATGTTGACGATAAGATTACCGTGAACAACGGACACACTCTGGGCGGAGCGGGTCTCAGTGCGAGTTGGACCAGCAATACCGTGCTCGAGATTACTTTGGGTGCATTGGGTAATGTGGCGGAAAGTGATACAATTACAATTCCAAATGCCGAAATCGTGCGTGATTTGATTGGCAACGACAACTCAACCGATGTCACCAAAGTGGTTACTTTGGTTGCGCCGGTTGTCAGTGCGCCGATTGCGACCGCTCAGACGCTCAAGAGTGGTGATGTTTCCACTTCGACCGTGCAGAGTGATTCTGCGGGCAAGATTTATATGGTCAAAAATGGTGTAGCGGTTTCCACCAAAGCCGAAATTGACACCGCGATTGCAGCCAAGAACGCTTTCCTCGCGAAAAATGGGGCTAGCGCCGATATCGCCTATACTGTGACAGTGCCGGCGGTTGCTCTGATCAATGAAGGACTTTATGACATTATTGCCATTGATGGCACCGAACATCTTTCCAATCGTCTCGGCGGTTGGCTCACGATCGACAATACCGGTCCGGCAGTCGCTTTGACTTATTCCAATAATCCAACTGCGCAGGGTAATCAGGTTATTACCGCGACTTTTGCCGCAGCGTTTACCGGTACTCCAAAGATTGCGATTGATCAACCGGGTACGACCGACATTGCGGCGACCAATATGACTGCGACAGTCAATCCATTGATTTGGACTTATACTTATGTCGTGCATGCCGACGATGGCGCAACTTATCAGGACGGTGTTACGACAGTAACAATCAGCAATGTAACCGACACCATTGGTAATGCCAATCAAACCGCCACCAATAATACATTTACAATCAACAGTACTCTCCCGGGTGTTTGCGGTGCCGCAAACGGTAGCTCATACACATCTGCACCAACCTCCGGTCTTTGTACCAAAGGAACCGCTTCCGGTGTAACCAGCAATGGTAGCGACTGGATTTGGGCTTGTACATGGGGCACAGCTGTTTCTTGTAGCGCCGATATTGCCAGCAGTGGTGGAGGCGGAGGTGGAGGCGGCGGTGGTGGCGCCAGTGTTTCGACTTACGATTTGCCGACCAGTCTCAACGATAAATTGATTGAGATGAAAGACCGTCCGGTTCAATTACCGAAGTCCGGTATATACAAAGGTATTTTTACACGCGAAACCGATATTATTCACGAGTCAGAGAGCTACGGCAATATCTCAGTCTTGTTCTCACAAGGTACCGAGGTAACCGATACCGACGGCAAGCTCTATAGTGGCATCATTTATGCGCCACGCTTCCTGCCGGCCGCAAACAGACCAAGCAACAGTGCCGGACTTGTTCCCAAGGGCAATGTTTGGCTCGGTCGCCAAGAAGGCAACCTTAGTTTTAGCAAAAACTTCACACTTACGATTCCGCTTGCTGTGGAAGCGCGTGGTGAGGCCGGTCAACTCAGTGTTTTCTATTATGATGAGACAACTCAGTCTTATCTCAACATTGGCGGAACGCTGACAGAAGATGGTACGGGTATCGTGGTCGATTATAATAAATTCGGTAAATTCGTTGTCTTTGCAAATCAGTCCGCAGATCTCGGATCAGACGGTACGGTCGGTACGGATATCACCACAGCAATAGCCGATTCCATTACGGGATTTAATGATATTACGAACCACTGGGCGAAAAATTATATTCAAAAACTCTTCCAGCGTGGTGTAATCAGTGGCAAATCCGTCGACAAATTCGATCCGGACGCCTCACTCACACGCGCCGAACTTATCAAGATTGCTTTGCTCAATTTTTCCAAGACGATTGAAGAAGATACAGCTCTCAATTTCTCTGATGTCGGAGCGGGGGATTGGTATCTGAAGTATGTCAATACCGCTCGCAAGATCGGTATCGTGGCGGGTTATGCAAATGGCACTTTCCGTCCGAATTCCCAAGTCAATCGCGCCGAGGCGCTCAAGATTTTGATTGGGGCGAAGGGTGTCGATGTCAGTACTTATGCACTGGGTGCAGACGATTTCTATGATGTTGCATCAGATGCTTGGTATGCTCCTTATCTGGCTTACGCTTACCAAAACGGCATTATCGAAGGTTACAAGAAAACCGTCGGCGGTGGAGTTAAGGGGTTGCAAGTCGTTACCAGCGATATCAGCGGAGAGCCAATTACCGCGCTCCAAGACGCACTCTTCCAGCTTGGTTTCCTCAGTACACCTTCAAACGGAATTTACGATTCCGCGACCAAAGTGGCTGTTGCCAAGTACCAAATGAGCCGTGGTGTGATCAGCTCTTATCTTGATTCCGATGCCGGTTGGTTCACTTCCGCAACCTTGGCCAAGATGCAGGTCGAGTCCATTGCCGGAGAGGCGAGAGAAGTTCGCTTCTTCTATCCACAAAATTTCATTACGCGTGCGGAAGCGATCAAGATTGCTTTCACACTCTCCGAGCTCTAAAACAATAAAATCCCAAAACCACTCGTGAAACACGAGTGGTTTTTTTTATCTCAAAAAAATTTGTGTGATATTTATTTTATTTGCTTACGCGTTTTCTTTGCCAAAAAATCTCACTGACGGTCAGTGTTACGATCAACAAAGTCAGCATACTGAAGTCTGTCCAAAAAAAATGATCGCTCAGGAGAGAGGGGAGAAGCGCCAAAACGCAAATCAGACTCAGTAGGCCATGACGCGCGCTTTTCCAAAGTAAAAACAAAGTAACAAAAAGCAAAACGAAAATCGCTGGCACTCCCAGCTCGGCTCCCGCCAACAAAAAGAAATTATGTACCGGCTGGAGCTCCCATGGCGCAAACATTCTCTGCGAAAAATCGCTCTCCAGCATCAAAGTAAATTTTCCGATACCCACACCGAAGGGTTTCAAATTGATCAAATCCAAAGCGTAGGCCAACATTTCCGTGCGTGAAAAAATCGCTAATTTCCAGTCGACTATTCTTTGCCAAATCAAACTCCATTGCCAGGTTCCGATAGCGACCAGAGCGATCAACAACGGTGCCAGAATTTTAATGCGATATTTGCGATTCCAGAGAAGCGCCAAAATAATCATTCCCAGACCCAGCCAAACTCCGCGAGAAAAAGACAACAGGGCGCAAATTCCAAAAAATAAACCGATGCCTTTTAGAGCGGGCGCCACCCAGACATTTTTTTCGATTTTGGTGCGGATTTTTTGGAGAGAGGATTGTTTATTTGTGTCCATCAGACTGGCATACCAAGCCGAAAGTAGTCCGATTGCCAGAAGCGCCATGGAGCCCCAGGCGTTGGCGTGTACCAGTGTGCCGACCGGACGGATGTATTTTGTTTCGCCAATGTCGATTTTGCCGATACCGAGTGTATCGGGTGAGAGTGTCGGTTCGCCCAAGAAACTCAGTCCGAGTGATTTTTGGAAGGCAAGCTGAGTGAGTCCCAATATGCCCTGAAAACCGAGCGCCACAACCAAAACCGTCAAGAGCGTGCGCAGAGAAATCAGCTGGCTGGCGATCAGATAACTAACCACCCATAGTTCAATCAGACGCAACAAAAACAACGCGTCAAAAGTCGTTGCCTCGTGCAAAAAAATTCCCGCTCCGCAAAGCACCATCAATAAAAAAATTCCGCTCCAGGTAATTTTGGGAATGTTTTTCAAGCTGGCCTTCTGGAAAAAAACCAAAAAGCCGATCAAGATTACGGGCAATAAAAACTCCACCCAATAAAAAAACCAACTCGTAAAAGTGATGATTTGACCGTGGACATTGTCCTCCAAACTCAAGATGAGAAAGCGACGCGGGAGCAGAAAGCTTGCCAAAAAAACAATCCAAAGGAGCTTGGTGATTTTTTGTCCGAGGGGAAGCAGTTTGATTTTTTTATTCGGCATTGGTGGTGTTTTTTAGGATACGATTTTCTTTGAGAAAATTATTCAGAGTGGTTTGCGCTTCCGTGAGCGCGTCCGCGATCGTACTGCGTCCACTGTTTATTTTGGCAAATTCTTCCATAAAAACTTGCATATAATAATTTTCGTCCAAGATATTATACGAGCCGGCATAAGCGCCTTGTTCCGCGAAGACGCCGTAGGTTTTGTCGAGCGATTGTTCCGCTACCAGACTGCGGATTGGCGTGGGGCGGTTGGTTTGGCGATTGTATTCGCGCAAGTTATCCTCTCCGCTCAAGTAGAGCAAAAACTTCCAAGCTTCGGTGGCATTTTTGCTGTTGCGACTGACCGTATAAGGAAAATAATTCGCCAGTGCGATCTGGGTGTCTTCCGTGGCTTGCGGGGCGGGTGCGATTTTGACATTGGCGAGGTTGATGCCCGTACCGCCGTTTTTATTTACTTCGCGAATTTGATTGCGAATATCCTCGTAGAGGTAAGAATAACCGAAAATCATGGCGACCTTGCCACGCGCAAAAGCGTCCACTTCTTGTGCGGAATTATTGAGCGTGATGCTTTCGTTCCAGCAATAATTTTGATAATTCGGATCGGCAAATGATGCGAAAAATTGCCAGACGGATTGTGCGGGGTTGGAACCGTCCGCGAGTTTTTGATCCGCAAAAATGGCGTTGGTGCCGGATTGGTCGTGTAGTTGCACGCCTCTTTGCAACATTTGCAAAAGCAAAATATCAAAACCGCGCGCGATGTTATCCAGCCGACCGAGTGAAATTCCCGCCACCGCGAAACGCTCAATCGAATTATCCGGTGTGGTGATTTTCAGGGCGTTTTCTTTGAGTGCGTCCCAAGTCGTGCTGGGCTTGGTCTGAGAAGGGACACCCTTGCGAAACAATTCATCATTATAATAGAGCGCCAAAGAATCCACATAAAGCGGGATACCGTAGATTTGCCCATCGAGCACCAAATCTTGGCTTGCTACAGGCACAAATTCGCGCGCATAACTCTCGGTTGAGATACCGAGCTCGGCAGATAAAGGAGAAATCTTGCCTTGGTGTTTCGGTACCCAAGTATTCTTGATCACAAAAATATCCGGCCCCTTGCCCTCCGCGATTTCGTTTAGAAGGAGTTTTTCGTATTCCGCGAGGGTGTTGCTAATCTTATAATATTTCACTTTTATTCCGGTGGTGCTTTCATATTGTTCCAACATACCTTGGTATACTTCTTTCTCGTCAAACAGACCCCACATAACCAGTGTTTTGTCTGGATTCGCGCTGTCAGTAGGGTTTTCTGCGCTTGGGTTGTTTTGATTTTTGAGGAGCACCGGCAGACTCGCGAAAAATATCATCAGTAGCAACGCGAGTGCGACGGTCCAGTGCGAAACCAGTTTATTTTTCATTTGTATCTGAAAACAATCTGAAAAAATAATACATTGTAGTTGTATAAAAGTAAAAGTTTGTTAATATAATTGTGTTTCTAAAAAATATTTATGAAAAAATTTTTGGCCCTTTCCACTCTGGTTTTTTTCTTGGGAGGTTGTAACTGGTTTGGCGGAGCAGAAGACCCTAGTCTCAAGCAACACAATTATCCGTATTATACCGAGGTACAGGGTTATGTGGCGACTGAGAACTGGAAACCGGGTGTGCTTTATACCCATCGTCTCAATGATATTACCGGCAACTTGCTGATTCCCATGAAAAGCACGGCAATCAATTTGAGTAAATACGACGGTTCCGAAATCGTCGCCAAGGGTCAGGTTAGTCTCGCTTCCGACAACAAGACCGAAGTTTTGTTGGTGGAGTCGGCCAATTTAGTGCAAGCCGAAAATAAACAAAAGACTTTCAGTACGGGTTCTCTGAGTTTCAGTTTTCAGTATCCGGATAGCTTATCCGTGCGTAAACTGGTTTCCGGTGTGAAATTGAATGACATCGATGACAATACGGTTTTTTATTTCACTGAGGAAAAAAAGGCCAGTGATGACTTGGCGGGTATGGTGTCCAAAATCGCGCTAGCCGGACAGAAAGTTTTGGAAGTGAATATCGATGTTGACGGCAAGCCGGCGATTCGTCGCGTGGAGGATGTCGGCGGTGTGCGTTTTACGACGATTTTTATGCTTGGTCGTGAGGATTTTTATACACTCAAATTCCTCAATCCGGATTCCGCGCACGAGGCGGAGTGGTCCGAAGTTTTTGACGAAATTATGGATTCTTTCAATGCCTCCGATTTGGGTGAGTTGGTCGGCACGGGTGAAACTTGCGGTGGGACGATGCAGATTGCTTGTCCGAGTGGCTTGCTTTGCTTATTGAGCAGTGAAAATGCCGGCGCGGAAGGGGTTTGCATCACCG
>Ga0265297_10009422_pt1 | contig 12590 bp, 8 predicted proteins | sample Munlanlwell13791_FD_192502 | JGI IMG/M metagenome (GOLD analysis project Ga0265297, IMG submission 192502) | Leachate microbial communities from a municipal landfill in Southern Ontario, Canada - Leachate well 137-91 | ecosystem: Engineered > Solid waste > Landfill > Unclassified | place...
AATCAATCTCGTGTGAGGATAAATCTTCAATATTTTTACCGGCTTCTTCAATCCTCCCCTTTTTCACCAACCAGCGCGGACTATTTCTGATAATCAATAGCATAAGAAAAAATGCTACAGCAGGGGCTGCGCCACTAAAGAGCATCCATCTCCAATTCTGATCGCCTATATTGAGCAATAAATAATTGGATATCAAAGACAACAAAATCCCCACTACAATCGCCAATTGAAAAGTAGCGGCCAGCAAGCCCCTGTGTTTTGGAGGGGATATTTCGGCAATGTATGTTGTACAAAGTACTGAAGAGGCGCCAATGGCCAGTCCCCCAATAAACCTGAACAGTATGAAAACAGTGATGTCTCCGGCGATCCCGCACCCTACCGATGAGGCAAAAAACATGATCGCCGATATTTGCAGCATCAGCTTTGCGCCATACCTGTCACCAATTTTGCCTATCAGCATGGTGCCCAATATACAACCCAACAAAGCTGAACTGACAGTCCATCCCTGCATTTGCGGGGTTAATTGGAAATATTTTACCAGATCTAACATTGCACCGTTGATGATAACAGTATCGTAACCGAAGAGCAGACCTCCCAAAGCGACAGCAAATGTGCATTTTAAAAGAACTTTGTTCATACTACTTGTTATTGGTGTCCATGTAATAGATATTCATCAGGTCCAATGATTTGTACTGATGCTTAAGCCGTAAACTGAAATTATCCCAGTTCCTGTTCCGCCTCTCCGACCACCCTACCTCAGCAAGCGCCAGTACGCGTGGAAAAATCTGTCGGTCCATGCGTGGTTCTGTCCTGTCGATATGAGACCAGAAATTGGCCTGTACCCCAACAATATGTTCAGGATCTACATTTTCAAGTTTACCGGATAATGGTTCGTATGCGTATACCCTCTCTGTAGATATTCCTTTGTATGGATAATCGAAATAACAATGGGAAGTAGGTGTCATAATCACATCATTGCCCTGATTGATAGCATCCAAAACAATTTTTTCTTCTCCACCGCGCCAAAACATCACGGTAGCAGTTTTACTGAGTCCGCCTTGCGAAATCTCATCCCAGCCAATGAGTTTTTTGCTTTTACTATTCAAAAATACTTCTATTCGTTTTGTAAACCAACTTTGAAGCTCATCCTCATCCTTCAATCCGTATTTCTTTATTACTCTTTGGCAGTCCGGACAGGCTTTCCATTTTTCCTTCGGAGCTTCATCACCGCCAATATGGATATACTTTGACGGAAACAGTTCAATTACTTCAGATAAAACATTTTCAAGGAACTTAAATGTCACTTCATTTCCTGCACAAAATATCTCATTTTGGATACCCGGTCCTTTAAAAAATGGATGAACTGATAATGTCTCCCTGGTACAGGATAATTCGGGATATACAGCAAATACTTCTGATGTGTGACCAGGCATTTCTATCTCAGGGATAATTTCTACATTTCTCGCTTCTGCATACCGGACCAATTCGCGAATATCTTCTTTGGAATAATATCCTTCCATTTCCTTTGGTTCATGATAAATTATATCAAATTTTGATGCTTTCTCCGTCAGTGCAGGATATTTATTAATCTCAAGGCGCCATCCCTGATCATCAGTAAGATGCATTTGAAGTTTATTCATCTTATAATATGACATGGCTTCAATATACTTTTTGGTATGGCTTGTATTCCAAAAAGTCCGGCTATAGTCAATCATTAACCCTCTCCACTTAAACCGCGGTTTATCAACGATACTAACGCAAGGAAGCCTCCATTTAACATGATCAACTATAGCCTCTCTCAATATTTCATTGGGAAATAGTTGACGTAAGGTTTGAATTCCCCAGAATATCCCTTGAGATTTATATGCTGTAATAAGTACTTTTTCATTGGTTATATTAAGCTTGTAGCCCTCTTCTCCAAGGGAAGACAATTCATCCGTTAATTTTAGTTCAATTAGGTTCTCTACGGCATTTCCCTTATTAATTGGGAGCATATAGCCGGATGCCGGTGAAAGGTAGGCCCTTAACTGTTCAGCCTTTGCAATTAAATCCTGACCGGCTTTTATATATGTTTTATCAGTCATCTCAAAGGTCCCGTTTAAAACAGTTATTTCCAGGGGCTTGGGAATAATTTGTATCTCTTTTGGAACCTCTCCAGTTGTTAAAGGATCCTTAAATGAACACAGCGCAATAATCAGAAAGGAAATCAATAATAAATCTTTCATATGAAGTTCAAATATTAACTTCTGTCAACAGTGGGTTTGATATCTGTTAGCTCCGAGATCTTGACAGTACGGCATTCATCAATCGACCTCCGTGCGGCAAACCCGATCAGGCAGGCCATTGCCCCATCGCGGGTTCCTGCAGCATGTTTGTAAGGATCTTCCATTTCGGGATAGCGAAAGATTTTATCCTGAAGCCTTGAGTCGCCGCCTCCGTGCCCGCTGCTTGAAATAGGGACTGCAATGCGATGGAATTTGCCAAAGTTGTCCGTCACCACAATCTCTTCAACATCGCTTACTGCCGTAGTTTTTTGCGACATCTCCTGCAGGTGAAGCCCCGCCTGGTCGGCAACGGAATTTTTGTTATATGGGATACCTTCCGATGCATCGATACGTCCTGTCTTTCCATTAAAAGCCATACGCCATCCCTCGTATGGAGAGTAAGTTGTCAGCGAATAGGATACCTGCACACCGTTTGCATATTTGATCTGGACCGCCATCTTATCGAAGATGTCAATACCCTCGCGCCACAAACAGTTGTCACGGAGATAACCGTCCTGCTTTTCATTTTCAGCATATAGTTTCATGTAATGGGGATTTTTCGTCATGTCCCAGTAGAACTTGCACTCTTTGGTATGCTGACAGTTGCGGCAGTTGTTGCCCCTGAATTTGTTGTTTTTCCCGTAATGTTCAAGCATTCCGTAAGCATTTACCTCAACGGGATCGGAGTCGATCATCCAGTTCAAAAGGTCAAAGTGATGGGAAGCTTTGTGCACCAGCAGTGTCCCGCTATTGGCACGGTGCCCGTGCCAGCGGCGGAAGTAATCGGCGCCATGAAATACATTCAGGTACCAGTGGAAATCGACAGAAGTAACCTGGCCAACCCTATGTGCAGCCAGTAATTTTTTAAGTTCCGTAAAGATCGTCCCATACCGGTAATTGAACCCAACCTTGACCTTTATCCCCGATTTTAATTCGGCATCCAGGATCTGTTTTAACTTCGTTTCATCGGTGGTCAAAGGTTTTTCAGTTAGTACCTCTGCCCCGTATTCCAGCGCTTTAATGATGTAAGCATCGTGAGTGGCGTCTACCGTGGTTACAATGACCATCTCCGGTTTGGCCTTTTTCATCATTTCATCGAAATCGGTATAGACAGTACAGTTGGTCTTGATCAATTCTTTGGCATACCCTGTCCTGCCTGGGTTGACATCGCATAGGCCAACAAATTCAACAATATCGCCATAATCGGCCTGTACCCTTTGACCCCAGAATGTGGATCCGCGATCGCCAGTTCCTACCAGAGCCAAACGCTTTTTTGTCCCAGACTTCGCACCCTGAGCCCAACCCGGGGAGGTAACCAATGTACCGGCGGCAGTAACACCGGTTACGGTAATAAAATTCCTTCTTTTCATATACTCTATTAATTTTTATTTGACCTTTTCAAAATAGGGAAGTCTGTCCAAAGGGGCATCAATAAAAATTGACTTTCCGCCTTTATAGACTTTCCCGTCATCTGATTTCCATTTGCCTGTGGGGAGCACAACGCTCCTTCCGTTTGTTCCAGGTTCAACTACGGGCGCAACAAGTAGGTTGTCGCCCATCATAAACTGATCGGTTATTGATTCAAAGCCTTGATTAGGGAAGACAAATTCCATGTTTCTCAGGATAGGATCGCCTGTTTTTGCCGATTCTCTGACCAATTTCATAATCAACGGGGTAAATTTCATCCTTGTTGCCACACTCTTTTTAACTGCCTCAAGATGCTGTGAATCCAAAATCCGCCACGGTGCAACAGAAAACTGCATCATAGGCATCAAAGCATGGCATTGAGCTGATCTTACAATCAAGTCCTGATTGATAGATTCACCATTCTCAAATGAAGAGAGCAGTCCCCCTCCTATCAGGTCAGGACAGGAAAAAGTGTAGCCGGAAAGCCCTTCAACAATCATATTAGGTATAAGCGTTTGAAGATCCTCCCAGGTATGTTTTTTATCAGTAAGTCTCTGACCAAGTGGTTGACCACCCATTTTCCAGCATGCACGGTATTCATTAAGCGGAAAACGTAAACCAAATTGTGCATACAATTCACTGTGCCGGTTTGGGGTAATTTTCCCCTTGCTTAAAGTATTTGGAGGATAAAAAAGCATGTCCCCGGCATCAAATTTAAATCCATCAACATTGTAATCCTTTACCAGCCTATCCAATTGACTATTAAACCATTTTACTGCTGCGGGGTTAGAGAAATCAAGTTCAGCAGAAACTCCATCCCACCAGCGGATCATGATAGGATTTTCTACGGATTCCCAGGTATCTGTTGGTTTGACTTTCTCTAACAAAAATGCCTTCTCCCTTGTCAACTGATTGTAAATAAGTGTTTGATCCGGACTAACGAACGGACAGATCCAAAGCATTACCTTGAATCCCATTTTATGAAGTTGATCCATCATAGCTTTTGGATCAGGAAAACGTCTTGGATGGAAATCCCAGAGACCATAATCTTCCTGCCATGTATCATCAAGCATTATAACTCCGGCAGGCAATCCGTTGGAAATAATTGCATTGGCATATTTCAAAACAGATTCCTGACTCTGATGGTAATTAAGTTCAATCCATGTATTGTACTGTGGTGCTGCAAATAACATGCTATCAGGAAGCAATCCTCCGGATGGAAAATATTTCTTCGAAACAAACCTCCGCACTTCAGCGAGTGTTGTCCCCGATTTACCGGTAATTACAGCTTTATTCGGATCTGTGATAATAATTTCGTTGTTTCCCACCTCAAATTTAAATGGCTGGCCACTCCACACATATTGGCCTTTGCTGGTAAGAATCAGCGGTTGAAGCTGGTTGTATTTATTGTCATCGGAAAAATCCATCGCATAATTACCCTGAAAGGGCATGAGATGACCGTCATTGATAACTCCGGCCCATACTTTTTCGCCATTTTCAAGAATAATTTTTCCTGATGGGTCCTGCGTTTGGGCAAAAGACAAACTTGTAACAAATAGTAAAAGTAAAAATCCTGTTAAAATTCTATTAGTCATATTATTTATATTTAATTTTCTTTGGTTTAATCCCCGCCACTTTCGGCGTATACTGATTGTATTTTAGGGTTTTGCTACCTCGTTAGAAACGATCCATACCTGCTGCCAGGTTGACTGCTGACCCGCATCTGCAAATGGGACAAGGATAAATAGCTTTTGTTTTTTATCGGTACCTAAAGCAATGCTGTAAGCCTGTTTGTCTATCCATGTTTGTGAACCGGGCCGGCGCTCAAAACCCGATAACAAAATAGCAGAGTCTATCTTCAATAACCTTTTTCCAAGATTAATCATGACATGGTCGTTTAACAAACCATTGAGCTGATGATGGCTGACCGGGATATATTTCTCCTGTACCTTATTGGGAACAACGGGTTTCCAGGTAGCCGTTGAATCAATAGCGGCTTTAGCCGTATTAAAAGTGATGCAGAAAATAATAATTAGAAAAATATTTTTCATATATAAAGTATGATGTGGTTCAGTTTCTTTTAATTTTTGAGACAACCACTGTTTACTGAGTTTTTTTATGACCCGTATTATAAGGTTTTAACCACTTTAATATATCCAAGGGAATTATTTTTCTTAATCCTTATCCATATTTTTTGAGTTTTAAGATCAAAATACCAGCCATTTTCCTGGCTCACTTTGAATCGCTCAATGTTTTTAAACTCCTGAACAAATTCTTTGTTTAATTCACCCATTTCAATCTTTATCGGAGCTATTCCTCCTGTGAAATTTATTCTAAACAAATAATCGTTGTTTGTTTTATTCCATTTTAGTGTAATGTTCTTTTCAGTCTGTTCAACGTCAAATTGTACCTTGTCTCCTGTATCACTTAATTCAAATTGGCTTTTACCTTTCACTTCAGGCCAAACTGACATAGTTACGTAACCTTTTGATTCAGGCCACCCGAATCCGCTGTAACTGTTACTTATTTCCATCGGGATAATTGCCCCTTCCCTGATAAACAAGGGGAACTTCCATATAGTTTCCTTAAAACCCGACCAGGTAATTTTTTTGGGGCCGGAGATAACCTTATTTTCATCCCAGAAGTCAATCCATTTACCTTCAGGCAGATAAACGTCCCTTGATTCCCTGGTATCTATTATAGGAGCGACTAATATTGATGAACCTACCATGAACTGATCATCAACCCGCCAGGTGTCAGGGTCGTCCTGAAAATCCCATACAAGGTGTCGAACTACCGGGGCCCCTGTTTCATGGGCTTCATTGGCAAGCGTATTCCATAATGGGGCCAAATCAGTGTGCAGCCAGCTTAAATAGCGATAATGATCCTGTGCTTTTTCAGAGAACCACCAAGGCATATGCAATGTTTGCATACCCGGCAACATAGCTCCAAACTGGGCCCAGCGCACCCAGACATCTTCGGGCACATTTCGGTTCATATAACCTCCTATATCAGTTGATACAAAAGGAAGCCCGCTAAAAGAAAGCGATAATGCTGAATAGACAGTAGAAGGAAGCCCATTGTTGGTAAAACTCCCGGTCAGGTCGCCATGCCACTTGGAATTGGTGTTGGCCGGGGATCCAACCCAGGCAGCGCGTGGGATCATTAGAAAATCGTCTCCGTATTTCTTCTTTAATGTTTCATAAAATATTCGATTGTATTCCAGTGCATAAGAGTTATGAACATCTTTACCCAATCGCCCACCGTAAAGAACTGCATCTGCAGGCAAATCCTGCCCTGCGTCCAGTTTGAAGCCTTTCAGTCCCAGCGCAAGCGCCTGATCAATCTGGTTCTGCCACCAGCGATAAGCTTCGGGATTGAAATAGTCAATAAAGTTGTAATATTCCCCTTCAAGTTCTCCCGATTTTGATATTTTAACATTCCCTTTATCAGGATTCTTTCCTGGTTTTTTTACTAAATAACCTTTCTCAATCGCTTCCTTCCAGTTTGAAGCTTCATTGGTAGTATAGGGTACAGTCCATGCAAGCGTATTAACCCCTAAATCACTTAATTCTTTTATCAACTTTTTAAGGTCCGGGCTAAATGCCGGATCAGGAATCATTGAGGTACGCGCATCCAGCCAGTATGGCTCAAACCAGGTCACCCCAATAGGGATATTCATTTCATGAAGCTTCCTTACCATTTTTATAAAATCCTCACCTTTTAGCGGATTTAAATCACTCTTCGGTCTGGTATTATTACCGGAAGAGGGAACACCACTGGAATCCCCCGGGGCAAAAGGGTTATCTTCCAGCCAGAACCAGGGTTTAAATGACCAACGAGGTGGTCTCGCGGGCATTCCGGTTATAGTAAGAAAATTGCGTGTAACCGATTGAATTGATTTGCCCAAAACCAGTGTAATATCCTGTTCACCCACAGGGGATTCAATAACCAATTCATCCGATTTTCTTTTACCAATATCAAATTTTACCAATCCCCCGTAATTCAAAAAAAACGCGTAATTGTTTGTAGAAACAAAGTATGGCATATAAGCACACTCGTCAGGGGTTCCTGTTTTATCCCAAAGATCAAAAGATTGGCCCCTTTGCGCCACATGCCCATTCCACATCTCACCGAATCCGTATATTTCTTCTACCGGATTTAATTTAACAACTCTACGGATACCTGAAATTTTCAGGTCCGGACTTCTCATTATTATCCGGAACCCGTATTCACTGACACTGTTTACCTCGATTTCAAAATTAACCCCCTTTTCTCCCGAAATCCTTATCAAAATATCCTTTTCCCCTTTTAATTCGACTTTCGAATTCCCTTCAGCAGAAATCCAACTGCCCTGAACAAAGAAAGACGGTTTTTGATAATCTGTATAGTGTTCCCGGCCTTCAGTGTCGGCAAGCTTCATTTGCCAGGTATGTTTATCGATAATAAGCCGTGATGATTTATTATTAAAAATATAAGTATCAGTTGTTTTTTTTAAAAAAGGTAATTCCTTATTATTATTGACAACTAAGTCGGTGGCATTGATACTTGCGCTTGCCGGGAAAACCATAAAGCACATAATTCCGGATATTAGCCGGATATTTCTTCTCAACGAAAATCGAAAATTCAAACTCATGTGTAAATAATTTGTTTTTTAATGTTAGATTCCACTAACAAACTTTCTGTGCTTTAGCTACATCAATAAAAGCTAATATATTTTCAAGGGAAGTATCCCCTTCAACAGAATGGGAAGGAGAGAATATATAGCCTCCCTCTTTACCTAGTTCGAGCAACCTTCCGGATTCGGCAATTACCTCCTCAACAGTGCCATAAGGAAGTGTCTTCTGTATGGATAGCCCGCCATGAAAAGCCAATCGTCCCCTGTAACGGGGCAGAATTTCGTAAATGTCCATTATTTCAGGTTGGAAAGGATTAAAACATTTGACCCCTGCATTGATCAGGTCGTCAAACAATTCATCAACATCCCCGCAACTGTGGATCATGACAAATTTGCCGGCGTCGTTTACAGCTTTGTACATACGTAGCAGGCGTGGATAGATAAACCGTTTCCATAAATCGTATCCAATAATCAACCCATTTTGTTGTCCCCAGTCGTCGCCAAAGGTTATTGCATCAATATCATAGGTTACGGCCTTTTGAATCTGGGCTACATTGAAATCGCAAATGGTATCCAGTATTTCGTCAATAAATTCAGGATTGATATAAAAATCCATTAACAGATTTTCAATACCCCTCAACGTCCACGCACGCTCATACAGTGAAAACCCAATTTGGAAGACACGAAACAAATCCGGTTTAGCTGCAATTGAAAGTTCGATATCTGCATAAAAACGGGGATCATGCGGATCTGGGAAGGAATAGTTTCCCAGGGTTGGTTCTGGTAGTAAACATCCTTTTACATTGCCTATATCTTTGTCAATACTACGGTCCCATACAACCCCAAAATAGTCTTGATAAAGATCTTCACCAATATGAACAGTCAAACCGGCATCGCATCCGAACAGAAGCAGATGATTACCTACGGCAATATCCAGATCTTCAGACCCATAATGGCTTTGAAGTTTCTTATAAGGCTCTTTTGTGAATTTAAATGACCACGGCACATAGGGCGGTTCTTTGCCTTCAAGCACCATTCGTATAACTTCCCTTTTTGTCATGATTGTACTTGTATAAGATTGTAAATTAATTATTTGATGTTCATTGTGTTTTCAAAAGAAAGTGATTGTTTAAATCGTTATTAATGAAAAAATTAGACTAAAATATCTGAATTTTATTTTTTTGAACCGTAAATATTCCGTTAATGCAGCTTCGCCCTCTCAGTCACATATTATGACCGAGAAGCTTGTCTGCCTACCATTGGCAAGCCTGTGTAATGGACATTATCGGTCTTTTGCATGGTTTCTTAATTTCCATTTGCAAAAAACGGTCCCCAAATAACCTGATAATCATTGTTATCCTGCCTTTTCATCAGCTGTCCGTCTAGTTATTTAAGAGTTATATACCATTCCCATAGAAATGAGAAGGTCCACCATCCCAATGCTAATCCGATCATCCATTTTAACAGGCCAGGCCAAAAATGAAAGCCTACAAACGGACCTTTGATCCCGGCAATCGTATAAACCGTGATGTTTTTTAGTTGTTCTTCTGGAGCTGGCTTATCAAAATAGCTTAAAGCGATAATCAAAAAGATGGTTGAGAAGAAAGAGATAGATCCAAAGTAAGGGAAGTTCATGTTGGTGAAATTATGCAGCAGAAGGGCGATAGCGAATCCAATAATAGAACTGACTATTGCAGCTTTATTGGTAGCCCGTTTCGAGAATATACCAACCACAAGTAATGCTGCCAGCACACCTGACACATCGCCTAGAACAATCTGACCCACTTCAACGATACGATGATTCTCGAATAATTGATTGAGACAACCCATGAGGAGCAACAGCAGGATCAATTGGATGATACGATTGGTCCTGATTTCCTGTTTTTCGGTCAAGGTTCTTTTATTGAGCAACGGATAAAAATCTTTAAGCAACATGCTACTTCCCGCAGTAATGTTGCCTTCGAGTCCCATTGTGAGTGAAGCGATGAGTGCTGCTATCACCAAGCCTTTAAGCCCAACAGGAAAAAAAGCGGGGTTGGTCAACAATGAGAGTAAAGCATTCTCGGGTTTTACATCCGGAATGTTGGCAAATAAAATGGCTATAGAAACGCCAATGATGTAAGATACAAGACAGAACAAGAAATTCCATCCCCCAATTGCGATAATTGCTTTTTGGGAATTTCGTTCATCTTTGGATGTCATCAGACGCTGGATCATTACGGCATTGCAGGGCAACCAAAAGATATCAACCCATGGCGCCCACAAAAAAAGAGAAGGCAATGGATACCATACATTATCGTACGTATGCCAACCGCCCGGTGGCATCAGGCTTTCCATGGGCGTTCCTGCTTTTGAAAGCATTTTTGCATCAATTATTCCGCTAATTCCGCCGACATGATATAAGCTGATACCCGCTATGATGAAAAACATAATCAGCAGAAAAATAGACTGGAAAACGTTAATAGAAAGCGAGGTCTTTATACCCCCCCTGATAACAAACAAACCAACGAAAATGACGATTCCAAAAGCTGTAATGTGTTGAGGCCATCCGAAAAATTTATTGAGAATGATCGATCCTATAATCGTCATTACTGAGATGTTGATCAGTATTAAGATGTTAAGCACGCCCGAAAATATCAGGCGTACGGATTTACTAAAACGTTTTTCAAATAGTTCGGGGATAGAAGATATTTTCGAGCGCCAGTAGATGGGCAGAATAAACAATGCTCCAAACGGAGCGGTAAACCAAAGGGTAACAGCATTCCACTGTGCGTTCATACCCCAGATAAATCCCCAACCTACAGTCGTTATGAATGATCCGGAATCAAATGAAACTGCAATTACATTAAGTGTTGCCCGCCACCAGCTAAGATTATGCCCACCAGTTATAATTTCTTCAGCGCCAGCATTTTTGTTGCGTCTGCCAAGAATCCATCCGGCTACCAATATAATCAGAAAATAGAGGATGATAATTGATTTATCGATGATGTCGTCCATAAACTCCCGATGAATGATTTTATTCGTGTGTATATTTCCCAGCCATCTTAACCACATCTTTTACTTCCTGCTCAGAATCCAGCATGGAGTCAATCAATACATACAGACCTTTCGATGATAATTCTTTTAGTATTGTTTCTGCCTCTTTAACGGTTCGTACTTTTGCCAGAACACATTTACCGTGTTGCTGAATTCGTTTCATTTCAGGGATGAATTCAACAGGGGAGGGTTGTCCGTCAACATTCGTCCATTGTATCATCCTGAGTTTTTTTACCGAACAAATTTGATCAATGAATTTTGCCTGTTCTTGCCCGTCAAGGTGATAAAGAGGGTATTGCAGCACATCCGACTGAATGATAAGTTCCGGCACTGCAAATTGACTGTACATTTCTTCTGAGATCATCACAGATATATCGGCCTGCATCTCGGCAAGTAAACCGGGGGCCCAAACATCAAGCCAACCATTACAGCCGCCCCCTTCATTGTTGAGTTTAATAATATCGAATGATTTTCTCGTTATTCTCTCCCATGCAATATTCACTTTTTTCAAAGCTGCATTCACTTCATCTGGATCAAGCAACATATCAAGCAACAGTTGATCGCTTCTTCTGATATGAGCCAGTGCATCCAGATTTCCGCAATTGTCAGGCATAGAAACAAAATATCTGCCTTTGCTATTGGTTACGTAGTATTCGGCTAATTCATAGGTTTTCTTTTCAATGAAGCTGTTTGGATCATCTTCAATGTTCAGTCCCTCTTCTTCCGGCAATGGATCAAACCATACAGATTCCTTGCGAAATACATGTTTAACCCCTTTAAAACTGGCCGCGTGGCTACAAGGGCCAAGGTTTAAAAATATCAGAGGGAAAGATTCGCCACCATAAAAAGTATACTCCATCTTATGGAGTTCAGTTTTCAGTATATATTCTCCATCCAGCCATTGGATATTCAAATCCTTGGGTTTATTTGGTTCGATATATAATTTTTTATTTTTCCATCCTTTTACGCTAATACAACAGCGATCTGTGATTTCTCTTTCCCATAATGCCTCAAATCGTTTCTTTGCCTGAAGCCAGTCAGTTTTAAATTCCATTTTCTTTATTATTTTTTGCAGGGATCAACTAGAGATTTAATTTCTACCTTATTATTTACTTTTTTTCGCTTCAGTCCCGAATTTATCCCCGCGACTATTTTGGGACAATAAACATACTGTTGATCAGTTCAACCGTATGGTCCACTAATATCTGCCCTCCCTCCGGACCTACCAGGTTACTTTGTATCACAGCGCTGTAACCTCCGCCTTT
>Ga0265297_10009423_pt1 | contig 12589 bp, 12 predicted proteins | sample Munlanlwell13791_FD_192502 | JGI IMG/M metagenome (GOLD analysis project Ga0265297, IMG submission 192502) | Leachate microbial communities from a municipal landfill in Southern Ontario, Canada - Leachate well 137-91 | ecosystem: Engineered > Solid waste > Landfill > Unclassified | place...
ATAAGAGATGAAGCACGTCGTGTTCTGCGCCGCCAATATACATCTCAACCGGCATCCATTGTCTAATTTTTTCTGAAGAAGCAAACTCTTTTTCATTTTTTGGGTCGGTGTAGCGCAAGAAATACCAATTTGACCCCGCCCATTGCGGCATTGTGTTTGTTTCACGTATTGCAGGGCTCCCGCACTTTGGGCACTTCGTGTTCACAAAAGAATCAATTGCTGCCAAAGGCGATTCGCCTGTACCGGTCGGTTCATATTTTTCAACATCAGGAAGTTTGAGCGGCAAATCTTTTTCAGGAACTGGAACTAATCCTGGATATACACGGCGTAGTTTCCACGCGATAAGTCCGTCTTTCTTAATTTTTTCAGCGTACCCAGGGCGCAAACTTTCATAGGACTCACGCAATTCTTTTTCTGTTGCGTATGTTTTTCCTTTGATTGAAACGATAATATCTTGATATTTAAATAAATCCGCTATGTTTTTGAATTTCCAGACTTGCGTAACTTCAAAATACGCAGCCTCACCATTATTTTTGTTAATACATTTTATGACTTCACCTTTTTTAATGTGGCCAAAATAACGGTTTGGTTCTTCTGGATTCAATACTCTACTTTCAATTGACTTCTCACCACGTATCAGCCGATCCCAAATGGACTGAATGCGAAAATTCAGATAATGCGGAGTTGCTTCAGTTTCTTTTTTACAATGTTCGCAATGCACAATCGGAATCGGTTCGCCCCAATACCGCTGACGAGAAAACAGCCAGTCGCGCATTTTATAATTTACTGCGAATCTTCCTTTGTTTTCTTTTTCAAGCCACGCAACTATATTTTTTCGAAATTCAACGGAATCCATTTTGTTATATTCACCTGAATTCATTATTTTACCGTCGCCTGTCCAGCAATCATATTCAATATCTGCATCAAGGACCCCGAGAATGCCTGCGTTCTCTCCTTCGGGAAAAGGTTTTGGCATAACAACATGAGGCTTGATAACCTGAATAATCGGCAATTTATATTTCTTTGCAAACGCATGATCTCGTTCGTCGTGTGCGGGAACGGCCATAATCGCGCCTGTCCCATAGCTTGCGAGAACATAATCTGCAACCCAAATCGGAATCGATTTTTTATTTACAGGATTTACAGCGTACGCACCAGTAAAGATGCCTGTTTTTTCTTTGGCAAGCTCGGTGCGCTCTAAATCGGATTTACCCGCAGCCTCTTTGCAATATATCTCAACCTGTTTTTTCTGTTCACTCGTTGTTATTTCATCGACCAGCGGATGTTCAGGCGAAAGCACCATATACGTTGCACCGAATAAGGTATCAGGGCGCGTGGTGAACACGATAATTTTTTTTGCACCGCCTTGAATTTCAAAATCAACTTCTGCGCCTTCGCTTCTGCCTATCCAATGCGCTTGCATGTCCTTAATATTTTCTGGCCAATCCAAATCTTTTAAATCATCAAGCAAACGATCGATATATTTTCTGTCCGTAATTTTTACGAGCCATTGCTTGATTTTCTTTTTTGTGACCTGTGTGCCACATCGTTCACATTTTCCATTTACCACTTCTTCGTTCGCCAAACCTGTTTTGTCTTTCGGACACCAGTTGATCGGTGCGTCTGCTTCGTACGCCAGCCCCGCTTCGAACAATTTCAGAAAAATCCATTGGGTCCATTTATAATACGCTGGATCACTTGTGATCACTTCGCGGTTCCAATTGTATGAAAAACCCAAAGACTTAATCTGCCTTCGCATGTTGTCGATATTTTCTGACGTGGTTTTTGCTGGGTGGGTTCCGGTTTTTATAGCGTAGTTTTCAGCAGGCAACCCGAACGAATCAAACCCCATAGGATGTAAAACGTCTTTGCCCTGATGACGCATGAAGCGCGCGTAAATATCCGAGGCCGTGTATCCTTCAGGATGCCCGACATGCAAGCCTTGAGCCGACGGATATGGGAACATATCTAAAATATAAAGTCCGTCTTTTGGATTATCCGGAGTTTTGTAAACTTCATGCTGTTCCCAAATCGATTGCCAGCGTTCCTCCCACTCTGGCCGCTTTGCCTCTCTTTTCATGCATCTAGCTTAGCTTTTCACATCATTCGTTGCAAGAGAAACTCGCGCCAAGTTGGTGGTTGACCGTGAAGCCATTTTCTGGTACTATTTCAACTTGTACAAACCGGCTTCTAAAAAAGTAGAGAAAGCTTTGATTTATTAGTAATTTTCTCGACTATTAGTACCAGGATCAAACAACTGCTTATCCGTTTTGTCTTGAACCTTCTTGAAGGTTTCAAGGCGTTTGGAATTCTCGTACAAAACATTTTTGGATTCGTATTCAAGCCGTTCCACTTTCTTGGAAAAGCATTTTTTAATCACGGACTTGTACCTCTGTATCAGTTGTACCGAAAATTCAAAAAGGTTGGACGAGATACGTTGGATCCATTTAGGCGATCTTTTCTTTATCCACTAGTCAGCAAGCACCTGGCGATTACCGTTCTTGCGGCAATCGGGCTTTTAGTTGCATATAATAATATCGATTTACGCTCTGCTGAAGCACAACAAATCGGAACGCAAAGCATCGCAGCAGCTATTAACTACAATCTCAATTCGGACATTGAAGAGGTCGTTGAAGGCGTTCCACCGTTGGAAGAGCACTTGTTCGCATCAATTATCACACCGGTTCAAGCCACTCCTTTGCCGATAGCAACACATACGGCTCAAGAAAGAACAACGAATGTTGTCACCGCAAGCGGCAATGCTGGCGCGATAGAAAAACCAACGGGAGTATCAAGCTACACGGTCCAGGGTGGAGACACAATATCAACAATTGCAGCACAATTTGAAATTTCCACGCAAACAGTTTTGTGGGCAAACGGCTTAGGCGAAACCGATTACATCAAGCCCGGACAAACACTGAAAATTCCTCCCGTCTCTGGAGTGATACATGCTGTGCAAAGTGGCGACACTGTTTCGAATATCGCAAAAAAGTATGGTGTTTCGGAAAATACAATCTTAGAATATAACAAACTCGCTGACGCATCCCTGATTGAATCTGGTCAGACGCTCATCGTCCCTGGCGGTAAACCACCTGAAACGCCGAAACCGGCACCAACATCAGTCGCTACAAGTTCGCCGACATATTCAGGATCAATTCCTTCATCGGCACCTGCATCAGACGTCAGATTCAGATGGCCGACAACGTCGCATCGCATTAATCAGTACTTCCGATATGGGCATGCGGGTCTTGATATTGACGGTGATTACAGCTCTCCTATTTATGCAGCTGCAACTGGAACCGTTTCAAAAGTCGCCTATATCAATTATGGATATGGGTATCACGTCATCATCACGCATGCGGACGGAACGCAAACAGTGTATGCACATGCGAGTAAAATTTTTGTTACACAAGGTCAGCGGGTAAGTCAAGGACAAACAATTGCAATGGTGGGAACAACTGGACGCTCAACAGGAACGCATCTTCATTTTGAAATAATAATCGGCGGACGCAAAGTCAACCCGTTAAGCTACATCAGGTAGAGTTGCAATAAAGCTTTTTAGGAACTGCGTTTTGATAAAACCGCGGCTTTTATTTTTTCAATTATCTCATCAATAGTAAAATTTGCTTTGATGAGATAATCGTCCGCGCCAAGTCGCTGCCCTTTTGCCACGTCAGCTTCTTGGCCCAAATTTGAAAGTAGAATGACAACCATTTGGCTTACTGCCTTTTCTTTATGACCCCGCACTTTTTTTAGAATGTCGAATCCATCGAGTCCTGGCAAAATGATATCGAGCAAAACGACGTCCGGCTTATTTTTTTCAATTTTCACAAGTCCTTCAGTGCCATCAATAGCGACATCAACCTGAAAACCTTCTTGTTTAAGTTTTCTGCTTGCTAAATCGCGCAAAAACTGATCATCCTCAATAATCAACACTTTTATAGTACGTGTATCAAATGCTCCTAGATCTTGTGTTGATGGTGTTTTCATTGGTGTTGGTTCAATACTCAAACGTAATTCCGTGCGATGTATTTTGCTTAATAATTCCTCAAGTGAAAATTGGTCTTTTATAATATAATCTTCAGCGCCATATGCTAATGCCCGATCAAGATCAACAGGCTCGCTTGAGTCAGACACCACGATTGTCGCAAGCTCGGAAATACCATGATCTTGAATTGCGTTCAAAATCTGAAACGCATCAATGTGCTCATCAGTAACATCAGCAATAAGCACTGTTGGGGGGAAATTTTTTTTAGTTAAGACAGTGGTCGCCTCTTGTACGGTGTGTAATGCGCGCACGTCATATCCCCGAACGTTAAGTTCATTTGAAAGCATGTCCAAAAGCGTTGATCCGCTTTGGAGGATGCTGATACGTGACCTTTTTTCTTTCGAAGGAACTACCTTCATACTACCATGCGTTAGCCTATCGTCAACTTACTGACGATCCGCGTCAATTGGCATACGGAACGTAAAAGACGTGCCCTTACCTTCTTGTGATTCAAACGAAATCGTCCCCTTGTGCTTTTCAATAATGCTTCGGGAGATAAAAAGGCCTAAACCCGTTCCTTGCGTCTGCATGCGGATCACATTGTCTCCACGGAAAAACTTACTAAAGACCCGGTCTTTTTGATCATCTGGGATCCCGACGCCTGAATCTTGGACTGAACAGACGACATCATTTTTCTCTCTCAAAACAGTCAAAACGATTTTGCCTCCGTCAGGTGTGTACTTGATCGCGTTATCTAAAAGATTCTGAATTGCGAGATGCATTTTTTGTGGATCAAGTCGCATGAGCGGAATGTGGTGCTCGACTTTGCGTTCGAAAAAAATCGACTTTTTGTCCATTATCATTTTTGTTTCATCAAGCAGTCGATCGATAATATCGATAAGGGATACGTCAACAAAACGATACTGAAAACGTTCTTCTTCGATGCGCGATACGTTTAATAAATCATTAATCAGGCCAATCATGCGTTCGTTGGATTGATATCCTTTTTCAAGCAATTCTTTTTGTTCTTTACTGATTGGTCCCACATCGCCATCCATCACCATTTTCAAAACCCACTTAATTGCTGAAAGTGGAGTACGAAGCTGGTGCGATGCAACTGAAATAAATTCTGTTTTGAGTTGATCCAGCTCGCGAAGCCGTTTATTGGCGACGATGAAAGATTTATTCATTTCTACAAGTTCTTCGTTAACTCCTGCGAGTTTTCTTTCAACTTTTTGCAAGCTCAATACGACATATCCCGAACGATATGTTGACAATCCCATAAGCAATATCATGCTAAATGCTACCATGAGAACTAATTCGGGATAATTGTACAGACTGAAATTTCCAGGCCATATATCGACGACGGAAATTGTCCCGTGATATTCTGCCGCAAGCAGAGCAACAAAGCTCCCGCCTCCGACGAGAAAATTTATTGGGCCGGCGGTTTTTGAAAAATGGACATTAGTCCCTACGATCTGCAAAAGATAAAGCGGCAAAAAGATACTGGAGATTCCTCCGGTATAATGGACAACCAACGTAATCACCGCCATGTCCAGAATAATCCCAAGGTACGGCCAAAACGCTGGGTGATGCCTCTGTGCGTAAAAATAATGAGAAACGATGTTGTATAAGAATACGATGGTTACAGCTGTCAGAATCCCTGGCAACTCAAACGGAAGCCCAAGCACGTATCCCAAAAGGACTAACACCAAAATAATAAAAATAACCAAAAAACGAACTGTAACGGACCAGATAAGTCGTTTTCTTTTTTCTTCCTGCTCGAGCTGAATGATTTCTGTGACGCGCATAAAATTCCCCTCTTGATTACTCCTTGTATTGTAGGGGTTCAAACGCGCTTTAGCAACCAGGAAAAATATCCTCACTCGACACACGATATTGCGCACTCTCGGCCACATCGGCACACGCAATACCTTCGGCACCGCGCATGTCCGCAATCGTACGCGCCAGCCTGACAATACGATCAACCGCACGCCGTGATATCTTAAAACGGTTTACCAGCGTACGAATAAGTTCGGTTCCTTGATCATCGAGCGCACAATAACGAATCACTTCATCGCGAGTTAATCGGGCATTCTGTCTTCCTGGAGTGCGATTGTACTGAATCGCTCGTGCGTGCTCGACAATTTCTTTTGCCTTTGCCGACGTCAAATCTGAAATGGGATCATGCTGCTCCATTTTCTGCCGTGGAACTTTCACGACCATATCAATCCGATCCAGCAGCGGACCAGTCAATCGTTTTTGATAACGAATCCGTTCAGCAGACGTACACGTGCACACCAACTCTTCGCTCCCTGCGTTTCCACATGGGCACGGATTCGTGGACGCGACAAGTTGAAACTGCGCAGGGTAATGCATCCGATGTTCCGCTCGAGAAATCGTAATACGTCCGGTTTCAAGAGGCTGACGCAAGGTGTTTAATACATGACGCGGGAATTCCGTGCATTCATCCAAAAACAATACGCCAGAATGTGCCAAGGAAATTTCTCCGGGGTTTGCTTTACTTCCGCCACCAATAAGCGCAACCGCAGACGAGCTATGATGCGGATCACGAAACGGCCGAGCTTGCACAAGGCCAGCTTCAGGATCAAGTTGTCCGGCTGCAGCCCAAATCCGAGTCACTAATAATTGCTCCTCACGCGTTGGTGCAGGCAAAATCGTCGCAAGCGTCCGTGCCAGCATGGTTTTCCCTGTGCCTGGAGGACCCGCGAAGAGAATACTATGTCCTCCACTTGCAGAAATGATAAGCGCGCGCTTCGCTTGTTCTTGCCCAACAATATATTTCATGTCGTCTTCGCAAGGGCCAGAGGCAACCGACTCTTCACGCGGACGCACAAACCGCGGCGCGGATGAAACGCCTTTTAAAACCGCGACTATATCTTTGAGCGTTTTTACGGGAATCACGTTTATTCCTTCTGCATACGACGCCTGGAGCGCCATCCGTTCCGGAACGCACAACTGATACTTTTGCTGACGCGCGCATAGCCCGTACAGCAAACCGCCGCGCACAGGACGAATAGTCCCATCCAACGCAAGTTCACCAACGGCACATACGAGGCGCACCTGTTCGGGTTTTAACACACGGGACGCGACAAGAATACCGAGCGCGATTGGCAGATCAAATCCAGATCCCTCTTTTTTCAGATCCGCCGGAGCTAAATTAATAGTCACACGTGTACGCGGAAACTGAAATCCGCAATTGGAAAGCGCAGAGCGGATTCGTTCGCGCGCCTCTTGAATCGCCGTATCAGGGAGACCGACGATAGTAATCTGGGGCAGCCCATTCTGAATGTCGACTTCAACGTCGACCGGCACCGCGTCAATCCCGACGATCGTTGCCGTGTGGAGTTGGGCGAGCATATAGTTTGGACTTAAATAAATAAAATCCTATCAGGATGCCCACCCCGATACTTATATACACGTCAGCCAAATTAAATGTTGGCCAACGCGTCAAACGGATAAAATCAATAACATACCCAAAACGAATACGGTCAAACATGTTCGCAAGCGCGCCGACGATCATAAATCCAGCACCCCACATAATCGGATACTCGGCTCGGGATTGTGCTTTTTTCATCAGCCACACCAAATAGACGACGATGCCAAACACAACTATCCCAATGACGTACACAGGAAGCGGAAATGAAAATGCGATGCCCTGATTGCGTTCTAAAAAAAATCCAAGTGCGTGATCATAAACAAAAACGCCGTCTTGAGGTAAAACATTCAACGCCAACATTTTTGTGACACGATCGGCAACAAAAAGAATTATCAAGACAGCCCAGACAAAAACATGATAGTGCAGGGCAGTGCGCACGTTAGACATGAATGTAATGTTACTTTTTACACGTGAGGCAGGTTGTCGCTCCGGGAAGTGCAGTGAGACGAGCTTCTTCAATCGGTTTTCCACACACCTCACATTTACCATACGTCCCTTTTGAAAATGCTTCAAGTGCAAGATCTATCTCAACGAGCCGTTTGCGCAAAGATTCAGCCAAAGACACCTGATCTGCATATTCAGCAACTTCTGCGGCATTCTCATCAGCTTTTTGCCCATAATCAATCCACGTTTTTTGTTCCTGAGAATTGTGTGCGTGCTCTTGTTCCGTTGGAGCAAGCATGGTCAAGCGCTCAAGGATTTGATCTTTTTCCTTAAGGAGAGTCTGTTGCGTGATTGACAAATTTTTTTTAGTCATAGCTGGGTAAAGAATCAATAAATCCCCACAAAATATGCGTATGGGTAATTGAGAAAAATAAAGGGATAATCGAAAATTAAGGAATTTGAGTATACTGTATCTGAAAAAACATGGCAAGAGGGCCTTTTTATCAATTCTCCAACTGACGCCGCGCAACCATAATACAACTTCCGGTGAGGTTCATGGCAATACCTGCTTCGTGAACTGCGCGTGTCATTTCTGCACTTTCCGTACCTGGCTGAAACCACAGACGCGGAATTCCTTTTTCTTCAACTTGCGCCAAAAGCGACAATCCAATTTCTGGCGGGACAACAAAAACTGCCACGTCAATTTTGCCCGGCACATCTTTTAATGTTGGGTATACCTGAATCCCGTCAATGGCATGATATTTTGGATTAATTCCGACAACGGCAAATCCTGCATTTGATAAATCTTTCAACACCGTGTATCCGTACGTATGCGGATCAGTCGACGCGCCAACGACTGCGTATGCATACTCTTTGCGGATAAACTCTTGTGCGTCCATACTCTTCTTGGTATTATGTGTGGTATCTTCTATCAAGGGTAGCATATTTATCTTTCCCACACGATAATTTGCATCGCTTTATGACAACAGGATCCGCTATCGCGGCAACAAAAACCCTGCATTTTAAAACGCAATATCGCCAGCAGTTTATCACCATCACGCCACACGTTGAGGAGTTTATTGCGGAATGCAAAATCACGACCGGAACAGTCACCATCCAATCGCACCACACCACTGCAAGCATCTGGATAAACGAAGATGAAAAAAATCTCATCGGTCCAAATGAAACGCTTGGGTACACCGCAGACCTGTCGCGCGCGCTTGATCGTTTTTCACATCCAGAAGAAGACTATGGGCATAATGATGTGCGGGATGTAAACAACCCAAAAGGGAAACGTGACACGCATCTGTGCGATGCGGATTCCTGCGGCGTCGTCCATGAATGCATTAACGGTCATGCGCATGCACAAGCGATGATACTCAATGCATCGGTGACATTGATTATTGAAAATGCAAAACTCGTCAAAGGACGTTGGCAACAAATCATGCTCGTGGAACTTGATCATGACCGTGAACGCGACGTGACCATACTTGTTCAAGGAATAACATAAGAAACAAAAAACACCGAGTAACATCCCCGGTGTTTTTTAGTATCTGAAGTTTTCAAAATTACGAAGATGCCATACCTCGCGCCTTCATTGCTTCTGCAATCCGCCGCAGCGCAACCACATACGCACCTGTTCGCAAGTCAACTTTTTTTTCGGTCGCGATGCTCCACACGTCATTAAAACTTTGCTTCATAATTTCATGAAGCTTGAGTAACACCTGATCTTTGGTCCAATAGATCCCTGATATGTTTTGTGCCCATTCAAAATAGGACACGGTCACACCGCCAGCATTCGACAAAATATCTGGCACAACAGGAATTCCTTTTTTAAACAGCTTCTCATCGGCATCAGGTGTCAGTGGACCATTTGCCATTTCAATTATTGCCTTAGCTTTTATTTTTCCGACATTTTTCTTTGTGATGACATTTTCAAGCGCGGCGGGGATCAGTACGTCTACCGGCAGTTGAAGAAGTTGTTCATTTGTAATATGCGTATAATTTTCACAGTCGCACACCGAGCCTTTGCAATAACATCCGTCGATCACGCCTTTCTTCTTTTTCGTCTTCATAATATTCCGTGGATCCATCCCGCCATTTCGTTTGTCATATATCCCACCTTGAGAATCTGACACCGCGACAATCTTGTATCCCAAATTATGTAAACGTTCCGCAATGTAATATCCGACGTTTCCGAAGCCTTGCACGGCGACTGTTGTTTTCCCTTTTTTTATTTTCAATTTGGAAAGCAACTCTTCAAAAATCATTGCGCCGCCGTATCCCGTTGCTTCAGTGCGTCCTTCAGATCCACCGATTGAGACTGGCTTACCAGTAAACGCCGCGGGTTCCCATCCACCCGAGACGCGCGCATACTCATCGACCATCCATCCCATTATCTGCGGAGTGGTGTACACATCAGGAGCTGGGACATCAATGCGTGGCCCCAAATATTTATGGAACGCGCGAACCCATGCGCGAGACAATCGTTCAATTTCTGCTGCAGACATTTTTTTCACATCAACAACGACACCGCCCTTGCTGCCGCCCATCGGAATACCGACAACACCCGTCTTCATCACCATCCAAAATGCGAGCGCCTTCACCTCGTGGATATGTACTTTGTCATAAAATCGTATGCCGCCCTTAAATGGTCCACGCGCGTCATTGTATTGCACGCGAAACGCCGGAAAGTTCTTCGTGGAACCATCATCCATGGACACGGTCAGGGTCGCTTCTAAAATTCGTTGTGGCCGCTGAATTTTTTCCAAAACCGCCGGATCGATATCCGCAACATCCGCAGCTTTCTTCAACTGCTTCATCGCGTTGCTAAATGGATTCTCTGCCATATAAATTATTTCTTTTTCATCCCCCAATCAATGAATGCCGTGCGTTTCCCGGACTTTTGCATAAAATATGTATGCGCTTGCAATGCAGCTTTCGCTCCTTCACCCGCCGAAATGACGATTTGTTTATACTCAACCGTGGTTACATCCCCGGCCGCAAAAATCCCCGGAACGTTTGTCTCACAATTTGGAGTGATTTTAATTTGTTTGCGTTCATCGACATCAACGAGACCTTTGATCCAGTCGGCGTTCACCGTGAAACCAATTTCAACAAAAATGCCATCAGTCTGAAGTTCGGTTTCCGTATTTGACCCCGCATCCTTTATGACAAGATGGGAGACTCGGTTCTTTCCTTCTTTATCGAGCACAGCCTTTGAATCTGCATTAAAAATGGATTTGATGTTTGAAGCCGCTTTTATTTTGTCCATAAGCACGGATTCGCCATGGAATTCTGGATTTTTGTTCACCACGGTCACTGTCTGTGCAATTTTTGAAAGCAAAAGAGCTGCATCCATTGCTGAATTTCCGCCGCCTACAACAATCACATTTTTACCTCTATAGAGCGGAGCGTCACAGGTTGCACAGTAACTTACGCCTTTCCCAATCATTTCTTCTTCACCTGGGACACCCAAATGCCGGTGCGACAATCCAAATGCGAGCAATATTGCATCAGCCGTAACGGCAAATGAATTTGTGTGGACAGTAAAATTACCGTCATCGAGTTTTTCAATTTTGGTAACGCTATCGAACACAAATTCAGCGCCAAAATTTTCTGCTTGCTTTTTAAACGTGTCCATCAATTCAACGCCATGAGAAAAAGCAATCCCCGGGTAATTTTCTATATCAGGCGTCGTTGCTGCTTGTCCGCCAACATCTTGAGAAATTACCAATGTCTTCATCTCGCGTCTCGATGAATACAGCGCAGCAGTAAGCCCTGCCGCTCCTCCTCCGACTATAACGAAATTATAAGACTGTTGTTTAGGTGTCCCCATTGGAGTGACATTAAAGTTGGCTTTTTAGCTCTTTCAGAAGTGTTTCTTTTTGTTGGACTCCGACAGCCGTCCACACTGGTTTGCCCTCTTTAAAAATAACGATGGTGGGAATACTCATAACTTGATACTGTTGAGCTGTCCCAGGATTTTGGTCGACTTCAATTTTTCCGACTTTTGCTTTACCTTCCATTTCTTTTGCTACCTCATCAACAATCGGTCCCTGCATCTTGCACGGTCCGCACCATTCAGCCCAAAAATCCACAAGAACGGGTTTATTTTTTTCTTCTAAAACTTCAGCTTGAAAATTTGCGTCCGTAAAGCTTACCTCTGACATATATGTTAGTCGTTAATAATGATTAAATAAAAACGCGTATATATTGTACATGCGGCGAAGGTTAAACCGCAAGAGTTACGTGTATTTAAAAAGTGTCTTTGCAAGAGACTTGATGCGTTGCTGTTTCTCTTTACTTTTAGAGCGAATGCAGGAATCGGTTTCTTCAGAAAGAATATTTAACGCGACTCTTTCAATTGAGGAACGCGCTGCCATAAGCTGCATAACCACATCTTCGCAGGTTCTGCATTCTTCAATCATTTTCTCAACTCCAACAATTTGACCTTTAATCCGGTGAAGTTGATTTACTAATTGTGTATCGGTTGTTTCTGTCATATACCCTATGGGGGTATGTTATCACAATAATAAAACAAAGTCAAGTATAGTGATAAACAAGGTGTTCCACGTGGAACCTTATGAATCCAATGGAATATATTTTTTAGTTAAATAAAAAAACACCCCGTACCAACTCGGATGTCGGCACGGGGGGTAGCATCAAAATAGCACAGGGCTCGAAAGGCAGTCGCCACTACTTCTTAACTGCAACTGCGGCGAATATGACATCTCTCTGCCACTCACGATCAATCC
>Ga0265297_10009424_pt1 | contig 12587 bp, 14 predicted proteins | sample Munlanlwell13791_FD_192502 | JGI IMG/M metagenome (GOLD analysis project Ga0265297, IMG submission 192502) | Leachate microbial communities from a municipal landfill in Southern Ontario, Canada - Leachate well 137-91 | ecosystem: Engineered > Solid waste > Landfill > Unclassified | place...
CGGCCGCAAATGCCAGAAAACCATTTTTCTTAAAGCATCTATTTCGCTGTTGGACAATTTAAGCCGCCGGGCAATTATGGTAGTTATCGCAGAGCCGATACGCTCGTGGCCATGAAACATTGTCCTGCCTTTTAAGCGGCGCTTAGCCCTGGGCTTGCCGATATCATGCAAGAAAGCGCCTAATTTTAACAAAGCATGCCTGCTGCGGCCGCTGGAAAGCTCTTCGTTCAAGTAATTATTGATCTCCTTATTGGATTTACTCTCGCGGAGAAAATTTTCCAGCTGCTTTACGGTTTCAAAACTATGCTTTAAAACATCCAGATGATGATACGGTCCCTGGGTTATTCCGCGCATTAATTCAATTTCCGGAATAACCACCTGTAAAACCTTATGCTTATCCATCATCAACAGATGTTCGTATGAATTTTCTCTATCAAAGACCTTAAACAGCTCATCGCGCAAACGCTCAGAGGAAACTGCGGCTAATTTATTACGCTTTGCCTTGATTAATTTTAAAGTAGCGCTCTCAATTTTAAAACCCAGGACAGCTGAAAGGCTGAAAGCGCGTAATATCCTCAGAGGATCCTCATCAAATGCCTTGGGATTTGCTATTCTGATGATTTTCCTGCCTAAATCTTCTTTCGCGTCATAAAGATCAATTAAAACAATTTTTTCTTTGGGCAAAGCTGCATCTCCAAGGCTTAAAGCTAAAGTATTAATCGTAAAATCGCGGTGCAATAAGTCATCTTCAAGGGTTTTACCGCGGAAATCGGTAAAATCCAGGGTATAAATCAGGCCATTTATCTTTTTTACCAGGCGGCAGGCGCCATGTTCTTTATCTAAAACTACGAAACCGGCCTTTATTTCAGCGGAAAGTTTTCTGCCGAAACTAATTGCCCCCTTTTTCAGGCAGAAATCAATGTCCGGGTTTGACCTTGACCTTTTTAAAAGGTAATCCCTTAAAAAACCGCCGACGATATAAAGGCGGATTTTTTTCCGGCGGCTGAAATTTAAAACCTGTTTCAGTAAACAACGGGAATCTTCCTGGAATAAATAACTCATCATAAAATTTTGGGGGAAAATTATTTAAGAAGGAATTAAAATTTATCTTTATTAAATATTTCCGATTGCTTGATTACTTCATCTTCCACAAATATCGGCGCATGCGCCCTTACTGCCAGGGCAATGCAATCAGACGGACGGGCATCAATTGCCTTATCTTCTCCGCTTGAAGACTTAATCACAAGCTTGGCGTGAAAAGTCCCCTCTTCCAGCTTCTCAATAATAATCCTGTCAATTTTTGCCTGGAGGTATTCAATTGTAGTATGCAATAAATCATGCGTCAAAGGCCGGGGAGGATTAAAACCGCTGATTTTTAATTTTATTGCCGAAGCTTCCGGCAGGCCGATGACAATCGGCAGCACGCGTTCGCCGTTTTTTTCTTTAAGCACAATCAGCTGGTCGTGCCTTTTCTCATCAATCACTATCTTGCTCAATTCCATCTCTACCATAGCTTATATGCCCCTTCTATCTGTTTTTCCGGCGCTCTGTTTTCAGCATGCCTTTTAATTCCACCATAAACTGCCCTACATCTTTAAACTGCCGGTACACGGAAGCAAACCTCACATAGGCTACGTCATCCAGCGATTTTAATTTTTCCATTACCAGTTCCCCGACTTTGGCGGAAGGCACTTCCCGGTCATATTTTTTCTGGATAGCGCGTTCTACCTGGGTGACAATTTCTTCCATCTTTTCAATGCTCACCGGCCTTTTTTCGCAGGCACGGATAATCCCGGATAAAACTTTTTTGCGGTCAAACGCCTGCCTGCGGTTGTCTTTTTTCACTACCATAAAAGACATCTCTTCAATGTATTCATAAGTGGTAAAACGCTTGCCGCACTTCAGGCATTCGCGCCTGCGCCGGATTGCCGATTCTTCCTGCGTGGAACGTGAATCAACCACTTTATCTTCTTTATGGCCGCAGTATGGGCACTTCATTATTTAACTTTTCTGATTTTTATTTTTGCTTCTCTTAGAAACTTGCCAGCCATCTCATCCGGGTATCCTTCGGCAATAATAATTTCCCGGACACCGGCATTAATTAGCATTTTAGCGCAGATAGAACAAGGCTGATTAGTAACATACAGGACGCTGTCTTTGGTGCTTGTCCCGTGCAAGGCTGCCTGTAAAAGTACATTCTGCTCGGCGTGCAGGCCGCGGCAAAGTTCATGCCGCTGGCCAGAGGGAATTTTTAATTTTTCCCTGATACATCCTATATCAAGGCAATGCTTAAGACCGGAAGGAGCGCCATTATAACCTGTGGCAAGGATTTTTTTATCCTTCACCAGCACAGCGCCGACTTTCCTGCGCAAACAAGTTGCTCTTTTAGAAACCAATACTGCTACCTGTAAAAAATATTCATCCCACGTCGGCCTTGGATGCGCTAAATTTTTTTTCATTATTTCAGCTCCGGGTATAAAGGAAATTTTCTGGTTAATTCCAAGACTTCCAAACGCACTGCTTTTAAAATTTCAAGCTTATCGCTTCCTTCCACAGCCCGGTTGATTAATTCAGAAATTTTATGCATTTGAGGCTCTTTCATTTTGCGCGTAGTCACAGCAGCTGTGCCAAGGCGTATGCCGCTGGTTACTGCCGGGCTTTTCTGGTCAAAAGGAATCAAATTTTTATTTACCGTAATACCCGCCTCTTCAAGCGCGCTAGAGGCATCTTTGCCGGTAATCCCTTTTTCGTTTAAGTCTACTAAAAATAAATGGGTATCCGTGCCTCCGGAAACAATCCGAAATCCTTTTGTACTTAAGGCATTAGCAAGTTCTTTGGAATTTTTAACGATTTGGCGCTGATAAGCCCTGAAAGCAGGAGTCAATGCTTCATGAAAAGCCACTGCTTTAGCGGCAATCACATGCATCAAAGGCCCGCCTTGTATGCCGGGGAAAATCCGCGAGTCCAGTTTTTTAGCAAATTCTTTTTTGCAAATCACAAACCCGCCGCGCGGGCCGCGCAGGGTTTTATGAGTCGTAGAAGTGACAAATTCCGCGTAAGGCACAGGTGAAGGATGCACTCCGGCAGCAACCAGCCCGGCAATATGCGCCATATCAACAAATAAATACGCGCCTACACTGTCGGCGATTTTGCGGAATTTTTTAAAATCTAATTTTCTCGGGTAAGCCGAAGCCCCGGCTAAAATCAATTTCGGCTTATTTTGTTTTGCTAGAGCGGCGATATGATCGTAATCCAGCATTTCCGTTTTCCGGTCTACGCCATAAGAAACAACATTATAGAACATCCCGGAAAAATTATGCGCAAGCCCATGAGAAAGATGCCCTCCGCAGGCCAAATCCAGGGATAAAATCGTATCTCCTAGATTTAATGCCGTAAAATATACCGCCATATTCGCCTGTGTCCCGGAATGCGCCTGCACATTAACGTGTTCAGCGCCGAATAATTTTTTTGCCCTTTCAATTGCCAGGCTCTCCGCAACATCCACATTAGCGCACCCGCCATACCAGCGCGCGCTGGGATAGCCTTCGGCATATTTATTAGTCAGCACTGAACCCTGGGCCTCTAAAACAGCTAAAGAAGTAAAATTCTCCGAAGCAATAAATTCCAGGTTATCTTCCTGCCTGCGGATTTCTTCTGCTATCGCCTGATAAATTTCCGGGTCAACCTTTTTCAAATGCTCTAAACTTTTCATCTTATTGTTTCCTCTTCTATTTTTTTTATTAAATTCAGCCTTCTTCCATGCCTGCCGCCTTCAAACTTTGTTTCCAGCCAAGTTTTTATAATCTTTTTCTGTAGGGTTAAACCGGCAAAACGCGCGCCTAACGCCAGAACATTGCTGTCATTGTGCCGGCGGGAAAATTCTGCTGCTAGAATATTATGGCAGACTGCTGTCCGCACACCCCGGAAGCGATTGGCAACAATTGATACACCGATGCCGGAACCGCAAATAAGTATACCACGGCCGTTTTTCTGCCGGGAAATCCTCTTCGCAAGCTTAGCAGCAAACTCCGGGTAATCGCAGCGCTCTTCAGAATAAGTGCCCAAATCATCGGCTCTGAACCCCAGCTTCTGCAAGTAAGGCTTAATTTTTTCTTTCAGCCCGAATCCGGCGTGATCCGAAGCAATCAATATGGCTTTCTTCATATTATATCAGCTATCCTTCCTACTGCCTCCTTGATAGTTTCCATGGTTTTTTCATAAAATTCCAGCGGCATGCCGATAGGATCATCAATATTCATATTCATATCATCTATTTTAGCAAATTCTTTTAATAAAAACACCCTGTTTTTTATTTCCGGCGCCAGCTGGAGGATTCTTTCCTCGTGTATTTTTTCCATCACTAAGATTAAATCCGCTTTCCTAAGCATATCTTCGTTCACCCTTTGTGACCGGTGACTTGATACATCTATGCTTTCTTCTGCAAGTACTTCTTTAGTTGCCTCGGTAGCTCCCATGCCTGAACTCATCATTCCCGCAGAAAGCACTTCCACATCGCCGCGTTTTTTGAGTTTCAGGCTTTTTTCTAAAAGCGCTTTAGCCATTACTGAGCGGCAGGAATTCCCCGTACAGACGAAAAGCACGGTTTTATGCCCTGCCACCTGTTTAATTGTTTCCTCTGCTATCGCGCCTATACGTAAAACTTTTAAAGGCTCCTGCGTTAAATCTATAACTGTAGATTCTTTCCCGAGCGAAACACTGCCTGCGTCAATGGCAAAATCCACCTTATCCTTAAAATCTTCTATTGCCTGCTGGAAATTTATCGGCGCCGGCTTCCCTGAAAGGTTTGCCGACGGACAAACTACGGGCACGCCGGATAAAGCAATCACCTGCAAAGCTATTTCATCATCAGGCATGCGTATGCCGATGGTGCCTTTATCCTTTGCTTTTAGGACTATTGTCAGCGGCCCGGGCCAAAACCTGTCAATTAATTTCCACGCAACAACAGGGATATCCCCGGCATAATTTTTAATTTTCTCTTTTGAGTCAATATGCAGGGAAAAAGGCTTATTCTCAGGCCTGCCTTTTATTTCATACAGCCTTTCAATTGTTTTTTTATTAGACATATCGGCGGCAATGCCATAAACGGTCTCTGTAGGGATTATCACTAAGCCGCCGTTTTTAATCACTCTGGCTGCTTCCTCTAGATAGCCTTCATCAGGACCCTGCGGATTTATTTTGACAATTCGCGCCGGACTCATAATTTAATTTTAATTTTTTTTATATTTTCGCGCATCTGTTGTTTATATTTAATCAACTGCGCGCTGATTTTTTTATCCCCAATACCCAGAATTTCTAAAGCAAAAAGCGCCGCGTTTTTCGCTCCTGCCTTGCCTATACTCATCGCAGCAACCGGAATTCCGCCGGGCATCTGAACAGTTGAAAGCAAAGAATCCAGCCCTTTTAAGCTGCTGGTTTCAACAGGTATGCCGATTACCGGCAATGCTGTATGAGCGGCAACTACTCCTGCCAAAGCAGCAGCGCCTCCAGCAGCACAAATAAATACTTTTGTTGATTTTTTTGAGGCGGCTTCCACATAAACAGCTAATTCTTTGGGTGTCCTGTGCGCAGATAAAACCCTAAGCTCAAATTTAACCTTAAATTCCTTCAAAATCTTAACTGCTTCCTGCACAGTATCCAGATCTGACTGACTACCCATAATTATGCTGATCATTTTTCCTCCCTTGCTACCGCCTTTTTCCCGATATCTCTTCTATAATGCATTCCTTCAAAATTAATCTTTTCTACTGCCTGATAAGTTTTATCTATTGCTTCTTTTATGGTACTGCCTAATCCGGTTACGCCGAGTACCCGTCCGCCATCGGTCAAATATTCTCTTTCCTGCTTCTGCCCCGGATCATTAATTATACGTAATTTAGTGCCGGCATGGAATACTACAATATCCTTCATTTTTTTTACGTCTTCCAATCCGAAAATTACTTTCCCCTTTTCGTAACTTCCCGGATATCCGGCTGAAGAACAAACAACACAAACACAAACGCGATTATCCCATTCTAATGCCCCTATCCGCGATAATTTTCTCTCTGAAGCCGCAAGCATTAATTCTATTAAATCTGATTTTAAACGCGGTAAAATCGCTTCTGTTTCCGGATCGCCGAAACGCACATTAAATTCCAGAGTCTTCGGGCCATCCTTAGTCAACATAATACCAGCGTATAAAACACCCTGGTATTTTATTCCTTCTCTGGCTAATCCGTCTATTGTACGATAAATTACTTTATCTAAAATTTCTTTAAATAATTCCTTTGTTACTGCCGGCGCCGGAGAATAAGCCCCCATACCGCCGGTATTCGGCCCGCTGTCACCATCATTTATTCTTTTATGATCCTGGGCTGAAGCCAGGGCAACTACTTCTTTACCGTCGGTAATCACTAAAATTGATGCTTCCTCGCCTTCCAGGCATTCTTCAATAATAACTTTATTGCCTGATGAACCAAAGATCTTCTCTTCCATCATTGCGCTGACAGCCTGCTTTGCTTCATCAACGGTTTTAGCCACGACAACACCTTTTCCGGCTGCCAGGCCATCAGCCTTCACTACGCAGGGTGCACCAATCTGTTCAATATATTTTTTTGCTTCTGCAGGATTGTCAAAGACCTTAAAATCCGCAGTCGGTACGGAATATTTTGCCATTAGTTCTTTGGCAAAAACCTTGCTTGCTTCCAATTGCGCTGCCAGTTTATTCGGCCCGAAGATTTTTAATCCCCGCGCAACAAATTCATCAACGATCCCAGAGGACAATGGCGCCTCCGGGCCGACAACTGTCAGATCAATTTTTTCTTTTCCGGCAAACTCAAGCAGCTTCAAGGTATCATCAGCTTTAATATCAATGCATTCGGCAAAATCGGCAATTCCGCCATTTCCCGGCGCACAAAATATCTTATCCGCCAGCTTCGACTGCGCAATTTTCCAGACCAACGCATGCTCTCTGCCGCCTGAGCCAATCACCAGAATTCTCATCTTTATATCTTTTACCGGCCGCTGTCTTTACGCTTGGAAAAACAATCCCTGCAATAAACCGGACGGTCTTCTTTTGGTTTAAAAGGAACTTCGCATTCTTTTTTGCAATCCGCGCAGATTGCTTTGTGCATTTCACGCGGGCCGCCAAATCCGCCGCCGCCACCGTAACCGCCACCACCTTGTCCGTACGCCATCTTTCCTCCTTTATCGCCTGTCTAATTTCTCAGGCGATGTACTGCTTCTGTTGTTAAACCATCTGCTGCCGTAATCTATTTGCTACCTTCCTTTACTTCTTTTTTCAACGGCAAGAAACCTGCCATTTCGCCGATTACATTTACTAATTCAGTATTTGCCGGAACTACAATCTTAGCATTATTCTGCAGGGACTTTTCCACTGCCTCAAGTTTACGCAGCACCTGCGCATTGCCGATAAAATAATGCTCTGCTGCTTCATTAACAAGCTTGATTGCCTCAGCTTCACCTTCTGCTTCAAGAATCCGCGCCTGTTTAATACCTTCAGCTTTTTTAATCTCCGCGCGCTTCTGGCCATCCGCAGCAGTTTCAGTAGCTGTAGCATAGTCTATAGCCGCGATTTTCTCATTCTCAGCCTTGACGACCTTATTCATCGTCTCCTGCACATCTTTAGGCGGGTCAATTTCTTTTAATTCCGTCCTGACGATTTCAATGCCCCAGCTTGAGGTTTCTTCCATCAAGGTCCGGTGTAATTCAGCATTAATTTTTCCGCGCTCGGAATTTGCGGATTTAAGTGTCAGGGTGCCGATAATATTCCTCAGAGTAGTCCTTGCTAAATTAACAATCTGATACTGGAAATTAAATACATTGTAAATTGCGTTTTTTACATCCTGCTCAGAAGGCTTGACCTTAAAATAAACCTGCGCGTCAACTTTAGCATTCAGGTTGTCATTAGTAATAATTTCCTGCGGCTCTGCATCCACCATCTGCTCAGTGATATTCACCTGATAAATATTCTCGATAATAGGTAAAATCCAGTTAAATCCCGGATTGGCAAAACGGTTATACTTTCCGAATCTCTCAATCAGGCCGCGGTGCGTAGGCCGGACAATTCTGATACCCATAAAAAATATAACAACCACAATTATTCCGATTAAAGACGTAATGCCCATTTTGCCTCCTTTGTTAAATTAACTCAACTTCTTTTTTCCCTTTGATTGCCTCACCTATAACCCATGCCTTCAGCTTAAATTCCGCTAACTTGGCAATAATCATTCTGGTAAATTCAGGTTTTACAATTAAAACCATGCCAATCCCCATATTAAAAGTATGGTACATTTCCCTGTCTTCTATATTGCCCTTAGTTTGCATCAGGCGGAAAATTTTCGGCACAACCCAGGAATCCTTATAAATCCTGGCATTGATATTATCCGGCAGAATCCGGGAGATCTTGTCGTAAAAAGCACCGCCTGTAATATGGGCAATGCCATTAACTGAACGCGGGTATTTTTTCAACAAACCCAGGACCGGCTTGACATAAATACGCGTTGGCTTAAGCAGTTCATCGCTCATCCTGACTAATTCATTCCTGCTGAATACTTTTCTTACCAGAGAATAACCATTGGAATGTATTCCGTTTGATTCCAATCCGATTACAACATCCCCGCAGGCAATTTTAGAGCCATCAATGATATTTTTGCGCTCTACAACTCCTACACAAAATGCGCCGATATCATATTCCCCTTTTTTATACATCCCGGGCATTTCCGCGGTCTCGCCGCCGATTAAAGAACAACCTGCCTCAATACAACCGTGATTAATACCTTTAACTACATCAAAAAGCACGTCCGGATTTAATCTGCCGCTGGCAATATAGTCCAGGAAAAATAACGGCTCTGCTCCGGTGCAGAGGATATCATTTACATTCATGCCCACGGCATCAATACCAATGGTATCATGCTTATGCGCAAGAATGGCAATAATTAATTTTGTCCCCACGCCGTCGGTTGAAGAAACAAGCACCGGATCTTTATAATTTTTCGGCATACTGAAAAAACTGCCGAAGCCGCCGATATCTTTTAAGACTTCAGCCCGGAAGGATTTCCTCACCAGCGCTTTTATTTTAGTTTTAAAACCGCCGGCCTTATTTATATCCACTCCGGCTTTTTTATAAGTGAGCTGCCTCATACTTCTCTCCCTGTCCAGCAATATAAACACAACTTACCCTTTGGCAGGCCGATAGCGTTGATCATATCGCTTATTTTTTGATATTTCAATGTAGTCGCGCCTAAATCTTTGGCAATCCAGGCAACCATTTTTTTGTATTTGCCGGAATCTTCATCAAGATAATCGGAAGTATTTTCCAGGTCTTTGCCTTCCAGCGCTTTGATTGCCCGGCGCGCCACCAGTTCCTGCAGGGTACGCGTAGAATAATTAAACTTGCAGGGAAACATTAACGGCGGACAGGCAATGCGCAAATGAATTTCCTTTGCCCCACATTCATTCAATTTCTGGACAGTGTAATTTTTTAATTGTGTGCCCCTGACAATAGAATCATCACAGAAAATAATCCGCTTGCCTTTGATAATATCTGCAATCGGTATAAGTTTCATCCGGGCGATCAGATCGCGCCTTTCCTGCAAAGCCGGGGTATAGCTGCGGTCAAAACCCGGCGTATATTTTATCAGCGGCCTGCGAAAAGGGACACCCGACTCCATGGCATAACCCACAGCATGGGCAGTCCCTGAATCAGGAATGCCGGCAACCATATCAGCCCTGACTTTATCGTTTTTCGCCAAACATCTTCCGCACCTTTCCCTGGACATTTCTACATTGATACCATCATAACAAGAAGCAGGAAAACCGGTATAGATCCAAAGAAAAGAACAAATCTGGCTGCATCTGCCGGATTTAGACTTGGATTTCATGCCATTGTCATCAAACAGCACAATTTCTCCGGGCTCAATATTCTTCTTCACCTTAAAGCCTAAATTATAAAAAGCCGAGCTTTCCGTAGTCACTGCCCATTCATCGCCTTTTTGCCCGATGATTAACGGCGAATAACCGAATCTATCCCTTGCCGCATAAATACCGTCTCTATTCAGGAGAAGCAACGAGCAGGAACCCTTTATTTTAGAAAACATTCCTTCAATACCAGAAACAATATCCTTGCCGCAAATAATCAGCTTAGCAATTAACTCCGTGGAATTAACGCTTCCATTGGTAACTTCGCTGAAAGACTTACCCTGTTTGTATAATTCTTCTGCTAATTCATTCGCATTTTCAATAAAACCGTTGGTAACTATGGCAAAGGGGCCGAATTTAGAATGCACCAAAATCGGCTGTTCTTCGTGCCCGCTGATTACACCGATCCCTCTTTTTCCGTGCAACTCTTTATAATCCTGGTAGAACTTCGCCTTGAACTGGCTGCCTCTGATATCATGGATTTTGCGCATAATTTCATTGTTCTGCCAAACTGCCAAGCCGGCAAACTGTGTGCCTAAATGCGAATGGTAGTCTGTGCCGTAAAATAAATCTTCCTGGCAACTATTCTTGGCTACAATGCCGAAAATCCCGCTCATCATTATCCTCCTAACATTGGAAGTTTTTTTTAATATACTCTACGCCATTCTTAAAAATTCGCAGGCCGTCGCCATCTTTTTTACCGATCCGGCGCGGATGCTGCAGCACGCTGATATGCCTCTCAGGATGCGGCATCAATCCGAAGACCCTGCCGGTGGAATCGCAAATACCGGCAATATTATCTAGCGAACCATTCGGGTTTGCCGGATAACCTGTTATTTTCCCAGCCTGATCGCAATACTGAAATACAACTTCATCGTTGTCTTTCAGCTTCTTTAAAACTGCTTCATCCTGGACAATGAATTTCCCCTCCCCATGCGCCACCGGCAGATAAATCACCTCCGCTAAATTTTTCGTCCAAACACACTTTACGCTTTTCGCTTTACACTTTACGCTTTTTAAATACACCCAGCGGTCTTCAAATTTAGCTGAATCATTAATAATTAGACTTACTTCCTGTTTAAATGCGTCATTACCGGGCAATAAGCCGCTTTTTACTAAAATCTGAAAACCGTTGCAAATCCCGATAATCAATTTGCCGTCCCGGATAAATTGCTTTAAATCGTCAATTAATTTTGTGCGCAATTCATTCGCCAGGATTTTTCCCGCAGCCACATCATCTCCGTAGCTAAACCCTCCGGGGATGGCTAAAATTTCATAATCACAAAGGCTTTTTTCACGCTGAATAAATTTATTAACATGGACGAGCTCAGCGCCTGCGCCGGCTTGCACAAAAGCAAATGCGGTTTCCTGGTCGCAATTAGTCCCTGCAGTCCTTAATACGCAAACTCTAGGTTTTCTTCTCATAAAATTTCTTAATCACCCTGATTACTTCCTTCGGGCTGTCGGTAACGGTAAATATGTTTAAATCGCTCTTTGAAATAGTCTTATTTGCCAATACAATATCGTGCAACCAGTTGAGCATGCCTTTCCAGTATTCTTTTCCCATCAGGATAACCGGAAACTTTCCGATGCGCTCAGTCTGGATTAAATTCAATGATTCAAATAATTCATCCAGAGTGCCGTAACCTCCGGGCATAATCACAAATGCCTTGGCGTATTTAACAAACATCACTTTGCGCACAAAAAAGTAATGAAAGTCCAGAAGCGTACCCACATATTTATTTGCCTTTTGTTCCGTAGGAATCTGGATATTCAGGCCTATGGAAAGCCCTTTAGCGCGCTGCGCGCCCTTATTGCCTGCTTCCATGATCCCCGGGCCGCTGCCGGTAATTACCGCGAAACCGGATTTTGCCAGTAAATACGCGGTTTCCTCAGCCAGCTTGTAATATTTATGTTCAGCAGAAATCCTGCTGCCGCCAAACATGGACACAGCTTTCCCGACTTTAGAAAGCACTTCAAAACCATCAACAAATTCCGACATAATCCTAAAGACACGCCAGGGATCTTCCTTGGTAAAATCATCCTTAATTCTTCTGAGTTTTCTAACACCAACCATGCCTACCACCTCAATGGTTTAAGCCATGCTTCTTTTAACTGCCTTACCCCTGCTTCTATACACATTTTTCCATCTATGCCGTATACCTTAAAATTTTTATCTTCAGATACACAGCCGGCTAAACCGAAAGATACCCCGCGTAATTTTTGCTCAAAGGCTTTCTGATCCTTTTTTTCTACTTCCACGATAAACCTGGAATTTGATTCGGAAAAAAGAATACGATCATTTCTCTTTAAGTCTTTGGTCTTCGGTCTTCGGTCTTTGGTCTGATATGGTATCTCTCCCACAAATAACTCCATCCCCAACCCGCCGCTAAAAGCCATCTCTGCCGCTGCCACGGCAATGCCTCCTTCTGAACAATCATGCATTGCTTTAATTAATCCTGCTTCTGATGCAGCGCTCAAGGCATTAAAAACCTGCTTTGCTTTTTTGGTATTTACCCGCGGGCAATTATTACCTAAAAATCCCAGAGTATCATAATAATGCGAACCGCCTAATTCATTATATGTATCGCCGACTAGATAAATTAAATCACCGGCTTTTTTTGCATACATGGAAATTGTTTTTCTAACAT
>Ga0265297_10009425_pt1 | contig 12585 bp, 9 predicted proteins | sample Munlanlwell13791_FD_192502 | JGI IMG/M metagenome (GOLD analysis project Ga0265297, IMG submission 192502) | Leachate microbial communities from a municipal landfill in Southern Ontario, Canada - Leachate well 137-91 | ecosystem: Engineered > Solid waste > Landfill > Unclassified | place...
AGGACTGCGAACGCGATATCGCATGGCGATACAAATGTCGTCCTTGATATCAAACAACGACTGGGAATCGCCTTTGCGCCCGGCGAGGTGAACCTCCAGAACCTGCATCGGCAGGGAATCATTTGATTCAAACACCCTTTTTCCACCCATGTCCTGCTTGCCTTCAGCCTGTTCCAGGTAGAAGCGGACCCCGTCCTCTGCGGAGCCAGCAAAAACCATTTCGCCAGCGCTGAGAACGATGACAGATTCGCACAATGCAGAAATGGTTCCCGTGTTGTGGCTCACAAAAAGCACGGTCCGGCCACTCCGGGCCACTTCACCCATCTTGCCGAGGCATTTCTTCTGAAACATGGCATCGCCCACCGCCAGCACCTCGTCCACAATCAGGATCTCCGGGTCCAGATGCGCCGCCACGGCAAACGCCAGGCGGACATACATACCGCTGGAATAGCGTTTGACGGGAGTGTCTATGAATTTTTCCACCTCGGCAAAAGCAATAATCTCGTCAAGTTTGCTTCGGATTTCGGCCTTGGTCATGCCGAGGATGGCGCCGTTGAGGAAGATGTTCTCGCGGCCGGTTAGTTCCGGATGAAAACCGGTGCCGACTTCGAGCAGGCTTGCGATGCGGCCTTTGACTTTGACCGCTCCTGAGGTCGGAGCCGTCACACGGGAGAGAACCTTGAGCAGGGTGCTCTTGCCTGCGCCGTTGCGACCAATGATGCCGAGGATTTCGCCGCGCCTCACCTGGAAGGAGATATCGCGCAAGGCCCATATCTCGTCGGCGGACAAGTCCAAGTCGCCAGGACACTGAGAATCTGAAGTACCTGCGGATTTCCGGGCTTCAATTCCCGGTGTTTGAGTCTTTTGAGACAGTCCTACAGTCGCATACGGATCCGGCTTGCCCCGGACTCTGTGCCACCAGCGGTTAAGGTCGTGACGCAGTGTGCCCGTGCCGACCACGCCAAGACGGTATTTCTTCCACAGGGATTCAACGGAAATGACGATATCACTCATCGCAAGAAAAACTGCAACTTACACCGTGTCCATGAACGTCTTCTCGACGTGATTGAAGAGGAGGATGCCGATGAAAAGAATGACCGCAGTGATGGCCGCACTGCAACCGAGGTACTGCCAGCAAAACTCACCGCCTCCCAGGTAAGCGTAGCGGAAGGTTTCTATGATCGGGGCCATGGGATTCAGAAGCAGGATCCACCGGCTCGCATTGGGGAAAATGGACATGGGATAAATGATCGGGGTCGCATACATCGCCAATTGCACACCAAACCCCACCAGGAGCTGAAGGTCTCGATACTTGGTGGTCAGCGATGAGACGATAATGCCACAACCCAATCCCAAGGCGGCCATCATAAGCAACAGCAAAGGCGTAAGGACGATGGCCAGGTTGGGGTGAACGGGCGCACCTTGAAACAAATACCAGGCCACAAATCCAAGGAATAAAACGAACTGAATGCCAAACTTGATCAGATTGGAGATGACCATGGACAGTGGCACGGTGAGACGCGGGAAATAGGCCTTGCCGAAGATGCTGGCGTTCTGGAGGAACGTTGACGAGGTGCGGCTGAGGCAATCGGCAAAATAACTCCAGCTTGTCACGCCTGCCATGTAGAAGAGCATTTGTGGCAGCCCGTCGGTCGGCAGATTGGCGATCCGGCCAAAGATGAGGGTGAACAAAAGCGTGGTCAGCAGCGGCTGGAGAAGATACCAGAGCGGCCCCAAGATGGTCTGCTTGTATTGCGATACAAAATCGCGCCAGACGAAGAGCATCGTCAGGTCGCGGTAACGCCAGAGGTCGGCCAGATGCAGATCCAACCAATCCGTCTTGGGGCGGATGATGAGATCCCAGTCTTCGGAAGGATGAGGGGATGAGGACATAGGAAAGAGGAAACCAGAAGATAAGAATCAGTGAACTGACGGTGCGACAAAAGCTGAAGGCTGAGAGCCAGGAGCAGCCGTAATCAACGTCCCGCAAACTGTTTGCACTTGGGCCTCGGTCATCGTCGGAAACAAAGGCAATGTGATGATGCGCTGGCAGAAAGCGATCGACTTGTCCAATCCGCCGCGCGTTCCGAGACCCGCAAAGCCGGTGAAACCTGGGATGAACGGATAGTGCAGACTGGTCTGTATGCCGGCGGATTTCAGCGCCTCGGCACAACGCCAGCGGGTGTCCGCATCCGGAGCCACGACAGGAAGGAGGTGACAGGCGGCGGAATCCAACGTCGCAGCTTTTCGGAACGGGAGTATCCAGCCGCGAGATTCCAATGGCTGAAGTCCCTGCCAATACAATGCCGTCATCTCGCGGCGGCGCCGGTTGTTTCGATCCAGTTTCTTCAACTGTTCCCGACCCAAGGCGGAATGGAGATCGTCAATGCGGTAGTTGTAGCCGTGGGCCAGCACATCGTAAGTCGCGGCGTGGCCGCGATGGCGGTCCCAAGTGAGCGTGCTCATGCCGTGGGAACGAAGGTTGCGAACTTTGTCGTTCAGGTCGTCGCGCCGAGTGGTCACCATGCCGCCTTCGCCAGTCACAAGGTTCTTGTTGCTGAAGAAGGAGAAGCATCCAATGTCTCCCAAGGCGCCAGCCGCGAGAGACCCCAAAGACGACGCACTCTCATTGGCCACCCGAGGGCAACGTGCCCCGACTGCATGGCAGGCATCCTCGATCAGAGCCAGATGGTGTTTACGACATGCCTTCTGGATCTCCGCCATGCGGCAAAAGTACCCACTGTAATGCATGACCACGACCGCTTTCGTATGCGGAGTCACCAGCCGTTCGATCTCCGCGGGAGCGAGAGTCGGCTCATCCAAGTCCACAATCTCTCCGAACGCCGGTGTCGCTCCGACCGCCTTGGTCATGTTGGCCGAGGCGACGAAATTCACGGCGGGCTGTATCACCTCATCGCCCGGCCCAAGGCCGAGCGCGAGAAATGCCAGATGCAGCGCCGCGGTGCCGTTTGAAACTGCGCAGGCATGAGGAACGCCCACGACCGCGCCAAACTCCTGTTCAAAAGCCGCGGTCTCAGGCCCCATGGAAAGCCATTTGCCCTCCAGGACGCGTCGGACAGCGGCAGCTTCTTCCGCGCCGTAATCCAAATCGCTCAGTGGAATCTGCCATTCAGGCATGGTCATACCGTCCTGACACGAAGGTGACTGCCCCGGTGGCAAACCTGTCCCGCGGCCAAACTGTCAGTGCTTTCAAACATGATTGAACACATCCTGTTTTTCCGCGACCAGTTGCTGGGCGCGCGCGTAATCATCGGGCCGCCCGATATCCAGCCAGAGACAATCCGCCGGATAAGCGCAAACCCGCTCGCCCCTGGCGATCAGCCGCAACACCAACTCCGGCAGGTCGAGATACTTTCCCTTCCCGATGTGTTTGAGCACTGCGGGTTCATAAACGTAGATGCCCATGCTCACGTGGTAGGTGTGCTCCGGTTTTTCCAGGTAACGCGTGATCTGGTGCGTCGCGTCAAACTCGAGCACTCCCAGATCAATTTTCACTTTGCGCACATGCGTCGCAATGGTGAGCATCGCTTTCTGGCGGCGATGGAACCGAAGCAGCGCATCGAAATCCAGGTCCGTCAGGAGATCACCGTTCATCACAAGGAACGTGTCATTCAGGCCCGGCACCAATGAAAGCGAACCCGCCGTCCCCGTCGGTTTTTCCTCTTCCACAAAGCGAAGGTTGATCTTCTGAGTCAACGCACGGCGGTGCTGGAAATAAGCCCTCATCAACTCCGACAGATGCCCCAGCGCAAGCGTGATGTCCGTGATGCCAAAACGAATCAGGCGGCGAATCAAGACCTCGATGATCGGGGTGTCACCCAAGGGCATTAACGGCTTGGGGAAACTCACGGTAAACGGATGAAGCCGGGCACCCTTGCCTCCGGCAAGAATGACGGCACGCACATTCGCCGCGCCCCTGCGCTTGGTCGTCGTTCCAGCTTTCATACTGCGTAACCCTCGTGCTTGTACTCTTGAAGGTGGGCGCGCACGTAATCGGCTGTCCGGCGCAGACCTTCGTCCAGGGAAACCTGCGGCGTCCACTTCAGCGTCTGGCGGGCTTTTGCAGGGTTGCAGAGCAAGAGGCCCACTTCGCTTTTTCCCGGCCGCTGGCGTTCGGGCACACTGACCAGACGCGCCTTGCTGCCGACGACATTGAGGCAACGCTGGGCCAGTTCGCCGATAGTCACCGCCTGCCCCTGGCCAAAATGAATGGTCTGTCCTTCGATGCCAGGCGTTTCCGCCGCCAACAGGAACGCTCGCGCCGTGTCCTCGACGAAGGTCAGATCGCGCTTCGGTTCCAGGTTGCCCAAGTGGATGGCCTCCGCGCCATTCAAAGCTTGCGCCATGACCGTGGGAATCACCGCGCGCGCAGACTGGCGGGGGCCATAGGTGTTAAAAGGGCGCAGCGTCACCACAGGCAAATCGAAGCTGCAATAGAACGATTCAGCAAGTTTGTCGGCGGCAATCTTGCTGGCGGAATACGGCGACTGGCCCTGAAGCGGATGGTCTTCGTCAATCGGCGTGTAGCGCGCGGTGCCATAGACTTCGCTGGTGGAAGTCACGACGACGCGGCGGACACGGGCCTGACGGCACGCTTCGAGAATGTTCAACGTGCCGCCAACATTGGTCGCGATATAGGACGCCGGTGCGTGATACGAGTAGGGAATGCCGATCAGGGCGGCCAGATGCAGCACGACGTCGGTCCCTTCGACCAGCAGCCGCGTTTGTGACGGGTCGGTTACATCACCCAGCCGGACTTCGGTCTTCCCGAGTACGTCGGAGGCCAGTTCTTCGAGATGCCCCCAACTGCCACGGCTGTTATACCTGACCAAGGCCCTGACCTGATGACCTGCCTTGACCAAGGCCTCCACAACATGGCTGCCAATGAATCCGCCTGCTCCTGTAACCAAGAATTTCATGCGCGTGATGTGTCTTCAGACTCCTGCGAGGTTGCGGCAATCCAAACAGACTGCCGCACCCTCTCAACGACTCGATGTTGTTACCGCTTGCTGCGAATTACAATGGCGAACAAATGCGAATATGGTCTTGTCCCAGAATTTCTCCGAAGCCACCAGTTCGCATCCTTTCAGGTGTTTTTTCAGCGTTGGCACATCCCAGGCGTAGACCCATCGCAGTTTGTTCACTTTGACGAATCTCGCGATCCAATCGGTCTTTTCGTCATCGGTGTATCCATCGCCATATCCCGAATATGACGTGAGCACAACATGGCCGCCGGGTTTCACCGATCCCGCCATATTTTGCAGGAACTTGCCAAGCTTGCCCTCTTCGACAATATGCTGCGTCACATCAATCGAAAACACCAGGTCAGCCGGATCCTGTGGCGCAAAATTCTCTCCACTAAGATCCACCTGCGCAAAACTTCCTCCCGGCACATTCTGTTTGCAGTGTTCAACCGCCGTGGGAGAGATGTCCAAACCTGTATAGGATCGTGCGCCGGCTTCCAATACCACCTTGGCCCAAAAACCATTTCCGCAGCCGAATTCAATGCAGTTCGCGCCGCCATCCAGCTTGATCCCAGTCGTGCCGAGGAATCCCAAGAACTGCTCTTTCTGCTTCGGATAGCGGTCTTGGGCGTCCTCAGAAGAATCGGCCACAGCCCGGAAATCCGATTGATACCTGGCATGCCGGTCTTCCCAAAACGCACCCGCATCGTAACTGCCACCCCTGGCGAAACGAATTCTGTTGAGAATGTGCCGGATTCCGCACGCGATCTTCGCGAATGCCTTCATGTATTTCAGCGCAACCTGTTAGAACAACTACTACTCCTGCGGGCACGAGTTCACATCCGGCGCGCAGGACAGATGCTATCTACGATCTCATGACACCGCCTTTGAAAATTGTCGTAAGAAAAATACGCCAAACCGGCAGGCACCGTTCCTTTGGGTTTCTGCAAAGCGGCGAGAATTCCGTCCCGAAGCTCGACGGGGTTCTTCGGGTTCACCACGATGCCCAGTTCACCATTGCGAACGGCTTCACGGCTGGCGTCCAGTGTGCTGGCCACCACCGGAATCCCACAAGCCAGCGCCTCCAAATAAACGATGCCAAAACCTTCGCCCCAACCGGCCATCACGAACGCGTCAGCCAGACGGTAGTGATCGGCCTTCTCCTCCTCGGACACACGACCGGCAAACACGACGTGTCCGGTGAGACCTCGTTGGCGCACCTGGCTTTCGATCCGCGCGCGATCGGTTCCGTCTCCAGCCACGAGATAAACAAGGTTGGGGACTTTCTCCACCAGTTCAGGAAGGACTCCCAAAACCTCATCGACTCCTTTGTATCTTTCGTCCGCTGAGAATCGGCCGAGAGTCAGCAATACTTTGCGCCCGCGCAATCCATAGCGGTCCAGCAGGCGTGGGTTGGGTTGGCCGGCGCCAAAAAGCGATGCGTCAATGGAGTTTGGCAGAACATGACTGCTCGCATTCCTGACTGCTGCCCAATCCCGAAATCGCTGCATCGTCAGTTCGCTCACCGCAATGAAGAAATCCGCAAACCGCACGAGAAAACGAGTGAGGCCGTTCGGGGTGGGCTGCCAGGCCTCCACGCCATGGAGCACTGTGACCAACGGAGCCCGAGCCAATTTCGCAGCAATGAAACCCACCGGCACGAGGTTGATGTGACCGCAAAAGACCAGGCCGAACGAAGGGCGCGTGAACGCTGCCCGTATCACCGCAAGCGCGAACCGCCATTTGCTGTTCAAACCCGAGGTGATGTAGGACAGTTTCGACGGCAACGCGCCTCCTGAATCGTGCATCAGACGCGGAACAGCAACCACTTCATCGCAACCCGGATGAGCACACAGCGCGCTCAACAAATCGCGGTTGAACTTGGAGATGCCACCGGAACTGCCAAACGCGTCAGTTACCAATGCCAGAATTCGCATCAGTTCTTCCAGTACCGAGAATGAACCATGCGCGCCCATGGACGAAGCCCGCGTTCCTTTGCATCCGAAGTCGTTGTCCCATCCATCAGCCACTCGCGCACCGGAATGAAAAAACCTGTCTTGCGGCGGTTCAGGACTTGTGAGGGCAACGGCTTCAGCGGGGTCCGCACCATGGCCTGTTTGGTGACCGGATTGCGTCCCGCGACCAGTGGGGCCACGGACTTCCAGAGCGTCAAATCCACAAACGGCACCCGGACTTCCAAGGAATGGGCCATGCTCGCCCAATCCGAATCCCGCAACAACTGGTTCCGCATATACCAACAACTCTCCAACGCAGAAACCTGCGCACGCGGAGAGCGCAAACCGTCCACGGTCTCTTCCAGTCGCAGCAACGGCTGCAACTCCTGCCAACCGCGGCGAACCATCTCACCATCCATCAACTCGGGCAATTCCCACGGCATGAACAAACCCCGGCGCAAAAGATAAGCCCCGCCGCAGCTTCCACCATATTCCAAAAGTCCGGCATACTTGGGCGAGGTCAGTCGTTTCAAAACCGGCGCGGCCAGGATGCGCGCCGCTTTGCCAAACCCGGGAAACCGGTTGAAGACGCGCAGCGTCGTAGCCATGCGCGGGATCTGTCGAAAACTCGGATAGCCTCCAAACAACTCGTCTCCGCCAAGACCTGATAAAGCCACTTTGAGAGAAGCCCGCCGCGCAGCCATGCTGACGAAATAAGTATTCACGCCGTCAATGGAAGGCTGGTCCATCGCAGCAAACAGCCGGTCACGCTGGGACGCAAAATCCGAACGCGTCACCCAAACGGTCTGATGCTCGGCGGCATAGTGCCGCGCCACTTGCTCAGCCAAAACGGTCTCATCTTTCAGCGTGCCTTTGAACTCGGCAAACCCCAGCGTGACTGTTCGCAGTTGTCCGCCTTCCTCCGACGCCAGCGCAGCCAAAGTGGTGGAGTCCATCCCGGATGACAGGAAGACACCCACGGGCACGTCAGCGATGAGGTGGTGCCGCACCGTGTCCTTCAGGGCCGCACGCAGGGTTTCCTGCTCTGATGCAGCCGGAGCGGTATCCGCAGATGCCTCTGCCTTCGCTAGAATGTCCGCAACGCGACAGAAACAGGAAACGTTCGTCCCCTTCCCGTCCACCCACAACGAGGAGCCGGCCGGCAATGCGCGTATGCCCTGATACAACGAGTGCGGCTCGGGAACATGTCCCCACAGGAAGAAGCCGACATGGCCCGCGGCATCGGGCGAAGTGTCCACGCCGCCGCCAGCCAGCAACGCTTTGACTTGAGAGGCGACCCGGAAGCTTCTGCCGTCATCAGCAAAGTAAAGCGGTTTGATCCCGAACGGATCCCGGGCCAGGAACAAGCCGCATCGCCGGGCATCCCAAATCGCAAACGCATACATGCCGCGCAGGTCCTGAACCATCGCCTCACCTTTTTCTGCATACAGGTGGAGCAACACTTCCGTGTCACTCTGGGACCTGAAGACGCGCCCTTTCCGTTCAAGATCCCCGCGGAGTTCGCGATAGTTGTAAATCTCTCCGTTGAAACTAATGACGAGCTGGCCACCCTCTCCGGACATCGGCTGCGTGCCAGTCTCCGAAAGGTCAATAATGGCCAGGCGTCTATGGGCCAATCCAACCCTGTGGTCCGGTGAATACCATTCTCCGGAACCGTCCGGTCCACGGGCGAGCATGTGATCGCGGATTCGTCCCAGCTCCTGCGAATCCACGTCAGTCGCATTGGGATGATAGGCAAAGATGGCAGCGATACCACACATGGGAACCGTCATTCAAACGTCACAGAACTACTGCTGATGCTGCGTCTCTCGTGGGCGAACTCTCGCCGACCGTCCAACCGGCTATGGCGTCGCCGACCGGTTTAGAACGCGCCGTCGCAACGCCAACAGCTGTTTGGGGACAAACGGATGAAGCCGCATCTTCGCCCACTCCGCCCACCGATTCACCCTCGGCCCCATCGGATCGCACCAATAAGCTTTCCATGCTGCCAGCTCAGCCTTTAGCGCCGTTAACTGGACTTCCCGCCCCGACTGCTTGAACGCCACACCAAAAACCAAGTGAGGAGAGAGAGCGTCGCCCACAGCATCCACATGGACTGTGCCAAAAGAATGAAGAAGAGATCGCAACCCTTCTGGCGTGAAGCGCCAATAGTCGTTCGGATAGGAGTGAATCGGAAATGCGAACGGCGTTGTGACCACCACGAATCCATCGGGATGAAGAATTCGATGCACTTCGTCCAACGCACGAGATGGGAACTCTACATGTTCGAGCGTGTCATAGAGCAACACCGTGCCTGCGGTGGAATCCTTGAGTTTGATCTCGTGCAAATCCAACACGATGTCAACCCCAGTCCCCAGACGCATGTCAGCGCCGAAAAAAGAGCGCGTGGGATAATAGGGTCGAAGGTCGCCATAGTTCCCCTGCTCCGGGACCTGTAGGGCGCCAAATTCATAGACCGGGTCACACGCCGGCAGAGTTCGCGCGCAAATTTCTGCCAATGCTTTTACAGGAGGTCTCATCTAACAGGTTCGGGATTGCCGGCCCTCCAGCAATACGTGAGCCAACCTTGGAACCGCGCTGGACATTGCGTTGATGAAGCCGTCACGAGCTTTGATAAACCAAAGCCCAACTCGCCACGGCCAGCACGGCAACGGCGGGAATGTGCAGCGGGAAATCCACGCATGCATGCAGCGCGACACCAGCCACACCAAAACCCAAAGCCGGCAAGAAGTGCTGGCGGAGAACACGAGACTCCGGGCTATCATTCACGCGTTCGCGCGGCTGGCGGTAATTACGCACGCATCTCTGAAGAATCCCACCCATGGTCATCACCATCAACACAGACCCGAGCACGCCCAATTCAGCCATCCACTGCAGCCAGTCGCTATGCGCGTAAGGCCAGAAGCCCGCAAGGTGCGCAGGTTGATAGTAAGGAAACGCGCGATGAAAAGTCCCGGCGCCGGTTCCATACACCCAATGATCTTGGAACATTTCGAAAGTCGCCCGATAGGCAGCGGGCCGCGTGTTGCTATTCTCGCGCATCTGCAACTCCTCCTCGTTCACAGGCGCGGTGAACCGATCCGTGACTGGCTTGATTCCGGAAAGAACCAGCAATCCCGCCGCAACCACAACCACAACGGAACCTATCAGGAACATTTTTTTCCAGCTTCCAAACGCACGATCACTTCCCGCAAAAACCAGGTTCCACAGCCAACAGCCCACGAGCAGCACACAGATGACCGACCCCGCTCTGGAACCCGAGCGAAGCACCGACGCGGCCATGACCGCTGCCATGAAATAGAACAAATACCCGGGGTGGCCTTTGGATCGAGCCTCCAACCTCGTCTCGCCGAAGCATCCTCCCAACGCCAGAGCAATCGGTATGAGCAGGTTCATGTAAGCCGCATAATTGTTCCGATTCACGAAAGATCCCATGAATTCCGGAATGGGCGACGCCCTGAACCACAACAATTTCTGCTCGCCTGACACGCTCTGCAGGATGGCTACCAACGCCAATGCAAAACCATTGATGACCAGGACCATCAGGAGGGCTTTGCACTCCGTCACGCGTCTAAAGCAACGGCACACGACCCAAAACATCGCTGCATACGTTGCCAACAGACCCAACGCCTCCCATGTGCAATCGGCATCCGTGCTGTATGGCAGCCATTTAACGTATGTCTCGGGCAAAAGGCTTCGACTGGCTGATTGATAGGAATGAGACGGGTTCAGCGCCTGCACAGTGACATACACGATCAGAATCAGAAGTGGCGCTGCCCACCACCAGTTCCACATCGAATTCCAAGTCCACCTATTGGAACCGGCTCTTGCTCCTCTGAAGACGCATGCTGCCAACGTCAACCCCAGCAGTCCCTGAATCACCGTCTGGGACCACCGCTCAGTGGCTCCGAAAGCCCATGGAGCGAAGATCAGGATGACTGCGATAAGAATTTGTGCTGCGACAGTCACAATGCTACAGGGAGAAACAGAACATTCAGTCTTCCCACCCCTTTTTCAAGCCGATCACGACAGCAACACTACCGGCCACAACAGAACTTCTGACTCGACCCGGCCACTTGACACAAAGCTACCGCCATAACGGTGCCTCGTGTAAAACCTTCGAGTCCCGCCAAATGACTTAGCTGATTCATCGTTAGTAGCGGAGTATAATACTCCACCTTGATTCCTACACAGTCTCTTCCGTAGACTCCGTCCGCCGCCGCTTGCCGCTATTCTTGTGATCGTAATATGCGTAGTGGTAAGAAGAATGATAAGGATAGTAATAGTAACCGTGCTTCTTCAGATCGATATTGTTAAGCACGTTGCCAATAAGCGGCGCTCCTATTTCCCGCAGTTTCCTGACGGCGCGAGCCACAGCATCCCGGCGGAGTTTTCGGAAATGCGTGACGAACACAATCCCCTGCACTCGCGGCAATAGAACGATCGCGTCACTGACAACCGCGACAGGAGGAGTGTCGATGATGATCCTGTCGTAGCGTTGGATTTCTTCGTCGATCAGCTCGCGCATACGGGCGGAACCCAGCAACTCCGCAGGATTCTTGGCAACCTTGCCGGCGATGATGATATCCAGATTGGAAATCCCGCTTTTTTGAATGACCTCGTCTTTCTTCTTCCCGTCCCCCAAATATTCTGAAAGCCCCAACGCTGTTCCAAGCTCGAAACTCTTGTGAAGCGAGGGGCGGCGCATATCGGCGTCGATCAGCAACGTGCGCAGGTTGTCATGAGCAAAAGCAATGGAGATGTTGGAGGAAACCAAAGACTTGCCTTCGCCAGGCGCGGTGCTGGTGATCATCAATATTTTGACGTCCTTCGCGTTTGCGGAGGCGGCCATCGTCGCCCGCAGGCTTGAGAACGCCTCAGCCGCCAGTGACTGGGGCTCGTCATTGACGATCGTAGCTCTTCCCCTGATTGTCTTGGCTTCAATCCGCGGCACTTCGCACAACAATGGCATCCCCAGGTAGGATTCGATGTCCTTATAGGTCTTGATCTTATCGTCGTAAATGTGAGCCCCGTAACTGAGAAGAAGGCCCGCAAGCAATCCCATAATGATTGCCTGGATCAGGTTCTTCGTCTTGTCCGGTCTGCAAGGGCCGCCGGGAACGAGCGCTGGATCAATGATGCGCAAGTTGTTCTGCTCAAGTTTGCCCGCGACCCCCGCTTCTTTCATGCGCGTCAGGAGAGTCTCATAGAGCTGGCGGTCTGAATCGGTATTGCGTTTCAAGGCTGAATAAGCGACCAGTTTCTTGCTCAATTCCATTGCCTGCATTTCCTGATCTGCGAGCGGTTGCAGCAATCCCTCCTCCTTGGCCTTGGCCATGAGATACTGCGCCTTGATCTTTTCAATCGCATCCGCGCACGCTTTTTTAAGCCTGCTTTCCATTTCCGCTTGTTCAGTCAGCGCGGCAGCCATGGCTGGGTATTTATCCTTGTAGCGCTGTCGAAGCGTCGAAACGGCTATCTGTTTCTGCATCAAGTTCTGGCGAAGGGCCACAACGTCCTCGTCAGACGCAATCGCAGAAATCCGAGTAGGATCCTGGCCGGCCTCGAGCTGTGCCTGCACTTGCTTCCATTCCGTTTCGGCTGTCAGCCGAGCCATCTTGGCG
>Ga0265297_10009426_pt1 | contig 12583 bp, 5 predicted proteins | sample Munlanlwell13791_FD_192502 | JGI IMG/M metagenome (GOLD analysis project Ga0265297, IMG submission 192502) | Leachate microbial communities from a municipal landfill in Southern Ontario, Canada - Leachate well 137-91 | ecosystem: Engineered > Solid waste > Landfill > Unclassified | place...
GCGTCAGCTATGCCTTTTTGATGTTTTATTGAATGCCAATGGCTGTGTCCGGACATAATTTTTCCTTTATTTTTGTTATATACGGAGATTTTATCTTAAAAAATGGCGTTTGTCCAATGTTTATTTATTGTTTTTTGTGGAAATGATAGAATAAAGGAACAAAGGCATATTTCAATTTTTAATAAAGTTAAAGTTATTTTGATACTATGAAAAAACAATCTCTCTTTTTAATAACAGGATTATTGGTAATGCTATTTCCTGTCGTTGTTTTCGGATGTGCAGCTTTTTACGATTGCGGGCAGTCAGAGCAATGCGTTGATTGCAGCGCTTGTTATGACTATGGATATGGGAGAGGAGAATATGATGGCGGGGCCGATGGGGGGTGGTACGGAGACTCTGATGGTTCCAAAGACGGCAATACTTGCGAGATATATGATGATTCCTGTTATTCTAATATGTCGAGCACATATTGCCCCGATGATATGGGTAGTTATTCTTGTTGTGGGATATTTATTGAAGGATACAACAACGGGTATAATGATTCATATTGTTCTGCGTATCAATCCCTTTCCGGATATGAAGGCGGATATTCAAGCACCTATGGCAGTAACTGTTGCGGCGACGGAGAGGTGGACGATGGCAGACCGTATTCCAGTTATGTAGAAGAGTGCGACGAAGGCGCCAACAACGGAGACTGCATTATCTTGCCTCCCGCCACTTCCTGCAATTACTGCGATGCGACCTCTTGCACCTGGGAAATCAAAACCCTGTCCTGCAATGACTTTTGCACCCAGAAAACATACTTCAATACTTTTTGGAACGAAGAAAGAAATTATCTGCAAGGCACGTGCAGCGCCGCTAATCCCGGAGCAAGGGAAAGCTCTCCGAAAGTAGCAGTCAGCAACCCGCCCCCCAAAGAAAGCAGCGTTATCGGCAAGTTGTTGGGCTTTGTGGGAAACATCTTTAACAAGAAAGACGAAGTAAGGCAGCTGGACAAAACACCGGAGTTAAAGATAGGAGACTGCTCCGAATACTACAAACAAGGAAGCATAGAATTGAAGGATTTATCCAGCTCCGTAAACGTCATCAAGGCGGGAGAAACCATCACCTTCAAGGTGAAAGCCAAGAACAGCAACTCTTATCCCGTTGCCGACAGTTCTCTATATATCAAAGTATACAGACAAAAAGAAAACAAGACGCCTGCCCAGATCGACTATCTGGTGGACGACTTCTTCGCGGCAGAGGGCGTCAGTTTATGGCCTGGCGAGGAGAAAGAACTGACCTTTGAATGGAAAGCTCCGAAGAAAGCCTTGGGAGGAAACTACAGCGTTAACCTGTTCTTTACGGGATCCAAGCACTTTAACCTCTCGGGCCACAGCTTTATCCCGCAAGTCCCGGCAACAGGCAGGGGGTTTCAGGTAGAAGGAGGAACAGAAGGTATATGGTTGGATAACGACAACATCAAGATAAACGAATACGACGTCAACCTTTCCACCTTCTTCCCGGTGCTGCCCGAAGGCCCGGTATCAATATCAATACCTTTGATTACCAATCTTAAAGAAGGCAAGGCCTCCGTGCTTTTTGACCTTCATCCTTTTGACATAACGAGCGAGAACTTCGAGCTGTTTTCATACCGCCAGAGAAGAGAAGTTTCCTTGTCATCTCCACAGCAGCAATTGGAGTTCGTCTTAGAAGACTTAAAGCCCGGCGCTTATGTAGCCAAAGTGTCCGTATTGGGGCCGGCGCAAAAATCAATAGCCGACATACGCTTCAGCATATCCGGCAGCAGCGCCAGATACATAATTACAGGTCTGACCAGCTTCCCCTTGGGGAAAAACCAGGAAAGCACCATCTTTGCCTGCTTTGCCAATTCAGCCGATACGTACACCAACGCTTTAGGCAGGGCAGAAGTCCAGCTGGTCAAAGCAGATACGGGAACGCCGATAGCTGCAATGGAATATGCAGGAGACATATATGGCAAAGAGGTCCAGATTGAAAAGACATTCAGCCCCAAAGAAAGAGAAGACGTTGTTTTAGTAGCCCGCCTCTTTGACGAAAAAGGCAACCTGGTTGATCAGGTAAGAACGGGATACGTCTTGGAAAGATTTACTCAAAGAGAAGGAGTGATTGATTTTGCCAGGATAGTGAAGGTCGTGTCTTTGATAATTCTTCTTATTCTTGTCTTGATTGCCATATTATTCATCTTCAGAAAGTTTCGGACAAAGAAACAAATTGTTACTCTTCCTGTATTATTCCTCTTAATCGCTCTTAGTCTGTTCGGGCTGTCGCTGAAAAATACGGTTTCGGCTGACTCGGTGAAGCTTACTGTTCCCTACGCCCCCGTGAACTTTAAATGTTTGGGTTCAGACCAGCCTTGCTGTAAGTATTGGTATGATCTTTGGGGAAGCCAAGGATTCAGCTATCCTGATCAGTGGCGAGAGATCCAGGCAGACCACCAAATGTCTTTATCCTTCAATTATTCAATATGGAGAGAATCCAATCCCGGGACTTCTTTGTCAACCGATCCTGTTGCCCCGGCCAATCTCAGCCGGGGAGATAAGTTAGAAGATTATTCCGACACTGTTGGTGATTTTCTCCAAACAGGAGGGTTTATTCATAGTCCTCCAGTTAACTGGCTGGAAGACACGGGTATTTCGGGAAACGGAGTATACTATTCTGATCCTCACTTTACGACAGCTACGGACGGAACGGCCAGGAGGTGCAGCGCTTACCAGAATATTGACGATAACCTGTGTCCTCCGGGAGGAAATCATGACGGAGTGGAAGATCAAATTTCGCCCAATATTTTCGTTGGGAATAATGATTTATGGAACGCATGGTGCAATAACGCCTACAACTATCCTTACGATGATGCCAACTTCAATCTCCCTACTTATGTAATGGCATACGGCATAGGAGTAGCCCCCAATACCTGGTACTACAAGGGAGCTGCCTGCATCGGAACCCAGATCAACTGCGATAGGACAATGACCATTACCGTGACAGGCAATCTTGTATGCACTTTGACGAACAGGAATCCTAACAATAATCCTCCGGGCAATCCCGACAGCTGCACCACGCAAGGAACGGGAAGCTGCAGCTTGAAAGCAAGCAAGATAGATTCAGAATGCATCCCCACGGGAACAGGCGCAGCTTCAGTAAGAGTCAGCCATGACTTTGACTGCTTTGCTTACTTTGACAGAGGCGTGTTTGTGGAAACCGAAGATACCGAAGTTCCTTTCTGGCAGGCATTCGCCTTTGACTGCCAAGGCCAGCAGTGCTGGTGCCAGGGGACAAAGCAGCAAAGAGAAATCATTAATCAGCAGTGCGCAGGCCTGTATTACCCGATGAAGCTGACAACGGTCCTGGACAAGTCCTCTTTAACCAAAACCTATTACTTTAACATAGTTGACTCCAAGGCAGAGGTCACCACGTACAAAGTAGGATCCGCAGCAGCAGAAAACTATATGGGAAAAGCCGAGATCCCCGCTGTAAGCCTGCCTGCAGACGTCCAGTTTACCTGTCAGTATTCCGATATGTATCCTGGTACGGAAGGAGCTCCTTTTCTTGAAGGCATTCAGTGCGGAGACGCAGGAACGCTGGTCGGAGGCAGCGCCTCTTGCACCAATCCAGGAGGAAACAACCAGGGAACATGCACCTTTAAATGCAACTATCCGGTTCAGTCCGTAGGAACAGTCTTCCAGGCCAGAGCCAAGATCAAGAACACGGCTAAAATCACCGAATGCGTGGGGGATGTGGAGATAATAAACGGGACGATCCCGAACGATCCTCCCACTGTCTTAAATCTCCAAGCATCTGTCGGGGATCCTTGTTATGAAGACGTGATAATAAGATTCAGCTGGAACTTTTCAGATCCGAACGGCGACAGCCAGTCGTCCTATATTCTCCAAATAGACAAAGATCAAAGCTTCACTCAGCCGGATCTCATTGAGTTAACCGGCGGCTCGGAAACAACAAGGGATTACCTGGGCGTTGAATGGAACACGAGATATTATTGGAGGTTGGAAGTTATAGACGAACACGGGGCATCTTCCGGATGGATTTCTGGCGGATCGTTTATAACGCCATCTGTTTATCCTTCCCCTGATTTTTCTTGGGTGCCGGTGCATCCCGATCCGACAAATCCGGTTGCCCTTGTCAATCAGACGGATTGTCCTGCAAGCTCAAGCCCCTGCAGTTATACCTGGACTTTTGAAGACGCTACTCTGATTGATCCTTCAACCATACATGATGAAAATCCCAATATTTCCTTTAATTCCAACGGGAACAAAAAAGTGACGCTCTCTGCTATGGACACGCTTGGCAGAACCTGTGAAAAAGAAAAGAATGTTTGCGTCGGATCTTGCTACATAGCTCCTCCAAAATGGCAGGAGATACCGCCGTTCAGCTGGATTAACGAATTCCTTTCCGCGATATCCAATTTCATTAAGTTTTAGCCGTAGAAAATCAGAGGACCGCCCTTCACCCGTTGCAACGGGCGAAGGGTTTGTTGTTTTATTTCTGAAGTGGTAATATATAGTAATAATTTTTTAAATAATGTAGTAAATAAAATACCATGAAAAAACAATCCATCTTTCTAATAATGGGAGCACTAATGTTATTACTTCCTGTTTTTGTTGAGGCGGATCTTGGTTGCGAGGGATATACTGGCCCGGAAGAATGCCCAGGGTGCTATATAGAGTGTGGTGCCTGTTATGACGCAGGCGAATATGATGGCGGAACTTGGGGCGGTTGGAGTGGTTACAATGATGGGGCTGATGCGGGTTGGGAAGACGGTAGTTATTGTTATGATTATGCTCCTTACGGGCCAATACCCGATCCGGAGCTTACGTGTGAAGGATTAGTTTCAATGGGCCTTGCTTCTGAATGCTGCGGTGACTATATTAGTGGTTTTGAAACCGGGTGGTATCAGTCCTGGCCAGACGGATATTCTAGTGGCTATGGGGATACTTACGGAGATTATTATGGTATGCTTTGCTGCGGCAACGGAATAAACGACACGGCAGGAGATTATACCGAAGAATGCGATTTGGGAGCTCAAAACAGCAATGATTGTACCATTATTCCTCCCGCCACTTCCTGCAACTACTGCGATGCGACCTTTTGCACCTGGGAAACAAAAACCTTGGACTGCGACGGTTATTGTAAGAATAAGACGTATACCAATTCATACACTATATCAGAAGAAGCGCAGGGCGATCCAGATTGCAGTGGCGGCGTTTGTCATTTTGTACAAGGACAATGCGGTTTTGCCCAGCCGAGCTTAAATCAAGAGGGCAGTCATGTTGCCGATTCTTCTTCATTCGTAGCGGAGAAGAAAAGTTTTCTCAGTAAGTTATTGGGTTTTGTCGGTTCTTTCTGGAAGAAAGACGAAGTAAGGCAACTGGATAAAACCCCGGAGATAAAAATAGGAAGTTGCTCCGAGTTTTTCAAACAAGGGAGTATTGAATTAAAAGATTTATCCAGCAGTTCAACCGTTGTTAAGGGAGGGGGTATTATTTCTTTTAAGTTAAAGGTTAAAAACACCAATGATTATCCTCTGGCGGACGGATTTCTCTATGCAAAGGTTTATAGGGAAAAAGACGACAAGTCATTAGGCCAAATCGATTACTTGATTGATGACTTTTTTGCGGCAGAAAACGTTTATTTGTGGCCGGGAGAAGAAAGAGAGTTGGCGTTTAACTGGACAGTGCCCATAAACTCCATTAAAGGCAGTTATCATATTGCTTTGTTTTTTTCCGGTTCCAAGCATTTTAATCTGGCAGGTGAAAGTTTCGTATCTCATATGCCGGCTGCAGGATTGGGATTCACGATAGAAGGCCAAGACAAGGGTTTTTGGTTGGACAATGACAATATCAAAATAAATGAATATACTATTAACCACTCTACTTTCTTTCCCGTTTTAAAAGAAGGAGACGTTTCAATATCCATGCCCTTGGTAAGCACTCTGGGGGGAGGCAGGGCTCTTGTTTCTTTGGAACTCCATCCTTTTGACATAACAAATGAAGGTTTTCAGCTGCTCTCATACCGTCAAGGGAAAGACATTTCTCTGGCTTCTCCGCAGCAGCAGTTGGACTTTACATTAAAGGATTTAAAATCAGGCGCTTACGTGGCAAAAATATCTGTTCTTGCGGGTGGTCGAAAATCCATAGCTGATGCACGTTTTAGTATATCCGGCAACAGCGCTAGGTACATAATTACGGGTCTAACCGGTTTTCCGCTTGAAAAGAACGGCGAGAATACGATATTTGCCTGCCTTGCCAGTTCGGCCGATGCTTTTACCAGTGGCTCGGGAAGAGCGGAGGTCAGTTTAGTGGAGGCGGCTACGGGAAAGCCGATAGCTGCCATGGAATATATAGGAGACATATCCACCAGAGAAGTTATGATTAAAAAAACATTCTCTCCCGAAGCCAAGAAAGACGTTGTTTTGATAGCCAGTTTATTTGACGCTCAAGGCAATCTGGTTGATCAAGTTAGAACAGGATATGTCTTGAATAGATTTGCGGAAAAAGAGGGAGCTGTCGATCTTGGCAGGATGGCAAAGATCGTATCTTTGGTTTTATTGCCAATTGTTGCCCTGCTTTTGATCTTCTTTATGTTTAAAAAACTCCAGATAAAAAAGCAGAAGATTAATAGTCTTAGTGTTTTGTTTTTTATCATTACCATTGGTTTATCGTTTGTTTTGTTGTCTGGCGGTGTTTCGGCTCAACAAGGCCAAAAACTTATTCTCAGTTTTCCTTGGACAGATGTGAATTTTCAGTGCCAGGGTCAAGACCAGGCCTGCTGCCGGTACTGGTATGACGATTGGGTGGGCCTTGGGTTAACGGAGGGAACGGACTGGTGGAAAATCCAGGCAAACCACAAGATAACGGTTACCTTTGACTATGAAATATGGAGAGAATCAAATCCCTTCGCTTCTTTATCAAGAGATCCTGCTTTGCCAGCCAATCTAAGTAACGACGATAAACTGAAAGACACATCCGTTCCAGACGGAGAGTTTGAGGAAACAGGAGGATATATCTATTCTCCGCCCATCAATTGGTTGGAAGATACCGGGATGTCCGGCAACGGAGTCTATTACTCCGACCCTGACTTTAACACCAGAAGATGCAGCAGATATGACGATGTCAATGACGGGTTGTGTCCTGCAGGAGGAGATGGTGGTTTTGTAGGAAGCAAAACCGCATTTAACGAATGGTGCAACAACGCTTACAATTTTCCTTATAACGACGATAATTTCGGACTTCCAACCTACACAATGTGGTATGGAATAGAAGGGAATATCCCGAATAATTGGTACTATGACGGAGCCGCCTGCATCGGAACCCAGATCAACTGCGACAGGACAATGACTATTTCTGTGACAGGCCCTCTTAGATGCACTTTAAGTAATCATAATCCGAATAACAATCCTCCAGGCAATCCGGACGGGTGCAACACAGAGGCCACGGGAACTTGCAGCCTGAAAGCTAGAATAATAGATTCAGAGTGTGTTCCTACGGGCGTGGGAGCAGCTTCAATAACCGTCAGGCAGGATTTTGACTGCTTTGCCTATTTTGACCGAGGAACATTCGTTAAAACGGAAAAAACCGTTGTTCCTTTCTGGCAGAATTTCGCTTACAACTGTCAGGGTAACGGCCAATGCTGGTGCCAGGGATGGGACCTTGAAAGAATGGTTGTCGCCCAGCAATGTGCAGGCTTATATTATCCCATGCAGTTGACGACAGATATTGACACTTCTTCTTTGACAGCAACTTATTACTTAAACGTGGTTGATTCCAGAGCAGAGGTCGCAACGTACAAAGTAGGATCTGCAGCCGTAGAAAACTATATGGGAAAAGCCGAGATACCTGTTATAAGTTTACCAACAGAAGTCCAATTCACATGCCAGTATTCCGATATGTTTCCCGGACCCGAAGGAACTCCTCAGGTTTCTGACATTCAGTGCGGAGATTCCGGAGTATATGTCGGAGGCAGTTCTTCTTGCACCAATCCAGGAGGAAACAACCAGGGAACATGCACCTTTAAATGCAACTATCCCGTAGGCCTGGAAGTCGGCGAACTGTTTGAAGTTCGCGCCAAATTAAAGAACACAACCAAGGTTACTAATTGTGTGGGAAACGTGGAGATAACGGATACAGTGCCCAATAATCCGCCCACTCCAACCAACCCTCCAGGAAGCTTATTATGGGCGGAGCCGATCGATTGCTGTTTCCATCCAGACGCGACAGGCGCTTTTCACTGGACCTTTACCGATCCTGACGGCGATACTCAGGCATGGTACAACATACAGATTGACAGGACGGGCAGTAGCGACTTTGCCGATCTTTTGATAGATTTTTCGGCCAACAGCGGTTCACAGATATATACCCCCGTAGGCAGGCCGTTTGCCTGGAATGCAAATTATTACTGGCGCTTGATGGTGCAGGATAACAGGGGTGCTTCATCTGCTTGGACTTATCCTCCGAGCACCACTTCTCCTGCCGGACAGCCGTTTAATCCCGGTAATCCTTGGCCGTGGCCTGGATTTAGCTATAAAGTTAATGGAGAGGATCCCGAACTAGCTTGCGGCAATACGGGATGCGACAGCGTAAGTATTAATGTTGGAGACAGCATAACGGACATTTTGAACGCTACTTCATTTTGTCCTTCAGGCTGCAATTATTCTTGGGATTTTGGAGACGGTACGACTTCCTTGCAAGCGAATCCAGACGACCATGCTTATAATACGGGAGGAAACTATACTTTAAGATTAACGGCATCGGATTCCAGCAACCCGACTCATTTTTGCGAAATGGAATTACTTGTAAGAGTCGGATCATTGCAGGATACTCCTCCAAAATGGAAAGAGATAAGTCCATTCAGTTGGCTTAGAAACCTTTGGGCTTCCGTTTCGAGCTTCTTCTAAAATCCCTTTGGTTATCCTAGTAAAAACCCCGCCTTTAGCGGGGTTTTGAATTTACATATTTTTTTTCAGCAGCAGAATAATGAAGCCGGAAAAGATGGCGATTAAGAAAGCGGGGACTAAGGGCGGATAACTTTTACTTTTCAAAGGCATTCTTTCCGAAACTGCGGCTGTAATGTTTTGGACGGCAGGTTGAGATTCTTTTTGGTCGGGTATGACGTTTTCTGAAACAGGCGCTATATTCGGCTCCCCGGGAGTTATGTTGTTGCTCCACATCCATTCAGAGCCGACCTTGCAGAAAGAGTCGCCTCGGACCGGGTTTTCGTAGCTTGTGGAATCCACTGTTTTGCCCGCGGGATTTATCAGTTCGAGTTTGTCTTTTGTATTATTCAAGATTATTTTTGTCTCTTCTCTTTTTAAAACCAAATATGCTTTAGGTAGGATTTTGGAACCGGCAGGGAAAAGATAAGAAGTGATTTTTCCTTCGCTGTCTTTTATTTTCCATAAAGACAAATCAACAGCAAAATTATTTTGGTTGTAGATTTCGATCCATTCTTCTTTTTCATCCGGACCTTCGGGAGAGGGTAAGATTTCGCTGAAAATGACGCCGGTAGGATAAGCTGCGACAGGCGCTTGATCTGCTTCTTGGGCTGACTGGTGAGTTTGTTCTTTGACGTAAGCCAATTCCTGATCTTTTATTTTTTGCAAAGTTTTTTCTCCGATACCTTTTACTTTTAACAAGTCGTCAATCGAAGAAAAGGGCCTGGCGTCTATTATTGCCTGCGCTTTTGTGGAGCCAATTCCAGTTAGGGTTTCCAGCTCTTTTAACGAAGCCGTGTTGATCTCCACCTTATCTAACGCAAAAACCTTGCCTGTCGGCAGGTAAACAAAAACAGATAGAAAAAGCAAGGATATTAACAAAAATCGGAAAATTGAATTAGGCACTGGATTTTTGTTAAAACATTTCTGCCTCTTTGGTCTTAAGAAGTAGAAAGAAAGATAGAGTCAAAGCCGACAGAATACGAAAGAAGCGGCTTGCGTTAGATAAGATGGTGCTGGGACGGTTTGTGTCTGATTCCTAAGTGCTGGTAGGCGGCTTTTGTGGCCACTCTGCCCTTTGGCGTTTTTTCCACGAAGCCCAGCTGCATCAAATAAGGTTCGTAAATGTCCAAGATAGTGTCTTCTTCTTCTGCCGTGGCAGCGGATATCGTTTGGATGCCAACCGGCCCTCCTTGAAATTTTCTGATTATCGCTTCTAAAATCTTTCTATCGCCAGATTCCAAACCGGCTTGGTCGATTTCAAGAAATTCCAGAGCTTTTTTGGTAATTTCTTCCGTAATTATTCCTTTTCCTTCAACTTGGGCAAAATCCCTGACTCTTTTTAAAATACGGTTTGCCACTCTTGGCGTAAAGCGGGAGCAGTCGGTTATGATTTCCACCGCCCTCGGTTCTATTTTAACGCCCAGAAGATTGCTTGAACGCTGGACTATTCTTTTTATATCTTCTTCTCCGTAAAAATTAAGCTGGAAAGTCGCCCCGAAACGGTTTCTTAGGGGAGAAGAAATCAACGCCATTCTGGTGGTGGCTCCGATGAAAGTGAAGCGCGGCAATTTTATCTCCATTGTCCTTGCCATCGGTCCCTGGCCGATTATCAGATTAAGCTGGAAGTCCTCAAGAGCGGGATACAGGAATTCTTCTATCAGTTTGTTCATCCGGTGGCACTCGTCGCAGAACAAAACGTCGCCTTCTTCCAGATTGGTTAGGATTGCCGCCAGGTCCCCGACTTTTTTTATAGCCGGTCCCGTGGTGGTTCTCAAATTAGACCCCATTTCCTTGGCTATGAGATAAGAAAGGGAAGTTTTGCCCAATCCAGAGTTTCCGTAGAACAAAAGATGTTCGCAATTTGGCTCTCCTCTTTTTTTCGCCGCCTCAATAATGATTTCGAGGTTTCTTTTAATCCTTTCCTGGCCGATAAAATCGTTCCAGGTTTTCGGCCTCAAGGTTAAATCAAGGGTTTTATCCTCTTCGGTTATCTTTGGGGAGACGGGATTCGTTTTAGCTATATTTATATCAGGGCTTGACAAATTTTTCATTATATATTACAATAGACGATTGTAAAGTAGTCCTGAAGCTGGGGGGTTTGGAATTTCTCTTTGATGGATGGTTTGGCGCGAGCGAAACCTCTCCTCGGGGAAACTCTAAACTTTTAGTTCCTAAAACTGAGTTTACCCCCCAGCCTTAGGGCTACTTTTTTTTATTCTGATTCGGTGTGGCCAGTAACCCTTTCCACTTCTTCTATAGTGGTAACTCCGTGGAGAACTTTTATAAAACCGTCTTGGTGCATTAAAACCATTCCTTTTTCTATGGCATGTTCCCGCATTTCGGCTATGGATGGCTCTTTTAAGATAAACTTTTCCATTTCGTCGTCGATCAAAAAGGCTTCAAAAATACCCACTCTTTCTTTGTAGCCGGTATTGTTGCAGTATTTGCATCCTTTAATTTTTGGAATTTTGATTCCCGGTGTCAACTCGGGAATTTTTATTTTCTTAGGAAGGTTTTTAAGAGCTTTTTTTATCTTTTCCAGCTCTTCGGGAGTGGCCTGGCTTTCCTCAACGCATTTTTTGCAAACTTTTCTTACTAACCTTTGAGCAATGGCCATGTTTATGGCAGGAGAGATGTTGGCCAGTTTTTCGCCCAAGGCCTGTAATCTGGCGATGGTGCCTGCGGCATCGTTGGTGTGTACGGTGCTCAAAACAAGGTGCCCCGTAAGGGCAGCCTGCAGAGCGATCTGGGCCGTTTCCAGGTCTCTTATTTCTCCAACCAGTATTACGTCCGGATCCTGCCTGACAATCGCCCTAAGGCCGTTGGCAAAATCATAGCCCTTGGCTTTGTCCACCTGAGTTTGCGAAACGCCTTTTAAATGGTACTCAATAGGGTCTTCAACCGTGATGATCTTTATTTCCGGACTGGCAATTTCTTTCAAAAATGCATAAAGGGTGGTTGTTTTTCCGGAGCCTGTGGGACCCGTACAAATGATCATTCCGTTTGGTTTTTCTATTTCTTTCTTAAACGTTTCCATCAGGTCTTCCCTTAATCCCAAATCAGCCATTGTGACAACCCATTTGGGGTTTAATATTCTCATAACTATTGATTCTCCGTATTCGGCCGGGATGGCCGAGGTCCTTATTTCAATTGAAGTTTCCTCTAGTAAAATGGAAAAACGGCCGTCTTGCGGTCGGCCGGTCACGTTCAATTTAAGCCCGGAAAGAAGTTTTACTCTGGCAACCAAGGTTTTGTATATTTTAAGATCAAGGTATAAAACGTCTTGCAGGACGCCGTCGATCCTGAGTCGGATTTTTGCCTTTTCTTCCTCCGGTTCTATGTGGATATCCGACCCCTCAAGATAAAAAGCTCCTGTTAGGATGATCTGGACGAGGTCTGTCATTTTCTTCGTCAGGTTTTTTTCAATCTTTCCTTTAAAATCTGCGATACTTTTGACTTCTCTTTTGATGTCTTCGGCCAAAAGCTGAGGTATCTCAATCTCGCCTGTGATTTTTTTTATTTCTTCCATAAAGATTGAATTTAATCTACTATTAAGGATAGAGCTTTTACTTTAAATTATCTTATTTCCCGCAATTAGTCAAACAATAATGAAAG
>Ga0265297_10009427_pt1 | contig 12583 bp, 11 predicted proteins | sample Munlanlwell13791_FD_192502 | JGI IMG/M metagenome (GOLD analysis project Ga0265297, IMG submission 192502) | Leachate microbial communities from a municipal landfill in Southern Ontario, Canada - Leachate well 137-91 | ecosystem: Engineered > Solid waste > Landfill > Unclassified | place...
TGGAGATCGTGGGGCGGATTCAGGAGAATCATCATGCCCGGCCCGGTGACCAGGAAGGCGAGAATCGTGGTCAGCAGCCAGGACCAGTGCCGGCGCCAGATGGAGCGGAAAAAGAAAATCGGCACCAGGGCCAGGAGCGGAATCGGGAACGGGAACTGGTCTTCCAGCTCGCTTAAAAACTCCACAATTTGGGTCATGAACGCCCTGGGATCCAGGGCGGGCGCCAGGGCCTGGTACTGTCCGCGCGTGACGGCATGACGAAATCCTTCGAACGTCCGCGGATATCCCCAGTTGATGGGCGGATTGAAATCCGAGGAAATCGGCATGTAAACGAACAACGAAAGGCCCAGGAGCGTAAAGAGGATCAGCGGAACCAGCCGTTTCCATTCCGAGAAAATCTGGCGGGTGAATGCCCACAGGATGAACGGCGAGAGCAACAGGACGATGCCGATGGTGAGCCACAACTCCCGTTGAACAAACCGGCCGAAGGAATATTCCGGAAATGCGATTTGAAAGAGAACCGCCGCCCCGATGACCGCCAGGCCGGCCGCCAGGCAGTCCCGGAAAAGGCGCCGGTCGGCCGCCCAGAAGATCATCATGAGGCCCGGCACCATCAGCACGATCGGCTGGCAGTTGGTGAAGGTTGCGCCGAACAGCGCGGCAATCCAGTAAAGCAGGCGGTCCTCGCGGGGCCGGTGCAGCCAGACATAGGCCAGGGTCAGAATCAAGACGTGCAGGAAAGTGTTCAGGCTGTACACTTCGGCAATGACGCACTGGGACCAGATGAACGGGCAGAACGCCAGGATCAGGCCGGCCGCCAATCCGCTGGCCCAGCTTATGATTTTCTCCGCCGGCGTGGCCGATTCGGGATCGTCCTCATGCCGGAAAGTGCGCAGGAGATCGCGGCCGGAACGGCTGATGAGAATTGTCACTGTGGCGCAACAAAGCGCGCCGAAAAAGCCCGACATGCAATTGACGGCCCAAGCCGGGTTGGGGTGCCCCCAGTATTTGACAAAGAAGAATATCTTGCAGAAGATCCACCCCAGAATCGTCCAGAGCGGATACCCGGGCGGGTGCGGCACGCCCAGATTGGCCGCGCCTGTGACCAGCTCGCCGGAGTCCTCCAGCGTGACCGTGGGCGCCTGGGTCAGAACATAGAACGTCTGCGCGATGACATAGGTGATGGCGAACGCCAGCCAGTCGTACCTTTTAAAGAAAGCAACCGGCTTGGTCCAAACCGGCTCCGACGGCTTTTGGGAAATGGACGGGATTGACGCAGTCCGTTCTTTCGGCCTGGCATTTGCCATGATGCGACTCCTCGTGATTCAAAAATGCAATTGAAAATTAATCCTACAAAGTTGCCGGGAGCAGGTCAATAACCTAAATCTTGCGCCGGCGACCGGCCTAATTTGAATACGGAATTGCTTGGCTGCGCGGGCGGAAGATGGGCATATCCCTGTCCGCTATGCCGGGGATGGGCGCGGGCAAAGCCGCAACGACAGCGCCGCGCCCACCAATAGTAATAACGCCGCCACAATGAACGTCAGTTGTCCGGCCCGGCCGGCGTAATGATCCTTGATGAAAGCGGTCAACTGGGGCCCCACAATGCCGCCAGCCGACCAAGCCGTAAGAATCGCGCCGTAAACCGTGGGCATGACCTCCTGCCCGAACATGACGCCGGTGAACGACGGCATGACCCCGAATCCGCCGCCATAGCATAGTAACACGTAACAGACCAACACGCCGAACAGCCATGGTTCGCGCACAACCACGAGAGCGGCAAACACCAGTACCTGGCTGATCAGAATCAGCCGGAACACCAGGATTTGCCCGAGCTTATCGGAAAGCGCGCCCCAAAACAGCCGCCCAAGACCGTTGAACAACGAGCTGACGGCGATGAGCGTGGCGCCGGCTACGCTCAGGGCCTCGGCCGTCAATTCCGGACTGCGGGCGTGCAAGAGGTCCTGCAACATGGGCGATTGAAAGCCGATGAACATGATGCCGACGGTGATGTTGATGAAGAAGATCAGCCACATCAGCACGAAGGCGCCGGACTGCAATGTGGCCCAGGCGGATGCGGCCGGCTTGACGGCGGACGGCCTGCCGGTTTTGACCGCGGGAACGTTTTGTAAACAGGCGGCCGCCGGCAAGGATACAACAAGGATAATCCCGCACATCCAAAAGAAAACCTGCGATAAATTGTGCCCGGTATGCGCCATCAATACCGGGGCAATGGCCTTGGCCATGATCAGGGCGCCCAGGCCGAATCCCATCACCACCATGCCGGTGACAAGACCCTTCCGATCCGGGAACCACTTGGCCACCGTGGCGACGGGTGTGACGTAGCCCAACCCGAGACCGATCCCGCCGATCACGCCAAACCCCAGATACAGCCAGAGCAGTGAGTGCCCGGCAATTGCCAAGCCGGCGATCAGGTGCCCGAGCGCGTAGAGGAAGCCGCCCGTCAGGGCCAGACGCCGTGGGCCAAAGCGTTCCAGGTTCAGGCCGCCCCAGGCGGCGGCCAGACCCAGAAAACAAATCGCCAGCGAAAATCCCCAGGCGACCTGACTGTTCGAACACCCGTAGGCGGTCACCAGCGGCTTCTGGAAATAACTCCAGGCATAGACCGTGCCCAGACAAAGCTGCAACAGTGTCCCCGTTAACGCGATCCGCCATCTTTTCCAAGATGTGGTCATGATTTGTCGTGAAAGATCAGTTCCTGGTTCTTTGCTCCTCGTTGCCCGCCCTCGGACTGCTGTATTCGATGTGCCGTCGTCTGGCGTCTGGTGTCCGTCGTCCATCCCCTTCGACGCTTATGCCGCGTTTCCCCAGATTCCCTTGAGCAGTGGGAGCTGTGTCTTATAACCCAAAAGCGCAAGGTACAGGCCGCAGTCCGGATAGTTCGCGTGTAATTGGCGAAGGTTCTCAATCGGATCGTAGGGCGTATTCTCCGGGATGGTGTAACCCACGCACTCGGAAAGCAGGTGGATGTTTTTGGACATCCAGGCATCGATAACGATCGGCAGGCCGAAGGGCCGGAGTGCGTCAAGGCGCGCGTCTTTGCCGATCACCGGCTGGGTGCATATAAACTTGGCCCCGGCCTCCACCTTGCGGCGCATTTTTTCCAGTTCATGGTCCTGCGGTTCGTAGGGATTGAAGGCCACGCCGCAGGTGAAAGTCCCCGGATGGCGTTTGTGGATGTAGCGCAGCAATTCGACCGAGGTGACGACCTTGCCGGTCTCGCCGATCGCCTCGGGATTGAGCCGGGGCAATCGCTCGCTGCCGTCGCCGGAGACCACGAGCAGGTACTTGGCGCCCATCTTGGCGGCCGTATCCAGAATCTGGCCCATGGCGTCCTTGGTGTGGAAGGTGTTGAGATGGATCATGAGTTGCTCGGGTTTCACGGGAAGGCCCAATTCCGGAATGATGTCCGTGGCTTGGAAGCTGAGATGGCCCATGGGGTTATCCGTAATACAAGCCACATAACCGGCGCCCAGCACGGCGGTGTGCTTTTCCGCGAATTTTGCCAAATCCTCGTCAAGTTTTTCGGAGTTCTGCTTCGGGGTAAGAATTTCGATGTGATAGATTTTGTTGTCGATATGATGTTGCATGGTGTTCGTCCTCCTCATGAATTCCGCCACGGTTGCTCGGTGCAAAACTCTATGCCAGAATATCGGTCACGCAAACTTGTATATTTCCGCGCCAGAAATACTATATTCGCGCATAAATGCAAGTCGATTTTGATTTGCCGCTATCCCGGAATGAAACGGCATAATTGGGTTGCGGGCATCGCCCGCATTAATACCTTAACCGCGCGGAACCGCTATAAAAAACAAGAAAATTACAGAAACCAAGGATTTCGACAGGATTCACAGGATTGAGAATAAAACCAAAAAAGGTGCATCATAGTCTTGTTCGTGACGCAGTTTTTTAAATTCTGTTAATCTTGTTAATCCTGTCGAAAGACTTTTGGTTGCGGGTTTCCCGCGTTAGAGAATCAGCAGCAGGGCGGCCAGCGCCAGGAACAGCAGGCCCAGCAAACATTTTTCGGCTGCCACATGCCGGCGGCTCCACTCCAGCAGGCGGGCGGTACGCAGACCCTGCCAGGTCAGGCACAGTACGATCGTCAGCGGTAGAATGAACATCAGGTTGTAGAGCGCCAGATAGCCGACCGCCACGCCGGCGCCGGTCCCGCTGCGCAGGACCAACACCAGGGTGGGCACATAGACCTGCCCCGTGCATACGCTTTCAAGCGCCGTGACTGCCGCGCCGATCGCGAACCCGCCCAGCGCCAGATGCCGGGTCTTCAATCCGCGCCGCATGATCGCGTGCGTTGCCAGCATCAGCGGGCGGGGCAGGCGCAAGGCCATGCCGCGCGCGTCGCCCCGCGTTTTAAACAGCCAGGCATCCCGGAAGGATAGCGCCGCTAAAACGAACAGCAGCACGGTCATGATGGCATTGATCGTCGCGCGGGCGTGGGCCATGGCCGCCGGCGGACGCAAGGCCTGGAGCAAACCCAAGCCGATGGCCAGATAGGTCAGGAAGCCGGCGGCACAAAAAGCGCCGCCGGCCAGCAACAACCGCGCCCCGCCGATCCGCGCCACAGCCAGCGCGCTCATGAAAAAGACCAGGGTCGCCATGGCGCAAGGGTTCAAGCCGTCCGCCAGCCCGGCGGCCATGACACTTAGCGGCGTGAAACGTCGGATCCGGTTGCGCAGCATTTCAAGCGTGGCGCGCGCCGGCGCGGCAACGGAATCCGGCGCCGTGGGAGCGATCAGCAGTTCGTCCATGGTGTCGAATATTTTGGCGCGAATTTCCGAAAGCCCGCTCAGGAAGAACCGGCCATCGAGCGCCATGCTAACATCCGCGTTATCCTGGATTTGCAGGCGTTCCTGGTAGCCGGCTATGCGCAGGTAATTCGTCATCTGCGAAACATCTATCCGTTCCAGCCGGTAAAACCCGCGATAGCGCTCGTCGAGTTCGGGCAGGATCTCGTGCTCCACCCGGTTGCAATTGTCACAGCCGCCCTCGAAAAAGAATTCGATGCGCACCGGCGCCGGATTCGACCCCGCCTCCGCCTTGCCGGCTGTAAGCGCCGTGGCCAACAAAGCGAATCCGCCAAGGATTAAATTCGAGAGTATTGTGGTCACGTCTTTGGAAATCGGCCGGAGATATAACCGAAAGTTGTGGATAAAGGAAAAGGGCGTATCCTGGTCTTTGCCGAACGAGGCTGTTGACGGGCGCCCCGGCGCGGCTATTTGCCGTCGCCTGCATCCGGCTTGTTATCTATTCTTGCCTGATTGAATATCCACTCGACCAATTTCTTTTCCCTCCAAGCTTTCAAGTAAGACCCATGACCGACCCCTTCGTAGAGTGTGAGTTTGATTCTGGTTCCGCCGGCTTCCTTTATGGCGTCGGCCATGTCCTGTGAACCGCTGGTTGGAACTGTGGTGTCTTTGTCGCCATGAAATGCCCAGATTGGGACTTCCCTGATGACGTGCGCCATGGCGGGGTCCCCGCCTCCGCAAACCGGAACGGCCGCCGCAACAAGCTCGGGGCAGCGCATTACAAAATCCCAAGCGCCATAACCGCCCATGGAGGCGCCCATGACGTATATGCGGCTTCGATCTACGGACTTATCTTGAATCACCTTGTCGAGGATCATTCTTGCCAGCTTCATAGGCTTGCTGACCGGAATCTTCAAATAGGCATAGGATCCCTTTGCCCATGGGGTGTCTACCCATTGTTGATCCGCTGGACATTGAGGCATGAGGATGAGACATGGATGCTTGCTCTGAACCTCTTCGGTCATCCAACCGGCCACCCACGGAACGAGCTGCTTCAGATTGTCGTGCCCTCTCTCTCCGGCGCCATGCAAAGAAAGCACCAAGGGGTATCTATTTCTGGGATTATAACCGCGCGGGATAAACAAGCGGTACGGCATTGTTTGTTCTGACTCGTCCTTGTAGACGTGGGCCTCCGCATTTTTCGCATAGTATTCCCTGTCGTGCTCGTCGATCTTTTCCGTCAGGGCAATCGGGGTTGAAGGGACCAGGGGAAATGCAGCATGCCCGGATTCGCTGGTTTTGGACTTCATTCTGTTGTCTCCTGTTTGGATGACGGCACGGGTTGACCGCCGGCGTCAGGCGGTAGGCTCGACCCGCTGGTCCGACTTTTTATCCCCAATTGTCTGATTCCATATTGGCAATGCCCGCGTCTTGTGGGCTGAGTAAACCAGGAACGAGTGTTTCCAAACAGGTAGATGAGAAAAGAATCCATACGATCCAAAAAAACACGGATATCGCAAGAAGAAACAGCAACCGTTTCTTGCGTATATTCATTTCATATCGGTAATGTCCCGTCGGTTGTTAAAATAAAGTGACGGTTTCCAGTCTGATCCGATACAATCGGATTGGATAAAAACAAAAGAAAGGAAACCGTCATGAGGGCAGATCTTATCAAAGCGGTATTGGGTGGGCAAGCGGGACTTGATGATTGCAACCATTCCAAATCATATTCGCATTTGAGCGTTGGGCGTGGCAATAGCAAAATAGTGGCGAGTCAAGGGCAGAACTTGGCGGCCCGTGCGCAGAGCGTCGGATAAGAAGGTTGTCGTTAAAGGCAGGCGGGTTCGGGCGGGAGGTCCTGCTACGCACAGATTCAAGCGGACGAGAGGAAGCGGAGCTGGCCGAAGGAAGATACGAGAGGGTTGATGCGCGCCGAGTACAAGCTGACACGCAACAGATCGACCATCTTCAGAACCGTGATTTTGCGACATGCATGCAGGAGGCGTCGAAGCAACCCTTTGGCCAGCAATTGCCAAATGATGTAAGCCACCTAAGCCACCTGCATCATGATGTGATAATTTTGCGATGCCACCGTGTTAGCGCAGAAGGCGTGCTCAAGCCCGAACCCGCCGTTCTTTTCGACATTGAAAACATTCTCGATGCCATTGCGGGCATGGCCGCCCTGATTGGCAATGGCATAGACCTTCTCGCGAGGAAGGTTTAAATTGGTGACCCAGCACCAAAGGGTTGCATCCACCGGACTGATTTCCCCGCTGAACAGAACCGAAAATTCATGCGTGCCAAAGGACGCGTTGTCTGTCCAACGAAGCGTCTGTTCGACCAAGCCATGCTCTCCTTGGCGCTGGCCTTGGAACACATTGGCCGAACTCATCATCATGGTTTGAACCGCCTCGTCCCAGGCCGTGGGCTGGCGACCTTCGCGGAGGGTGGCGACAAATTTCCAGCCATACAGATCGCATAAATTAAAGACCGATTGAACCGGGTAGAGTCCATCCATCAGCAGGCAGATTAAGAGTCTGGGAAACGCGGCATGCAGGCGCTCGGCAAGCCGTCTGAAAGCGTTCAGTTCGCAGTCCTCCTTGTCGCGAACCGGATCGCGCATATCCTCGAATTCCGTCATCAACGGAAACATCGTTCCCTCGGGGCCGACCAACTTGGCCTCGACGACATACCGGTGGCGCGCCTCACCCGTCGGCGTATCATGGCCGCGATCTTGTAGCGTCCCATCAACCGCTATCAGCCACCAGCGGTCAAATAATCTCGCTCTGTCCAGCAAGCGCATGGCCATAAGACGACGAACCATTTTGAGGAGTATCTGGGCAACCTCTTCGACAGGAACCCGCGCAGCTTGATGCTTGGCGTTTTCCGAACAAGTCACCGTCCGGCGTGGGCCCAAACGTTTTTCATCCCATATTTGATCGCAGAGATGCAGCATGTTTTCCGGTCGCCATCAAAAGCGTTCTTGGAACCGCCCCGGAGTATAAAGGTTAACATGATCTGCCACCAAATGTGACGGCCAAGATACACGCATAGCTCCTGACGGCGAGGGTCCGTCAATGCGTCGAGCCAGCGGTTCATCTCCGGGAAACAATGGCGAATGACTTCGAGTAGTTGCCGGCCTATGTTTTCATGCTCAGGCGCTGGGCCCGGTTTGCGGCCCGCCGGGCGGCGACATGGCCGTGGATCAGCGCCAGACTGTTGCGGGTCACTCTTCGGATCAGCGTTTTCAACCGACGGTATTCTCTTGTCCATTCTTTGATTTCCCGGGCCATGTCAACCGGCACATAGACAGTTCGCGTCTTGCCCTTCACTTTGAAGGTCAAACGCCAGGCGACATGCTTGCAGGCGGGATGCCGCACCCCGATCAGGGAGCCTTCCACGAAGGGGCCGATTTTAGCCAGTTGTTTCAACTGGGCCGCGCGTTTCAGTTCGAACCGGTTTTTGATGGGTTTTGTTGTTTTCATGCTAACCAGTATAAGCACTGGTTAATATATGTCAACAAAAAAAACGTCCCGAAGAATCTTTTTTCGATCCTTCGAGACGCCCGGCGCCTTTTCCGCCGTCAACAGCCCATATTCAGCCTTTCATGAACTCGAAGAATTCCTAATTTGGAACCGCTGCATGCTTCCAACGGGACTGTTGACCGGCACCCCGGCGCAGGGTGGCCGGGGATGCGCTTCGCGTACCCGGCCGGCCCGAGCCGGGGCGGAGCCGACGCTTCGGCGAGGAACGTTGTCGGGTCAGACTGAGCGCGTAGCGCGATAGTCTGGATCCGCTGGTTCTGCCTTCCTTCTTCTTGAGACTAAATTGATTATGGACATAATCCATAAGGCTATCAGAGATACTGAACAAAGAAGTAGGGCAATTGTCTGATGGGCAAATTCTTGTTCAAAACTCGCCCATTTAAGATTCGCAAGAGTTAAACCAACAATGGAGATTGCCATGATTCCCATCCACTTGTTTCCGTCCAAGAACATACAGGCGATGTTATAGGGTATCCACATTACAAAGGTGAATAACCCATAAATCATGAACATTGGTAAACGGCCATAGCCGTGATCAGGAGGGGCAGTGATGGCTTTGTACGCAAAGACAAGCGTGACTAATGCCAGCAACACAAATATTGACGTGCGTATGTAGAGTCTTTTTTTCATTGCAGAACGGGCGACCTGACCCCGTCGGGCAACTCGCCGTTCCCGCGGCGTTTCGTCGCGGGAACGATTCAAATCACCGTTCCGAACCCGCCGCGGGCGAAGAATACGGTGCATTTGTTGGTTGTGCATCTTTTGTCTTTTCTGCCGGAATCGCATCACGAAGCCGATAGTCATCGAGAACGGCCAATGCTCTCTCCTGTATTTCCCCGGCTGCCTTTGTGTCATTCAACGCAACGGCGACATCAATCAGGCGAATCGTTTCCTCGATAAAGTGATTCTTGTTATACGCCTTGAAGGATTCGCCGAAATTCTTTCCTCCATACATTGCAACATTCATGTCATACATCGCTTTAACTTTTCCGAACTCGCGCACTGGATTGCCGATGTACTTTCTTGCAAGGTCGTATGCCTTGGCTTTGATTACCGCATCCTTCGCAACATCCCAACACTGCGTTGCCAGTTCTTTCTGGTTGCGATCCAGTTTGCGAAACAGCGAGACCGTCCTGTCATCCTCGCCAAGCGTATTATTGAGTGCCACAACATCGTGAAACAGACTGCGATTGCCTTTCTGATCTACCAGCAGAGCCGTCTTGTCATCTCTGGTCTTCTTCATCGCCGTCATTGGGTCCTTCCGGTACAAGATAAGGCTGATGTTCGCCTGCGTCTGGTGGCCAAACCCGAAAAATTGGCCGCCGACCTACTTGTAAGAATGCAACTGCGGTTGCCAACACGTCCGAAACAGGTTCAAAATGTAGTGGAGAAAACTGACCGAAATGATAGAGTTTCTTAAGAAATTAGCACCTTTTCCGTAAACATACACGTTTTTGCGTGTATAAATTATTGGAAGGCGATGGACCTCCATCGCCGCGACCCCGGCGGCAGGGGCCTGCCGCCCTCCATATCCAGGTCGCAGTTTGGGTTGCGGGCGCTTAGTGCAAACGCCGTTCTAATTCTACCTGAAATGGCCGGTTTGAAAATGGATATAGTTCGGAACCTTTTTTAAAAGATATTCTTATCTGGTTTGCTCGGTATGGCTTTCTTATAGGATTGCCGAAATGGTAGGGCGAGGCGTCCCTGCCGAGCCGTTTGATGAAGAACGGCTCACCCGGAGGGTTCGCCCTACCTGTGAAAATGTTATCGCCTTTGACGGCAACATAATCATATTTTTGATCCATTTTCAAACCGGCGAAAATCGTCCGTTTTTGACCGGCCGCGACACTTAGCCCGCCTTAAAGATTTTAGCCCCAAAACTGTCGAACTTGGGCTAACGACACGGCTCAGCGGCGGCATGCTGCATGCCGTACGCTGAAGCCGCTGGTTCGAGCCTGCTTTTCCTCAAGCGGTCTTTTCTTTCAGCCGTTCGGAAATCCAGACCTTGATGATGGATTGGCGGGTGACTCCCAATTTGTGGGCCTCTTTGTCCAAAGAGTGAATCATCCGGTTGGGAAAATCCACGTTGCCCCGGCGTTGTTCTTGGTCGGGCCTTCTGGCCTTGGATAGGTCAAGGTAGCTAATGACATTTCCACCCTTTTCAAATTTCTCATCAAATTCTTCTTTAGCTTTCATATATCTGCACCTCCTCCGGCCTGGATCGTCTGACCGAGATGATTCTGGTTTTAATGCCTCGATAAGTAATGACGGCTGTCCAGTGTTTCTCGTTTATTGTTCCGATGACCAATGTCCTCGGCTCATCTTTTGTTATGGCTGGGATTTCGACTCGACCGACGTCGTGCCATAGCGTTTGTGCTTCCACAAAGTCAATCCCGTGCTTTTCTTTGTCGAATTCAAATTCCATAACGGTATAAATACTATATCTTTTAGGTGTCTATCGTCAGTGGTTTTTTACTCGAACAGCATCGTCCAACGTGCCTTGGCAAACCGCTGGCTGTAAGAACAAGGGGTTCCCGACATGCGGACGCTATGGATTATTCTTCACTACGGGCCGGAAGCCCGTGTCTGATTGAAACCGCCTGGTGCGGACCCGCATGCCGGGTGGTGTGGGACCCGCGGCTGACCTACTGGGTCAGTCCGCGGGGACCCGATTCGAGGTTCTTTTCTGTCGGCACAGACCTCATGATTTTGTCGTCGTTGGTGGCTTCAATCTTGCAGCCTGGTTCAACAACGAGAAAGTCATCACCCTGCCAGTCGCCATTCACTAACCGTTGAAGCAAGCTCGCATCCCCCGCAAGACGCTCATACTTCCAATGCAGCCAGTCTGCGCATTGCCGAGTGTAATCTTCATATTCGGTTGTATTGCCGACCCCCAAATCAACGTAGGCGGCCGTCGTATATTTGTGAAACCAATCTTGTTCCATCTCCATCAGATACTGCGCGTTGTCCTCCCCATACTTTTCCAAGTATTGCCGGTAGGTGGTTTCGTATCGGTCCTTGCCTGGCGAGGGATGGTTTTCAATCCATCCCGGGGTATACCAGTAGGTGCCGGGATGAGCGTCGAAATAAACCTGGTATTTCTCACGGGATCCGAGGAAGCAGGTGATGCAGTCATGTCCTTTGGTGATGACAAGTCGTGATTGTCGGGCGGTTATCCCTTCAACTCCTTTACTGCAAAGTCCATATCCAAGAATAATCCCGTCAACTGGCTCGGTTGTCCCGTCAATGGCTTTTTGCACCTCGATACGCAGTTGATTGGGATCGCAATGGAGACCGTACGGCAGAAACTGAAACAAGAATTCATTCCTGGACAGGGATGCGTAGTAGCACAATTCCCGCCACATGACATTGCAGGAAACTATTTTGAAACGTTGTTTTTTCATATCACCTTTGAACGGAGCCGCTATTTCGGCGGTGAACGGTCGAACGCATTGTTCTCCGCCGCAAGGCGGATGGCAATGCGCTCGACCGGCGGGCGCATGCGATTGTTGGCCGAAACCTATTACGCCATCTGCTTGCCAGCTTCCGGCCCCACTGACTGGTCGTAGACAGATTCCACCGTGATGCGGACAACATACTGGAGCGGTGGCAACTCCATCGGGGCCTTCTTCAATTCCTCCGCCATCTTCTCGAACAACGGTCCAGACTCCAGCATTTCCGCAGAACCCTTGATCTGGTATCCCTTATGCGTTTCTGCATCAATGACGGTAACTGCGACCTTCGAATTTGCCTTGAGGTTTTCGCGGGTTTTCCGGGAAAACAAGTCAGCGAAGACAAGGTGCTCATCGTCGATAATTTCGATCGAGCCCTTTGGGGTCGTATTGGGCATGCCGTCGGTTGCTGCTGTCGCCACCCATGCCATCTTGCCACGCAGGAATTCCTGAACTTCTTTTGGCATTCTCGTCATTTCCGCGTCCTTTCTTTTGGTTCTATTTAGCTGCTTGTTTCGGTTTCCACTGAATTTACAGATCCAGAGCGAATCGAACAGCTGATTGGACTTCGTTCATCTTGAATCGAGGAAGCGTCGTGATGACGTTTCCTAATTTGTTTTTTAAGACAGTTTGAAGATGGTCGCAATTTACAGCGCATCCTTTAGGCATTCCATCTTCCGTGGATAGATGGGTTTCGCTTGGGATGTCCCGCACTGTTGATGTGATGGGCGCCACCGTGACTTCATTCAAATATTCCATAACCGAATCTCGCGTCAAAATGAGTACAGGGCGATTCTTG
>Ga0265297_10009428_pt1 | contig 12582 bp, 12 predicted proteins | sample Munlanlwell13791_FD_192502 | JGI IMG/M metagenome (GOLD analysis project Ga0265297, IMG submission 192502) | Leachate microbial communities from a municipal landfill in Southern Ontario, Canada - Leachate well 137-91 | ecosystem: Engineered > Solid waste > Landfill > Unclassified | place...
GCCCGTTTCATGAAACGCCCCTTCAGGGCTGAGACGTTATCTTTTTCTTTTCCTGGGGCGTTGCCCCAGGCTGGTATGAAGGCGCGCCGTTGGCGCTCAAAATCGAGCCTAACCTGATGGCTATGGGTGACACGCCCGTGCCTGCAGAAATGCCATTGTTTAAAACTTCAAACCTAACCGCGGTACAATAAAAACACGAAAGATCACCATGACGTCCAAGTTCCTATCAGGTGCGGCCGCCGCAATCCTCCTGGCCGGTGCTCCGGCCCTGCGCGCCGGGGACACCTTCAATTTCCTGGAGGCCTCCGGGGTTTGCCAGGGCAGCGCCGACAAAATGGCGGCACCTTTCCAGGACGCCCTGGGCTGGGACCGGCTGGAATATGGCGGCTGGCCCTGCTGCGGCAGCCTCCATGAGTATGTCGCCCTGCTCGACCGGCACCGGGCCTGGAGCAGCATTGACGTCCTCGACGTCCACTATTTCCCGATCTCGGCGTTTGCCTTTCTCCGGCAGGAATCCCGCAAACGCGGCTTCAACCTGGCCATCTGGCAGACGGAGTTCGGCTTCACCAGCGACCCCAATTTTGTGGGCAACAGCTATCCGCGCTTTGTCGACTGGTGTCTGCGCAACCAGCCGGCGCCGGACAAATACAAGCTGTTCTTCTTCGCCATGGGGTCGCCGGACGATCCCAAGGCTTACGGCTACGGCCGGACCCTTCCTGTCCGGCGAACGCCCCTCGGCGCATGGCAAAAGCCTGATCGCCCTGGGCAAATTGCTCAAGGGCGAGAAGGTCACGCTATACGCGCCCGTCACCAGCACACCCCAGCTGAAACCGGAGCTGGACGAACGCCTCAGCGCCATGGAGGCATTCCTGGTGGATGGGAAACGGATTGTGCTGGCCATCCACCTGATTCCGAGCAACTCGGCCAAGATCTATATCGATGCCGACGGCAATTCGATTCACTTGGACGCCGGCAAACCGATGCTCGCGCTGGCCTTGCCGGCGTTGAAAAAAAGGCGGATCGCGAAGGTCGAACGCTGGAGCATGACCGGTTCGGTGACGGATCTCACGGCCGCCGTCACGGCCAATGGGACAGGGATCACGCTCGAGGTGCCGATCCGGGACGCGGACCTGAAGGACGGCAATTACACCGACATGCCCGAGGGACAGGTCCGCCAGACCTTCTATGTGGCCATCACCCTGAAGCAGCCGTAGTGTGATCACCATGCTGCAAGGTCTTCACTCCGGGCACGGGTAGCTGGGGGAAGTATGCCGCCGCTCCCCAGCGGCCCATAGCTCCCAGGTGTCCCATACGTCCCATTTCCCCGCGCCGGCGCGGGAAAGTAGGCCCGCGGGAGTTTGCCAGCGTTACCCGGCGATCTCCGCCATTGGATTCGGCGTGGTCATGCCAGCGCAAGTACCAGGCGGATGCCGTCCTCGACACGATGCAAGTCTTCCGCCCGAAGACGGCCGATCTTTTCGGTGAGGCAATCCTTGTCCAGCGTCACCACCTGCGAAACGTTGGCAACCGAATCTTTGGGCAACCCCGTTGCCCGTGCTTTCAGCAGGACATTGCCCGGCGCTTGGGCCAGCAACAGGTTCGACGTGAGCGCCACGGCAATCGTGGTCTGAATTCGGCTGCAGTTGAAGTCGTCGGATTGCACGACCAGCACCGGTCGCCGATAGCCAGGTTCGGCCCCCTGCGGCTCAAGAAGCGACGCCCACCAGATGTCGCCCCGTTCCATTACCATTTCTCCCTCGACAAGACCTTGCCTTGCATGGCCCGCAAGGCGGGGCCGATCCGGGACGGAGCGTCTTGGTAAACCGCATTGAGCTTGTCGGTCACGTTCTCGGACGGATGGTTGCGCATATACTGGTCAACCGCGGTTGCGAACAGGCGGCTGCGCGACAGGTGCAGCTTTCGGGCGAAAAGACCCGCGCGCCGAAAGATCGGATCGGGAACGGAGATGGCGGTTTTCATACCGATAAGGTATAACCATGGTATCACCATGTCAAGCGGAGCACAGTTCACCCGTCCCGATTCCCCGGATAGGACGCTGGGCCGACAGAGGAGACGTTTGTGCGTTTTTACGGAAAACTAACCCATTCTAAATGACCGTGATACAACGGCGTGGCATAGTGCTGCCAGTGACTGCCCCCAAAGGAGGAAGCCCCCCATGTTATCCGGTAAAGTCGTACGAATCAGATGGGTGAAAATGTATCCCTCGGCTCATAATCATGTTGCCATCGGCAATGTCCTTCAAGAAACGCCCTATTATCTCACCTTGCTTTGCAAGACCTATCACTTCGGGCATGGTGCAGGAACGAGGAAGGCTTTTCTGGCGCCGAACACCTACGTCGGCGGCATTGTAGAAGGGGAAAAGGCCATCCGGTCAATTCCGTGGTCACAGATTGAAGTGATTAACGAACTTCCTGCGGAAACCGATTGGAATGTGCGGGCGCTTGTGGAGGAATCCGGATTGTGCACCTTGGTTAACGCGCACAAAACGGTTATCACGCGGGCGATGAACATACGACAAGAATAAGCAACCGCCTTGATCTAGCGGGGGCTGCCGTCAGCGCGGCAGGTCGGGCAGGCGCAGTTCGCGGACGCGGGCGCCGATGCGGATGCCGCGCAGTTCGGGCACGAACCGGTGCTCGAAGAAGCGGCGGGCCGGCAGTTCGTCGCGGTAGAGCTGCTGGCGCTGCAAGACCTGCCACTCCGCCTCCGCGCCCTCGGCGCGCCGCAACCACACCACATCGAGGCTGTGGATGCACCCCTCCAGCACGGCCCCGCTTTCGGCAAAGGCCTGGCCGAGCCGCATCTGCTGGACCAGGACCGCGGCCAAATCGTCGGCCGTTTCCGCGCGCACGAACGCCTTGCGGTCGAAGAACGCCTCCCAGCCGGCGATCTTGCCGGCCGGCCGGTCGAGCGCAGTGCGGATCGCGGCCAGGACGGCGTCCGATGCCGGTGCGGACTCCGCACTGTTCTGCAGGGCCAGCCCCTCCCACAGGCGCAGGGCGGCCGGATCCAGCACCACCAGGTCGTAGTAGTCGGCGGGCAGCCGGGGAAAGCGGGCGGTCCGGCCGCCGTCGGCCAGTTCGGCCTTGAACGGCTTGAAGCTTTCGCGTTGCGCCTCGGTGGTGCCGTCGCGCGTCTCACGGTCCTTGCGGTGGCGCCGTCCCCAGGCCACCACGAGCCGCCCCGGGCCGGCATCGGCAAAGCGCACCGTCAGCCCGCCGCCGGCGGACTCCGCAACGGCGGGGTTGGCATACAGCCAGGTGCCCACCGGCACCCGGTCGGCGGCCCGGCCGGAAATCCCCGGCAGCAGGCATGTCAGGCATAACAGGACAAGGAAACGGCGCATCGGTTCTCCCGGCCGGCCGCCGGTGTCTGCCGGCGGTGTCGATTCCGAAAGCGTATCGCGGGTTCCCGGCATTTCAACGTTGCGCCGGAAGGCGGGACGCAGGTCAGTTTCGTCGGGGTTCCTCTTAATGAAACTCGCCCCCCAAGGTGAGACAGGCAATCTTGCCTGTCCTGGCCTTCCGCAGGGTTGCGGCGCGACGGACGCCCCGGTCCGCCCGAGGCCGGGCGACGCCTCGCGGCGTACCTACGGCACGCCATCGTTTCATTTCCCGGAACAGGGGCTGAAGCCCCTGCCTATTGTCATTCAGTCCCTCCGGGACGAAGCCGCCCCCTGTACTTATGCAAAAGGCCAGACACGCCAAAGCGTGAACTCAAACGACCTGCGCCCCGTGTTTGAGTCCAGCCTTCAGGCTGTCTTCGGAGTGCGGCGGCGGCGGGCGGACAGGGTTTCCGCCAAACTCCAGAAGGCGCCGGCGGAGCCGCCGGCACTGCGGGGGAGGCGTCCGCCTCAGGCCAGTTCGGCGGCGAGGCGGGCGGCGAGGTCGCGCCCCATGATCGTCTCGACCAGGTCGCCGAAGCGGTCGCCGGCGACGATTTCCGGCAGGTCGTAGCGGGTGATCTCGAAGCGGTGGTCGGTGACCCGGCTTTGGGGGAAATTGTAGGTGCGGATGCGCTCGCTGCGGTCGCCGGTGCCGACCTGCTGGCGACGTTCGGCGGCGTTTTTGGCCGCCTCCTCGCGCTGCTTGATCTCCAGCAGGCGGGAACGCAGCAGGCGCATGGCGATGTCGCGGTTCTTGTGCTGGGAGCGCTCCTGCTGGGAAAACACCGCCAGCCCGCTCGGCAGATGGGTGACGCGCACCGCGGAGTCGGTGCGGTTGACGTACTGGCCGCCGGCGCCGGAGGAGCGGCAGGTGTCGATGCGCAGGTCGTCCGGCTTGATCTCAAAGTCGACCTCCTCGGCCTCGGGCAGCACGGCCACGGTGACGGTCGAGGTGTGGATGCGTCCTTGGGCCTCGGTGGCCGGCACCCGCTGCACCCGGTGCACGCCGCTCTCGTAGCAGAGATGGCGGAAGGCGCCGTCGCCGCGCACCGAGAAATACACTTCCTTGAGGCCGCCCACGGCATTGCCCGAGAGTTCGAGCAGGTCGAGCTTCCAGCCCTGGGTCTCGACAAAGCGGGAATACATGCGGAAGAGGTCGCCGGCGAACAGGCCAGCCTCGTCGCCGCCGGCGGCGGGACGGATTTCCATGATCAGGTCGCGGTCCTCGAAAGGACGCGGCGGCAGGATCAGCAGCTGCAATTCCTGCTCGAGTTTGGGCAGGCGCGTTTCGAGGGTGGCCGCCTCGGCACGCAGGGTGGCGGCGTAGGCGGGGTCGCTTTCGGCGGCGGCCAGTTCGGCCAGGTCCGCCAGGTCCTGCCGGGCCTTGCCGCTGTCGGCCCACAGTTCGCGGATGCGTGCCAGGCGGCGGTACTCGCGGGAGAGCGCCTCGTAACGCCGCTGGTCGTTGCCGGGGGCCTTGAAGTCGAAGGCGGCCAGCACGGCCTCCAGCTCGCGCAGCCGGGCGTCAGCCTTGGCGATGTGCGGCGCCAGATCCATAAGGCAGTCTTCTCCAACGGCGGCAGCCCGCTTGGGTGTTCGTTCGTTGTCCCGACTTTAGCCGGGATCAATGGAGCTCTTCCCGGCACCCTTTCACCAGCTGAAACCGGGACAACCAACCCAAGGCCCCAAATAAACAGTCACGCGGCGGGCGCCGATCAGCGTCCACCGCGTGAAGGGAAAAAGCGGAAACCGGGCAAACCGCAAGCCGGCATGATGGCCGGCTTTGGGCTTTTCGGTTTCGGCTTGTTTGCGAATCAGACCGCGGCGGCGGCGGCCGGCTTCTGATAGCGCTTGCGGAAGCGGTCGACGCGGCCTTCGGTGTCCATCAGCTTCTGCTTGCCGGTGTAGAACGGGTGGCAGTGCGAGCAGATGCCGATGTGCAGTTCGGGCTTGGACGACCGCACTTTGAACTGGGCGCCGCAGGCGCAGTTGACCGTGCAGTCCACGTAGTTGGGGTGGATATCGCTTTTCATGGGAAGGGCCTCCTGGAGGGGGGCGGGGGTTACGGTTGGGGGATGTGCAAGGAAAAAACGGGCTCCGGGAGCCGGCGCCCGAACGGCGCCCGGCCCCCGGAACGGAATCAGTTGATCTCGGCCAGGGCCGCCTTGCGGCTGAGCCGGACACGGCCGCGCTCGTCAATGTCGATGACCTTGACGGTGACGAAGTCGCCCATCTTGCAGATGTCCTCGACACGGTTGACGCGGTAGTCGGCCATCTCGGAGATGTGCAGCAGGCCTTCGGTGCCGGCGAAGATCTCGACAAAGGCGCCGAATTCCTTGATCGACTTGACCACGCCCTTGTAGATCTTGCCGATCTCCGCCTCGGCGGAAACCGCCATGACTTCGGCGACCGCGGCTTCGAGCACCTTGCCGTTGCAGGCGAAGATGTTGACCGTGCCGTCGTCGTGGATGTCGATCTGGGCGCCGGTGCGCTCGGTGATGCCGCGGATGACCTTGCCGCCGGGGCCGATCAGGGCGCCGATCTTCTCGGGGTTGATCTTGACCGCGTGGATCTTGGGGGCGTGCTCGCTCATCTCGGTGCGCGGGGTGGCCAGCACCTTCTCCATGATGTCCAGGATCTTCATGCGGGCGACGCGGTTCTGGTCCATCGCCTGACGCATGCCGGCCAGGTCAAGGCCGGCGATCTTGAGGTCGAGCTGGAAGCCGGTGATGCCGTCCCGGGTGCTGGCGAGCTTGAAGTCCATGTCGCCGTAGTGGTCTTCGGAACCGAGGATGTCGGTGAGGAAGACGCGGCGGCCGTCGCTGCCGGTGACCAAGCCGACGGAGATGCCGGCAACCGGCTTCTTCATCGGCACGCCGGCGTCCATCAGCGCCAGGGTGGCGCCGCAAACGCTGGCCATCGAGGAGGAGCCGTTGGAGCCGAGGATGTCGGACACGCAGCGGACGGCGTACGGGAAGTCTTCGGGAATCATGCCGGCGACGCTGCGCTCGGCCAGGGCGCCGTGCCCGATCTCGCGCCGGCCGGGGCCGGAGATGCGCCCGCACTCACCCACGCTGAAGTTCGGGAAGTTGTAGTGCAGCATGAAGCGCTTCTTGCCCGTGCCGCCGGTGATGACGTCGAATTCCTGGGAGTCGCCGTCGGCGCCGAGAGTGGTGGTGACCATGGCCTGGGTCTCACCGCGCTTGAACAGGGAGCTGCCGTGGGTGCGGGGCAGCAGGCCGACTTCGGCGCTAATCGGGCGCAGCTCGTCGAGCTGGCGGCCGTCCGAGCGGATCCCCTGGTCAAGGATCAGCTTGCGCACGGTTTCCTCGGTCAGCACTTCCATCGTGCCCTTGATGTTGAGGGCGGGGGCGCCAGCGGCGACCGGGAACTTGACGGCCAGGGCCGCGGTCAGCTCTTCGGTCAGCTGCTTGAGGGCGGCCTGGCGGGCCAGCTTGTCGGTGATGGTCAGGGCAGCCGCCAGCTTGCCCTGGCAGAACTCGCGCGCCGCCTGGAGCAGGTCGGCGGGAACGGCGTGCGACTCGTAGCTGCGCTTGGCCTTGCCGGCCTTGGCGACCAGCTGCTGGACGGCGGCGGACAGGCGGGTGATGATGCCGTCGGCGAATTCCATCGCCTTGGACAGGTCGTCCTCGCTCAGTTCGTTACAGGAGCCTTCGATCATGATCGCCTTGCCGGGCACGCCGGCGTAGACCAGGTCGAGGTCGCTGCTCTTCATCTCGTCATGGGTCGGGTTGGCGATGAACTGCCCCTTGACGCGGCCGACGCGGCAGGCGCCGACGCCGCCGGCAAAGGGAATGTCGGAAAGGCTCAGGGCCACCGAGGCGCCGAAGATGCTGAGCACGTCGGCCTCGTTTTCGCCGTCGGCGCTGAGCAGGGTGCTCATGATCTGGACGTCGTCGATGAAGCCGTCGGGGAAGAGCGGCCGCAGCGGCCGGTCGGTCATGCGGGCGGTGAGGATTTCCTTCTCGGTCGGGCGTCCTTCGCGCTTGAAGTAACCGCCCGGGAACTTGCCGGCGGCGCTGAAGCGCTCGCGGTAGTCCACCTGCAGCGGGAAGAAGTCCAGGCCGGGGCGCGGGTTGGCCGAACAGGCGGTGACCAGGATGATGGTGTCGCCCTGGCGGACGGTGACGGCGCCGGCGGCCAGCAGGGCGGTCTTGCCGGTTTCGAGTTCGATGGTACGGCCGTTGCCGATGTCGATGGAGATGGTTTCAATGCTCATAGGTTCGAATGTTCCTTTCGGGAAACGGCCGGGAACACGACACACCTACTGGCGACTCCGCTTGGGGCCGGCCTATGTGGCGCGGGTGCGGAATTGCGGTATAAATCTCCGCCCGGCGGGGGCGGGGGCTTATACCGGCCGAATTCCACATCCGGCCTGCGCGCAGGCTGGCAGCGTGGGGTGCGTTCGGTGCGGGCGGATGCCCGGCGGACTGGGTTGACGGGGTCCGGTGTGGGGTTGGGGGTTGCGGCGGGGCGGGGAGGTGCGGGACAGGCCCCCGTCGGACCTGCCCGCCTCTCACGCCAAACCGCGCTCAGTGACGCAGTTCGAGCTTCTTGATCAGCGCCATATAACGCGCCGGCGCCTCACGCTTCAGATAGGCCAGCAGGCGACGGCGACGATTGACCATCGTCACCAGGCCGCGACGGCTGCTGTTGTCCTTGACGTGCGTCTCAAGGTGGCCCGACAGCTCTTTGATGTGGCTGGTGAGCAGCGCAATCTGCACATCCGCCGAGCCGACGTCGTTCGCCGACTGGGCGAACTCCTTGATGACCGCTTCTTTCTTAGCCTTGTCCATGGTGTCCTTCCTGTGTCCGGCCAGACAGGGGAGCCGGAACGAGTTAAGCCTTCTAACATAGCATCGATTCCCCGCCGGGCAAACGGCCGGAGCACGAGGGGGGGGCGGCGGGCCAAGGGGGAAACGGACAGAACGGACAGAACGGACAGAACGGAACGGGGCGGGCGGGCAACGACAGGACGGCGGGCCACCTGGGCAGGGGCAGGACCGCAGCCAAGGGGGCAACGGCTCCGTTCTGTCCGTTCTGTCCGTTCTGTCCGTTGTGTCCGTTTCCCCCCGCCCCTGCCCGTTTGCGGTTCCCCCGGCGGCGGACAACCGGTTGGGCGGCGGGAAAACCGGCAAAGGCTGATTATGTTATCCGGTTTACCCATGCGCCCAAGCCGCCCGCGGCGGCCGGCGCCCACCCGCGCGGCAACATTTCGTTCTAAGGACTGGGTCATGAAAAACTACAAACTGGCGATCATCCCCGGCGACGGCACCGGCCCGGAAGTCATGGCCGAAGGCGTCAAGGTGCTCAAGGCCGCGGCCAACAAGTTCGGCTTCAAGCTGGACCTGCACAGCTTCGATTTCGGCGGCGACCGTTACCTGCGCACCGGCGAGGTGCTGCCGGCCTCCGCGGTGGACGAGCTGCGCAAGTTCAAGGCGATCTACCTGGGCGCCATCGGGCATCCGGGAGTCAAGCCGGGCATCCTGGAAAAGGGCATCCTGCTGCGCATGCGCTTTGAGCTCGACCAGTACATCAACCTGCGCCCGGTCAAGCTGCTGCCCAACGTGGAAACCCCGCTGGCCAACAAGAAGCCCGCCGACATCGACTATGTGGTCGTGCGCGAGAACTCCGGCGGCGCCTACACCGGCCACGGCGGCATCACCATGAAGGGCACCGCCCATGAGGTGGCGACCCAGGAAATGGTCTACACCCGCCACCAGGTCGAGCGTTGCCTGCGCTACGCCTTCGAGCTGGCGCGCCGCCGCCACACCAAGGAACATCCGTGGCGCGGCCTCAAGGCCGAGGACAAGGCCGCCGGCAAGACCGCCCAGGTCACCCTGTGCGGCAAGACCAACGTGTTGACCTTCGTTTTCGACCTGTGGGAACGCGCCTTCTACGAGGTGGCCAAGGACTTCCCCGAGGTCAAGACCGACTACTGCCATGTCGACGCCACCACCATGTGGATGGTCAAGAACCCCGAATGGTTCGATGTCATCGTCACGGAAAACATGTTCGGTGACATCATCACCGACCTGGGCGCCATGACCCAGGGCGGCATGGGCGTGGCCGCGGGCGGCAACATCAACCCGCAGGGCGTGAGCATGTTCGAGCCGATCGGCGGCTCGGCGCCCAAGTACACCGGCATGGGCGTGATCAACCCGATCGCCACCATCCTGGCCGGCGGCCTGCTGCTGGACGAACTGGGCGAGGCCCAGGCCGCCGCGGCCGTCGAGGCGGCGGTCACCGCCACCACGCCCAAGATGAAATCCCAGGCCGCGGGCCGCATGGGATTCAGCACCGCCGAAGTCGGCGACCTGGTGGCCAGCGCCGTCTGAGCACAGACCCTCCGTTTAAAGATAAAGGGCCATTCCATGAGCCGTCAATTTACCGTCGCCATTGCGGGCGCCACCGGCGCCGTCGGGGTCGAAATGCTCAAGACCCTGGAGAAGCGGAACTTCCCGGTCAAGAGCCTGCGCCTGCTGGCCTCGGCCCGCTCGCTCGGCAAGACCATGACCTTCAAGGGCAAGCAACTGCCCGTCGAGGAACTGACCCCGGCATCGCTCCAGGGGGTTGACATCGCCCTGTTCAGCGCCGGCGCCGCACGCTCCAAGGAATACCGCGAGATCTGTGTCAAGGCGGGCGCGGTGATGATCGACAATTCCAGCGCCTTCCGCATGGACGCCGACGTGCCGCTGGTGGTGCCGGAAGTGAATCCGGACGACGTCAAATGGCACCAGGGCGTCATTGCCAACCCGAACTGCTGCACCGCCATCCTGCTGGTGGCGGTCAACCCGCTGCACCGGGTGAACCCGATCAAGCGGATCGTGGTCGACACCTACCAGGCCGCCTCCGGCGCCGGCGCCAAGGCGATGGCCGAGCTTGAGGAGCAGACCGCCGACGTGCTCAAGGGCGGCAAAAAGCTGAAGATCGAGGCGCTGCCCCAGCGCATCGCCTTCAACCTCTTCCCGCAGGTCGACCAGTTCCTCGAGAACGGCTACACCAAGGAAGAGATGAAGTTTCTCAACGAGTCGCGCAAGATCATGCACCACCCCACCCTGCTGGTGAGCGCCACCTGCGTGCGCGTGCCGGTGCTGCGCGCCCACAGCGAGGCGGCACACCTCGAGTTCGAACGCCCGATAACCCCGGCGGAAGCCCGCGCCATCCTGGCCAAGGCCCCCGGCATCCAGGTGGTCGATGATCCGGCCGGCAAGCGCTATCCGATGCCGATCGATGCTTCCGGCATGGACGACTGCCTGGTCGGCCGCATCCGCCAGGACATCTCGTTCCCCGACAACCGCGGCCTGGCCCTGTTTGTCGCCGGCGACCAGCTGCTCAAGGGCGCCGCCCTCAACGCCGTCCAGATCGCCGAGCTGCTGTAAGGCGCACGGGGGCGGCCTTCCGCCCCCCCCCGCAGGACGCCAGAAAACAACCAACGGCCGGGGCTTCCGCAGCCCCGGCCGTTTTTTTCGGTCCCGGATGGTGCGGCCGTTCAGTCCCCGGCGAGCACCGTGCCAATGATCTCCGCGGCCTCGTCGATCTCCCCGCGGGACACCGTGAGGGGGGGCAGCACGCGCAGGACATTGCCGCCGGCCCGGCAGACCAGCAGGCCGTGATGGCGGCAGGCGGTCACCAGCGGCGCCACCTCGCCGGTCAGAGCCAAGCCCTGCAGCAGCCCCATGCCGCGCACCTCGGACACCCGGGAGGGGAAACGCTGGCGCAGGCCGGTCAGCCGTTCGCGCAGATGGTCGGCACTGGCGGACACGTTCGCCAAAAAACCCGGACGCAGCAGGCGGGACAGCACGACCCGTCCCAGGCGCGCCGCCACCGGGGAACCGCCGGTGGTGTTGCCGTGGTCGCCGGGCTTGAGGCAGGCCGCCACGTCCTCCCGCATCACCACCGCGCCAAGCGGAATTCCGCCGCCCACCGCCTTGGCCAAAGGCATGATGTCGGGTTCGACACCGAAACGCTGGTATCCCCACAGTGTGCCCAGCCGGCCCAGGCCGGTTTGGATTTCATCCAGGATGAGCAGGATCCGGCGTTCCGTGCACAGGCGCCGGACCTCGGCCAGCCAGCGGGCGTCGCAGGGCTGGATGCCGCCCTCGGCCTGCACCGGCTCCACCAGCACGGCGCACACCGTGGCGCCGTCCGCCGCCGCCTCAAACGCGTCGAGATCGTTGGGCTCCAAATAGATGAACCCCGGCACCAGGGGCTCGAAACCGTGGTGGAACTTCTCCTGCGCGGTGGCGGACAGGGCGCCGTAACTGCGCCCGTGAAAGCCGTTGCGGAAGGTGATGATCCGGTGCTTGGCGGGGGAGAACTGCGAACTGCCCCATTTGCGGGCAAACTTGATCGCCGCCTCGTTGGCCTCGGTGCCGGAATTGCAGAAAAACACCTTGTCGCCAAAGGAATGCTCCACCAGGCCCTGGGCCAGCTTCACCCGATCCTCCTGCAGAAACAGCGAGGACACGTGGTACGGCAGCGGCGCGGCCGTCCGGAACGCCTCCTCCAGTTCGGGATCGCGGTACCCCAGAGCATTGACGGCAATGCCGCTGACAAAGTCAAGGTAGGAACGGCCATCGGCATCCACCAGGCGGGTGCCCATGCCGTCCACCACGACAAAATCCTCGGGCGGCGCCCACACCGGGGCGTAATAGCGTTTGAACAGTTCGGCGGTTTCGCGGGTGTCCATAAACTCATAAAGAAACGGCCGGCCCCTGGCCAGCTCCGTTTCGCGACGACGGGTTGGGCGTTCCGGAAAACCAACTCCAGACGCAACCGCCGCCAAGGAGGTGAACTGTAGCACAACATTCCGGCGCCACACCCGCCGCCGGCCAGGGGGGTATGACATGACGGTCCGTTAAAAATCCAACTTTTGAAAGCGCCTCATGGATCTATGGGTTTCCATACGATACCGATTCCGATACCGATACCGATACCGACCCCGAGAACAGACGGAAAAGTCAGTTGTGCAGGCTGTGGATGGGGGCGGGAATGCGGCCGCCGAAGTGGATGAAGCGGGCCGACTTGCCGGCATTGCGCACCGGCAGGATGGCGCTCTCGCCGAACAGGCCGCCAAAGACCACCTTGTCGCCGGCTTTTTTGCCCGGCACGGGAATGACGCGCACGGCGGTGGTCTTCTTGTTGATCATGCC
>Ga0265297_10009430_pt1 | contig 12580 bp, 16 predicted proteins | sample Munlanlwell13791_FD_192502 | JGI IMG/M metagenome (GOLD analysis project Ga0265297, IMG submission 192502) | Leachate microbial communities from a municipal landfill in Southern Ontario, Canada - Leachate well 137-91 | ecosystem: Engineered > Solid waste > Landfill > Unclassified | place...
CAAAGAAGCGCGTTGGCAAAAAACTTTTACCGTGACTAAAGAGGCGATTGTGTCTTCGGATATCTTGGGTAGTAAATATGCGTCCATTGCCGATCTTAGTTGGACCAAAGTTGTCGGGGGCAATTTGGTCAAGGTGATGGCTTGGTATGATAATGAAATGGGTTATACGCATACACTGGTTGAACACGTGTTGAAGGCGGGCGAGGCCTAAAATAATCATGGAAAATTACCAAAGACAAATTGACGATTGGTTCAAGGAACAAGGTTGGGAGTATTGGGAGCCATTAGCGATTGTGGCGAGACTTTTTGAGGAAGGTGGGGAATTTTCAAGAGTTGTTAATCATGTTTATGGTCCTAAAAAGAAAAAACTAGATGAACATACTCAGGATATGGAAGAAGAAATCGGCGATATCATCTATACCCTTATTTGTTTTGCGAACTCACATAATATTAATCTCGATAAGGCGATTCAAAAAAGTATTGATAAGGTTGTTGTCAGAGATAAGGATAGATTTAATAAACTTTAAAATCTAAAAAAGAAGTGGTTGTTCTTTAGGTTTTGAGCTTATTTTGCTGTGTGATATTATTAACTTATGGCTAAAATTTATCTGGCGGCCGATCACGCCGGTTTTGCCCTGAAAGAGCAAATTAAATCTTATCTGAAAGAGCAAGGTTTGGCGGTGGAGGATCAGGGCGCTTACACCCTTGAGCCGACTGATGACTATACTGATTATGTTAAAATTGTGGCACGTTTGGTTCAGGGTGACCCGGGAAGTCGAGGGATTGTTTTTGGTGGATCCGGTCAAGGAGAGGCAATGTGCGCCAATCGTTTGGCTGGAGTACGGGCGGCGGTTTATTACGGAGGCAAGCTAGACATTGTGGAATTGTCACGGGCTCATAACAATGCCAATGTTTTGTCGCTCGGAGCCAGGTTTATCAGTCTCGGAGAGGCGAAAGAGGTTGTGGATTTATGGCTTAAGACGACTTTTTCTAACGAAGAGCGTCATTTGCGACGAATAAACGAGATTGATAATTTAGAGAATATTGGCGGCGCTTTGAAATATTAAAATTAATTATGTTGGAAATCATTCCTTCAATTATTGCTCCAAGCTTTGTGGAAGTGAAAGAAAAACTGGAAAGTTTGGAAGGTCTTACAACTTGGGTGGAATTGGATATCATGGATGGCGTTTTTGTGCCAAATGTTAGTTGGCAATCAGAAGAAGACTTGAAAGAAGTTTCTGGTAAAATAAAACTGTCGGCGCACCTGATGATGGAGAATCCAGAAGCGTTGGTTGAAGATTGGCAAGGTTTGGTTGATAGGATAATTATTCATTACGAAGCAACTGACAATTTAGAAGAAATTATCAAACGTTTTGATGGCAAAAATAATCCTTGCAAGTTAGGATTAGCCTTAGAACTAGAGACACCATTGGAGAAAATTTTGCCGTTTTTAGATAAAATAAGAATTTTTCAGCTGATGAGTATCGCCAATATTGGTTATCAAGGTGAAAAATTTGACGTGCGAGTTTTACCGAAAATCAAAAGACTGCGTGAAATGTCGCCAAGGGCCAAGATAATTGTTGATGGTGGCATAAAGCCGGAAATCGCAGATGAATTGTTTCAAGCCGGTGCTGATTCGGCGGTGGTTGGTTCTTATCTTTGGAAAAGTGAAAATATTAAAGATTCAATTAAAGATTTCTCGCGTTTTTAAATTTAATTAAAACATCTCTTTTATGCTTTTAACTGATGAAAAAATTAATTTTTTAACCAATAAGGCTCGCGAAAATAGGAAATTGGTAATTGAGATGTTGATGAATTCCGGTTCTGGTCACACTGGCGGTCCTTTGGGGTTGGCGGAAATTATGACGTCTCTATATTTTGGTATTTTAAATCATGAACCGGAAAATCCTAGTTGGCCGGAACGCGATAGATTAGTTGTCTCAAATGGACACATCTGTCCCAGTCTCTATGCGTCAATGGCTCAAGCTGGTTATTTCCCGATTGAAGAACTTTCAACTTTGCGACGTTATGATTCGCGTTTGCAAGGACACCCAGAAAGACTTAAACTTCCCGGTTTAGAAACCACTTCTGGTCCACTTGGCGAAGGACTAGGGCAGACGCTTGGAATGGTTTTGGCCGATCGCTTGGATCGTGGTTGTGGTTCCCAGCGTTTTTTCTACTGTCTCTTGTCTGATGGTGAGTTACAAGAAGGTTCCACCTGGGAAGCGATAATGTCGGCCGGCAAAGAAGCGCCACACAATATGATTGCGATTGTTGATCGTAATCATATCCAAATTGACGGGATGACGGAGGAAATTATGCCCCTTGAACCACTGACGGAAAAGTGGCGGGCTTTTGGTTGGCAAGCACAAGAAATAGACGGGCATTCTTTTGAAGAAATTTTTGAGGCAATTGGGCAGGCTAAGGCGGTTTTTGGTCGACCTTCGGTTATCATTGCGCATACTATTTCAGGTAAGGGAGTTTTGAGCTGGGAGAGAAAATATGAATGGCATGGTAAAATTCCCAATGTTCAAGAAGGCAAAAAAGCCATTGAAGATTTAAAATAAGTTAAAGATGAAAATTAATTTAGTTGAAAAACTTTATGATTTGTCTATCGCGCAAAAAGCTATTCGCGATGGCTTTGGCGAAGGTCTTTTGGAGTTGGGAGAGAAAAAAAGAGATGTTGTGGTTCTAACCGCCAACCTAAAAGAATCAACTCGAGCAGAGAGATTTGCGGAAAAATTTCCAGAAAGATTTTTTGAAGTAGGGGTGGCGGAACAAAATCTAGCTTCGGTTGCCGCCGGTTTGGCAATGATGGGAAAGATTCCGTTTATGACTTCGTTCGCAGTTTTTTCACCAGGACGAAATTGGGAAATAATTCGTACTGTGATTTGTTTAAATGAGGCCAATGTCAAAATTATTGGTTCTCACGCTGGTTTGTCTGTCGGACCGGATGGCGCTTCGCATCAAATGTTGGAAGATATTGCTTTAATGCGAGTTTTGCCAAAAATGACAGTAATTGTTCCGGCTGATGCTGAAGAATCCAGAAAGGCAACTTTAGCCGTAGCGGAAAAATTTGGTCCGATTTACCTGCGTTTGTCCCGTGACAAATCACCTGTTATTACAACGTTGGAAACACCTTTTGAAATTGGTAAAGCTTTAGTTGTGCGTGAAGCTGAAAATCCGCAAGTGGCAATTATTGCTTGTGGCCTAATGGTTTATCGAGCCTTAATGGCAGCCAAAAAACTTGAAAAAGAAGGAATCGGTTGTGTTGTTATCAATAGCCACACAATTAAACCACTAGATCAAGAAACTATTTTAACGATAGCTAAAAAAACCGGTGCGGTGGTTGTTGCTGAAGAGCACCAAAAGTTTGGTGGCTTGGGGGGCGCAGTAGCGGAATTTTTAACTGAACAATATCCAGTACCAATTGAATTTGTCGGAGTGGCAGATCGTTTTGGCCAGTCGGGTAGTTCGGCTGAACTCTTGGAACATTACGGACTGGGAATTGATGATATCGTTGAAGCCGCAAAGAAAGTTGTCAAGAGAAAATAAAAAGTTTTTAAACTCAAAAGGTTCCTTCCGAAAAAGTTAAGTTATTTGCTTGGAATTTTGGATTTTGAACTAGATACTCTTTGATTTCTTCTTTGGTCAAAAGCCCTTCGTGCGGTCCGATTTTTTTAACAACAGAAGATGAATTGATTGCGCCCCAAACCAAAGCTTGGTCGGTGGGTAATCCTTCTTTGGTCGCAACCAGAAAAGCTGAGGCGAAAGCGTCGCCAGCCCCGGTGCGTTCGATTAATTTTTCTTCAGGAAAAAAAGCGGGGCAATGCCAGAAATTTTTCTCATCCAAGGCGAAAGAACCATTGTCGGCGTCCGTTATCACAACAATTTTTGGCCCCATTTTTTTTAATTCGGTCGCAAGAACTTCAATTTTTTCATTGTTGGTTTTTAAAATCGTCATTACTTCCTGTTTGTTAGCAAAAAAAACTTTGGTTCTTTTGTAAAAATCAATTAAGGCCTCATAACCGGCGCGGATTTGCATTGTGCCAGGGCTAAAAGCCAAATTGGTTTCGGGGTTGTTTTGCAAGAATCTTTTTAACGGGTCATAAATCTTGGGCGAGTTTTCAGCCAAAGAGGTTAAATAAATCCAATCAGACTGAGGTAGCCCAGGTAATTCATAAGGATAGTTTTCATGCCGAACTAAAATAGTGCGATCATCGGCGTACCACAAAACATAATTATAATTTGTTGCCAAGTCAGGGTGGATTTTGATTAAACTGGTGTCAATGTTTTTGTCTTGTAATTTATTTAAAATTTTTTGACCGTGATCATCTTGCCCAAGGTTGGTCAAATAAGAAACTCTTAAACCCAATTTGGCCGTGCCCAAGGCGACGTTGGCGCTATTTCCGCCAGCCGGAACCTCGGTGACTGTTTCGTAGGGAATTTTGGAAGCAAATTTAAAACAAATTCGGCAAGCCTCACGGTTTAGATCGCAATTTAATTCGGCTTCTTTCAGACGAATAAAAGCGTCAACGGCGGAGTCTCCAATGGTGATAATGTCAAATTTGACCATGTTGTGTTAATTTATTCGCTTAATGATATAATTATAGCATGGAAAATTTGCGAAAAGTAATAGCCAAAGCTGAAGAAAAAAAGATGGCAATTGGACATTTTAATATTTCCAACCTAGAAGGTTTTTGGGGTGTTTTTCGCGCCGCCAAAGATTTGGGTCTGCCAATTATCATTGGGGTCTCAGAGGGTGAACGAGACTTTATTGGCCCACGCCAAGTCAAAGCTCTAATAGATAGTATTCGCGCTGAATTTGATTATCCTATTTTTTTATCGGCTGACCATACTTTTTCTTTTGAGCGAGCCAAGGAAGTGATTGATTTGGGTTATGACCTGATTGTTTTTGATCGAAGCGAGTTATCTTTTGAGGAAAATGTCGCCGAGACTAAAAAATGTTTAGCTTATGCTCGTTCTGTTAATCCGGAAATTTTAATCGAAGGAGAGCTGGGATATATCGGCAAATCGTCAAAAATGCTTGACGATTTGCCGGCTGGTGCTGCTTTAGATGAAAAAAAGATTACCACAGCTGAAGAAGCTCAAAAATTTGTCCAAGAAACCGGAGTCGATTTGTTTTCACCGGCAGTCGGAAATATCCATGGAATGTTAAAACATTCCGCCAACCCTCGCTTGTTTGTTGAGAGAATAAGAGAAATTAGACAAGCTGCCAATGTGCCTCTTGTTTTACATGGGGGTTCGGGGATTCCAGACGAAGATTTTGTTAGTGCAATTAAGGCTGGGATTTCCATTATCCACATTAACACCGAACTTCGTATTGCTTACCGCCAGGCCCTAATTGAAGCTCTTCAAGAAAATCCAGAGGAAATTGCGCCATATAAATATCTTAAGAGTCCGACGGTGGCCGTTAAACAGGCAACCGAAAAACGTTTGAAGCTTTTTGCGGGAATTTAAAACTTTCAGCAGTAGATTTTCTAGTCTTTTTGTTGATCGAGAATTTTCATCTTTTTTACAAGTTTCTGTTTGAGAATTTTAGCGGAAGGTTCTTTAAGGGTTTGTCTTGGGTCATGTCTTGGGCCAGTTTTAACCAAGGGTAAAAGCGGAAAGGTGGGAACAATGAAGATTTTGCTGGATTTTCGTTGGGTGGAGGTTGCCAAAATCGTAGAAATGGCGTTTGCCAGATACGAGGAGGAAACTAAAGACAAAGTGAAATTAGTTTTCGCCCTGGGACAAGCAGATCTTTTGATTTCAGACTTTGGGGTGTCGCTTTTTTCTGCAACTTTATCTTCTGCCAAAGAAGTGGGTTGCGTCGCCGTCTTCCTTAGGGGTTGCCCTGTCGCGGACACGGATTTTGGTTGGTTGGGTGTTTTGAGAAAGTTGAGTCGACGAGAAATCCCAACTCGTTTATTTCAAGGAGAAAGTTTGTGCGCTCAAAAAGTGGCAGAGTACCTAATTAAGATTGGAGAACCCGAAGACTTGTCATAGGTTGGGCTGGAGGGTTTTTGTGGGCCTGGATACTCCAGACCCACTTTTTTGTTGATCCCTTTACTTTTTTTAGCTTTTAGATATAATGCCTTGGTATGACATTTAAATTAAAAGCTCAAAAACGTGATGTTTTTGGCAAAAATTTGAAAAAAATTCGAGAATCTGGAATGACCCCGGTGATTATTTATGGAGCTAAACAAACTGCAACGCCCTTGTTCGTCGAGTCGAAAGAATTTGCCAGGGTTCTAAGTCAAGCTGGAGAATCTTCAATTGTTAGCTTGGAAGTCGAAGGAAAAAATCAAGAAGTTCTAATTCACGAGGTTCAAAATCACCCAATTAACGGTCAGCCTATTCATGCTGATTTTTATGTGATCGAAAAAGACAAAAAAATTGAGGTTGATGTCCCGTTGGTTTTTGAAGGAGTTTCTCCGGCCGTTAAGGAATTGGGGGGCAATTTGGTTAAGGTTTTGCATGAATTATCAATTGAAGCTCTCCCCAAAGATTTGCCTCATGATATTAAGATTGATATTTCTGTTTTGACAAACTTAGACAGCCAAATTTTGATTAAAGACGTAAAGGTCCCAACTGGGGTGAAATTTTTGAACGAACCAGAAGAAGTTGTGGCTTTGATTAGCGAAGCCGGGGAGGAAGTCGTGGCCGAAGAAGCTCCAGTCGATATTTCTCAGATTGAAGTTGAGAAAAAAGGAAAGCAAGAGACAGAAGATGATGAGGCTTCAAAAGAATAAGGTATTGATTAAAAGAGACCCTAAAGAAAGCGTTTGATTTTTAAATCAAACGCTTTCTTGGTATAATTTTTTTATGTTGATGAAAGACGTTTCTTTTTTATCTCGAAAATTTTATTCGATTTTCTTAGTAATTTTATTGACAGTCTTGGGGCTGTTTTTTGGGGTTACTACTTTTTCTTCTATGGTGAGGGCGGAAACCGAAGCAGAAATTGCGGCCAAAGAAGAAAGACTTAAGGCTCAATTGGCTTCGGTTGAAAAAGAAATTGTCGAACAAAAAAACTTACTCGGCACCAAGCAAAAAGAAACAGCTTCAATCCAAAGAGATATTGATATTTTAAATTACAAAATAAACGCGGCTCAACTTAATATCAAAAAGAAAAAATTGGAGATTGAACGTTTGGGTGGCGACATTAGTGACAAGGTTGAATATATTGGTGAATTAAACGACAAGGTTGGTAAAAATCAAGTTTCCTTGGGAGAACTGCTTAGGGCGACTCGAGAAATTGATGAAAATTCTTTCGTGGAATTAGTCGTTGGGAATAAAAATTTGTCAGACTTGTTTGTTGAAGCGGATCGTTATTACTTTATTCAACAGTCAATGCACGAAGTTCTTTCTAATACTAGAGTGACAAAAGACATGACTGAAAAAGAGAAAACAAAACTAGAAATTCGTCAAGTAGCTGAAACAAACGCAAAAAAAGAAATTGAAAAAGAAAAAGCTAACATCGAAAGGTTAAATGCCGAGAAAAAGATTTATCTTCAGAGGAGCAAAACTCAGGAAGGGGCTTATAAAACAATTATTGCCGAAAAAGAAAAAGAACGAACCGCTATTAAAAATGCTCTTTTCCGTTTGCGAAACGCACAAAGTATTACTTTTGGCCAGGCCTTAGAACTCGCCAAGCAAGTTTCTTCGGCAACCGGAGTGCGGGCGCCATTTATTTTGGCAATTATTACCCAAGAATCGAATCTTGGACAAAATGTTGGAACGTGCAATCGTCCCGGAGATCCTCCGGAGAAAAGTTGGAAAGTTGTGATGAAACCAGAACGTGACCACGCGCCCTTTTTGCGAATTACCAAAAGTCTTGGGTTAGATACGGACACTCAGCCTGTCTCTTGTCCTTATATGGGGGGTTGGGGCGGGGCAATGGGCCCGGCGCAGTTTATCCCTTCTACTTGGGCCGCTTACGAAAATCGAATTGCCAAGGCGACTGGCAATAATCCGCCAAGCCCTTGGAATCCAAAAGATGCTTTTGCGGCTTCGGCGCTATATTTGAGTGATCTTGGGGCTAGGGAGGGGACTTATACGGCAGAACGTCGTGCGGCGCTTAAGTATTATGCTGGGAGCAATTGGAGTAACCCCAAAAATGCTTTTTATGGCAATCAAGTGATGGAATTAGTTGCAACCTATGAACAACAAATCAAGATCTTGCAAGGAGACTAAAAATAGTATATAGTATTCAATGCTTAAGATGTTGCTTAAACCATTATTGTTATGATCTTTGGTCTTGTGGCGTATCTTGCAAAATTTTATGAAAAAAGACATTCACCCAAAATATTTTGAAAAAGCTGAAGTTTCTTGCGCTTGTGGAAATGTTTTTACGCTTGGCGCAACTGTTGATAAACTTCGTGTTGAAATTTGTAGCGCTTGCCATCCTTTTTATACCGGGAACGAGAAAGTTATGGATACTGCCGGTATGGTAGAGAAATTTAGAGGCCGAATGGCGAAGGCAAAAACAACAAAGGCTAAAAAGACTTCAAAAGCCGAAGCTTAAACTTTTTGGGTTTTTTGTTATTGTTTAACTATGGATGAAAATATCCAAATTTTTAGGGATAATGCAAAAACCGCTTATTTGGCAAGTCTTTATGATGACTTGGCTAAGAAAATAGAAGAAAATCAAATTTTGGCCAAAAATGATTCTGCGATGGTCGAACTGGCGACTGAAGAAATAAAAAATTTAGAAAATCAAAAAAAAGATCTCCTGACAAAAATGTCAGAAATTCTTGCCCCAAAGGAGGAAGACGCTGGTGGTCCAAAATCTTTAATTTTAGAAATTAGAGCTGGCGCTGGCGGAGATGAAGCGGGACTTTTCGGTTTGGATTTAGCTGAAATGTATGAAAAATATGCTCGAAATCAAAATTGGTCTTTTTCAAAAATGGACGAATCCCTCTCGGAATTAGGGGGTTATAAAGAAGCTATTTTTGAAATTCGGGGAAGGGGCGCCTATGACGATTTTAAAAATGAAACGGGGGTTCATCGGGTACAGCGTGTGCCTGCGACCGAAAAACAAGGTCGCGTCCACACTTCGACTGTCTCGGTGGCGATTATGCCGATTCGTGAAAAAGTGGATATTAAAATAGATCCGAGTGAATTGGAAATTGAATTTACTCGTTCGGGTGGCGCTGGCGGACAAAATGTCAACAAGGTCGAGACGGCAGTCAGAATGACCCACAAGCCAACTGGGATCATTGTTCGTTGTCAAAATGAGAGAACTCAACTTCGAAACAAAGAAAAAGCCTTGGAAATTTTATCGGCCAAACTCCAAGCTCTTTATGAGGAGGAAGAAGCCAAAAAAGTGTCTGCTGAACGTAAAAGTCAAATTGGGACAGCTGATCGTTCGGAAAAAATTCGCACTTATAATTATTTGCAAGATCGAATTACCGATCATCGCATAAAAAAATCTTGGCATGGGATTGATAAAATTTTGGCCGGGAACATGGGCCCGTTGGTTGAGGACTTAAAGAACGGTCTGGCTAGTGGGCAAGATCAAAATGAAGGTGATCAAACAATCTTTGGTGAGGATGAAGACTAGGAGTTTCTCGTTTGGGAATCTTGCCAGGTTGAGTTTTTTCTGCTAAGCTGAAACCCTATGCAAACAGAGGTAAAAGAAACAAAAAATGAAGAATTAGTCCAAGAACTCTTTAAGGTTGGGGCTCATTTTGGTTATTCTCGTTCCAGCCGACACTCTTCGACTAAACCTTTTATTTTTGGTTTTAAAAATAAAACAGCGATTATTGATTTGGAAAAAACTGTTGAGTCTTTAGAATTGGCTCAAAATTTTGTTCGCGAACTGGGAAATGCTAAAAAGAATTTACTTTTGGTTGGGACGAAGAGCGAGTCCAAAAAAGTTCTTCGGAGCATCGCGGAATCAGCCGGTTTGGCATTTGTTGCCGAGCGTTGGATTGGCGGGACATTGACTAATTTTAGAGAAATCAAAAAACGAATTGATCGAATGGAAGAAATCCGCGAAAAAAGCGAGAAGGGGGAATTATCGATTTATACCAAGAAAGAACGTGGAGTTATTGCCAAAGAACTTCGTGATTTGGAAAGATATTTTGATGGATTGGTTGGAATGACAAAATTGCCTGGCGCAATTTTTGTTATTGACGCCAAGCATGAGTCTAACGCTGTCGCGGAAGCTTTAAATCTTAAAATTCCAGTTGTTGCGGTTTGTAATTCTGATTGCAACATTGCCGATTTGGCTTATCCAATTGTGGCAAACGATTCATCTGTCTCTAGCACAACTTTTTTTATCAAGAAAATTGTTGAGGCTTACAAAGAAGGCTTAGCTTCGTCTAAAGAGGAGGTAAAAAAAGAAGAAATCAAATCGGCCGAAAAGAAGGGAGAGTAAAATAATTCAAATTATAGAAAACTTATTAAGGTTTTTCGTTTTGTTTATAATTTTTTGTTATAATTAATTTTATGATTACGACGGAACAAATTAAAGAGTTGAGAGAAAGAACCGGCATCTCAATCGCTCAGTGTAAAAAATCTTTAGAAGACGCAAGTGGCGATATGGAAAAAGCCTTGGAACTATTGCGAGCCAAAGGCGCGGAAGTGGCCGAAAAGAAAGCCTCGAGAACCTTACGAGCTGGCGCGGTTGCTTGTTATTTACATAACAACGGCGCGATGGGCGCGATGGTTCAAGTCAATGTTGAGACGGATTTTGTCGCCAAAAATATTGAGCTTCGAAATTTGGCTGACGATTTGGCAATGCACATTGCGGCCATGAATCCGGCCAACCAAGAAGAACTTTTGGCCCAACCTTGCGTCAAAGATCCTTCTTTGACGGTGTCTGATTTGATCAAGCAGTATGTCCAAAAGTTTGGTGAACGCATTGAAATTGCGCGTTTTGCTCGTTTTGACATGGCAGAAATCGAAGATGTCGGATAGTTCCTATTTATGGGTACAACCATTTTAATTGCAATTTGTCTGTTGTCTCTAGCGGGATTGGTTGCTTTATTGGCTTGGAGAATCTCTTATAACCGTCGACACAAGATTTCTTTTCAAGAGGTTGGCGACTATTCAATTTCTCATCTGATTATAGATTATATTGCTTTTCGTTTTGTTAATTTTTGCAAACAAGTAGTTGTCAAAAGCTACTTGTTTTTGCTTTTTTTCTTGAGAAACACTCTTTCTGTAATTCGGTATCTTATAATCCGACTGGAAAAAAGATTTTATCGTTTTACTGATTCGCTCAAAGAAAAGGAAAAAGTTATCATTCGTCAGGGGGAAGTCTCGTCATTTTTGAAAGAAATCAGAGATCATAAAGAAAAAGCTTTAGCCGAAGTCGAAGACCCTGAGTTGTCTCAAATGGCCGAGCTGGAAGATGGCGAAAGAGTGTGATAGGAATATAAAATAAAATTAAAGCGATGGCGATCAGGTAGTTTTCAACTTCGCCAAACGGCGGTAATATAGGAGGTGAGGGAGAGTTAAAATTTATCGATAATATTAATTTTATAAGCCAGAGTAGCTCAGTTGGTAGAGCAACGGTTTTGTAAACCGTAGGTCGTGGGTTCGAAGCCCTCCTCTGGCTCTAGTCTATTGTTTTAGTTTGAAATTTGCCTATTTTTGGGATACAATTTCTAAATGACAAGCCCAAGCGAAAAGGGCCATATTCACCCCTTAACTCAAATTGTCAACGAAGTGATTGGTGTTTTTCGCCCTTTAGGTTTTACCGTGGCTGATGGTTCAGAAATTGAGGACGAATACCACAATTTTGACGCTTTGAACGTGCCGGCCGATCATCCGGCGCGGGACATGCAGGACACTTTTTGGCTCAAAGACGGCAAACATCTTTTGCGGACGCAGACCAGCGCGGTGCAGATTCGCTATTTGGAAGAGATGTTGGAAAATGGCGGTCAGCCACCGGTGCGGATTTTGGTGCCGGGCAAAGTTTTTCGTCAGGAGGCGACGGACGCTCGTCATGAATCGCAGTTCCACCAGATTGAAGGCTTGTTGGTGGACAAAGATGTCAGTGTTGCTCACTTGAAAGGTTACTTGGAAAAGTTTTTTAGCAGTCTGTATGGACAAACCACACCCGTTCGTTTGCGCCCAAGTTTTTTTCCTTTTGTTGAACCGGGTTTCGAATTTGATATGGTTTGCGTCAAGTGTCGGACCGAGAAAGGCGAGCCGATTCGCGGGCGAGCTTGCTCTTTATGTTCGGGCACCGGTTGGATTGAAATGGGTGGCGCGGGTTTGGTCCACCCGCATATTTTCCGTTCGGTTGGGCTGGACGAAAAAATTTGGTCGGGTTTTGCTTTTGGAATTGGGGTGGAACGATTAGCGATGCTTAAATGGGGGATTGAAGACATCAGAATTTTCTTTAATGGCGATTTACGTTTCATCAATCAATTTTAAATTATGTTATTTTCTTATAACTGGCTAAAAAAATATTTACCGAATGTTCCGAAGCCGGAAAAGCTGGAGGAAGGAATCATTTTTCACGCTTTTGAGGTTGAAAGCTTGGAACAGAAAAATGATGATTGGGTGCTTGAAGTGAAAATTTTGCCGGATCGGGCGCATGATTGCCTTTGTCATTTGG